>Ga0105243_10002205_pt1 | contig 16406 bp, 15 predicted proteins | sample KBSM34metaG_FD_81525 | JGI IMG/M metagenome (GOLD analysis project Ga0105243, IMG submission 81525) | Miscanthus rhizosphere microbial communities from Kellogg Biological Station, Michigan, USA - KBS M3-4 metaG | ecosystem: Host-associated > Plants > Roots > Rhizosphere > Soil | place... | reverse complement strand
TCGGCGCAACTTGAAGAAGAGTTGAGCGCGAAGGCTGCGGTGTCCGGTGAACAAAGCCAGGACAGCGTTCGCTCTGATTCGCTGTCGGCACTACTGAATCTTGGTTATCAACGTTCAGCTGCGGAGAAAGCGATTGATAACGCGATCGCTGAAGGTGGTGAAGTGACGGTTGAAAGCGTGCTCCGGCGAGTATTGAGAAAACTGGCACGGGTGTGATGTCCGATATGCTTTAGCTTGTCGTATGATCGATGAGTAGCTTTTTAGATCAAAGAATATCGCTCGCGTTTGACGAGACAAGCTAAAGTTCTCCGGCCATTCTGAGGTAGAGTCACGACAAGCTAAAGCATATCGGACATAAAGCCATGGCTCCTGAATCAATATCAGCTCGAATGAAAGACGCGTCGCCAAACGACGACGAACGTCAACTTGATCTGACTCTTCGTCCCACTCGTATCGAGGAGTACATCGGTCAGCGTCAGGTCAAAGAGAACCTCCGCATCTACATGAAAGCCGCGCTTCGCAGACGTGAGGCACTCGACCACGTCCTGCTAACCGGACCGCCCGGGCTGGGCAAGACTACGCTCGCGAACATCATCGCCAACGAAATGGGCGCCGAACTTCGTTCAACTGCCGGACCCGCGATTGAGAAAGCTGGCGATATCGCCGCGCTACTTACAAACCTACAGGAAGGCGACGTCCTTTTTATCGACGAGATCCATCGCCTGCTTCCCGCATTGGAAGAGAAGCTTTATCCAGCGATGGAGGACTACCAACTCGACTTGCTGATCGGCCAGGGAGCAGCGGCACGTTCAATCAAACTAGAATTACCTAAGTTCACCCTGATTGGCGCCACTACTCGTGCCGGCTTAATCACCGCACCGTTGAGGGGTCGTTTCGGAATCGTCTTTCATCTCGACTTCTACCCGCACGAAGATCTCGAAATCATCTGTAAACGTTCTGCAGAGATTCTCGGCGTTGAAATCGACGAAGATGGCGCGCGTGAAATCGCACGAAGATCTCGAGGTACACCTCGCATCGTCAATCGACTACTCCGTCGCGTCCGCGATTATGCTGAAGTCGACTACGATGGAAAGATCACCAAGGATGTCGCAAGCGATGCGTTGAATAGAATGGAAGTCGACACCTACGGACTCGACGAAATGGATCGCAAACTACTCTTGACCATCATAGAAAAGTTTGGCGGCGGTCCTGTTGGACTGGGAACCATCTCGGCATCTATTCATGAAGAAAAAGATTCCATCGAAGAAATCATTGAACCTTATCTGATCCAAATTGGCTTTTTGGATCGCACTCCGAGAGGGCGTCTGGCAACACCTTTGGCGTACCAGCATTTCGGTCTCAATCTACCTAACATCTCCCGCCCCAGTCTCTTCGACCCTCGTTGAGATAAGCTTTAGCGCCTAACAAAATGAAGCGCCTTGCATCATTCTCGCGGCACTCGTTCGGAGTTCGAAATCGATCTCCCTGGGGCTCGATGATTCAGCACACGCTTCACCAGTTTCATGAGAATGATCTCTTCACTTCGGCGGCCGCGATGAGCTACTTCGGCTTGATGGCATTGTTCCCGACCCTGTTGCTCCTTTTCGCCATCGGAACAAAGATCGCCGGAGGCAGTCAGATGTTCGCGCATGCTGTCGAGGTCTATCCCGGATCAAGTCAATTTCTGCGCGACACTATCGGACCAAGATCGCAAGTCGGATACGGCGCGATCACCACCTGCGTTGTCCTCGTTTTCTGGGCTGGCTCCTGGGTGTTTGCCGTAATAGAACGAGCGCTGAACCGAATATGGGGTGCGACTTCGCGCACGTTCTGGCATGGTCGAGCGTTAACGTTGGGCATGGTCGGTATCGTGGGACTGCTGCTTTCATCGTCTGTGCTGGTGACTTCTATTCTCGTCGTCCTGCGAGATATTGCGAATCGCTTGTCACCGCGACAGATCGAACGTTATCCGTTGTTGCTTTCGGTCGGCAGTGCGTTTTGGCAGATAGTATTTGCCGCGTTGAGCTTTCTCATTACGGTCGCGCTGTTCGTCGTTGTGTATCGCTTTATGCCGCGCGCACAGGTGACTCTGAAAGACAGTCTGCCGGGCGCATTTCTGGGTGGGCTGCTCTGGGAAATTGCAAAGTACGTGTTTGCGCTTAGTCTCAACTATTTCCACTATGATCAGATTTACGGGTCCGTAGGTGCAGTCGTTGCAGTGTTAACCTGGAGCTATGTTTCGAGCCTGATCCTCCTGTTCGGTGCCCAACTGACAGCCGTGTTTCACCGCGAGCATCCTTCCTGATTTCCGATGTCCGATATGCTTCAGTTTGTCGCTGTCTCACGCTAAGCTTTTCAATCATCAAGGTGCGATTATTTAGTCTCAACGACAAACTAAAGTTTATCGGACATTCCAACACCCAATGCACATCTCGGATTTTGATTACGACCTTCCCGAAGAATTGATCGCGCAGCAACCGTTGGCTGAACGCGACGCCTCGCGAATGCTAATCGTCGATCGGAATACTCAATCCTGGCGAGATTCATCCTTCCGAGAGTTTCAAAGCGAGCTGAAGCCTAACGACGTTGTTGTCGTAAATAATTCACGAGTAATACCTGCTCGACTGCTTGGTCGCCGTAAAGAGTCAGGCGGGCGAGTTGAGATTTTTCTGGTTCGAGAGTTGGAACCTTTAATGTGGGAAGCGTTGGTTCGCCCTGGTGCGCGCCTGCGGCTCAGTTCGCGGGTCGTTTTTGGAAACGGCGAGCTTGAGGCAGAACTTCTGGACGAACCAGGGTCAGAGCTGAGGCGAGTACGCTTTGAAAGTAACGGCTCATTTGACTCCGTGCTTTCGCAGGTAGGCTCAACCCCACTACCTCCCTACATCAAGCGGCCGGAGGGGGCCTTACGCGCCGATGACGAACGCTACCAAACGGTCTACTCAAAACCGCGCGGAGCGATCGCTGCGCCGACAGCCGGGCTCCACTTTAGCCCTCCACTGTTAGCCAAACTACATGAGCAAAACCAACTAGTGGAAATCACACTACATGTTGGTTATGGAACATTCGAACCAGTTAGAGTCGATGAAGTGAGCGAGCATGAAGTCTCGAGTGAACGGTTTGAGATTCAAGATGAGGCCGCTCACAGAATCAATTTAGCGCGGGCAAAAAGAGGGAGTGTCATCGCCGTTGGCACTACGACAACCCGGGCACTCGAGTCAGCGTCTACAGAGAACGGCGAGCTTGCCGCGGGTCAAAGTGAAGCAAGGCTGACCATCAAACCCGGTTATCGGTTTCGCATAGTTGATGCCCTGCTGACCAATTTCCATTTGCCTCGGTCGTCATTGCTTATTCTGGTAAGCACGTTCGCTGGACGAGAGTTGATCTTGCAAGCTTATAAACACGCTGTCGAACAGCATTATCGTTTTTACAGTTACGGGGATTGCATGTTAATCCGGTAGGCGGTATAAAAAACCAAGTGGTAAACTGAACTTAGCTGGTTCACTTCTACCAACAATGCTATGGCAGTACTAAAGAAATTTCGTTCCCGCTGGTGGTCACAATCCGACGTTCCCTACGATTCGGAGAAGAACGAGAAGGCGGTCACCCCCTCTTGGGGAATGCGCTACGACATCCGTCCGTTGACCATTTCTCAGCTGGACGAATGCTGGCGGCTCGACCAACGTTGCTTTATCGACGGCGAAGCCTATAGCCGCGAAACCTTCGACTATCTACTGACCGCTCCTGAGGCAGTTTCATTCCGGGCAGTTACGTCCGGAGGAGTCATGGTCGGATTTGTTATTGGCCTGGTTGAACCTGATCACACCGGACACGTAACTACGGTCGGTGTCTCTCCAGAGCACCGTCGTCGTAATCTCGCAAAAAGACTAATGGGCCAGGTTGAAGAAGGATTTCGAAAAAGACATGTTCGGCTGGTGCGACTCGAAGTGAGATATCTCAACACTCCCGCACAAAAACTCTACGAGAGTCTCGGCTATTCAATCACTCAACGCTTACCGAAATATTATTCCAACGGTGGGGACGGACTCTTGATGTTGAAGTCGCTCGACTAGCCTTTGCGCAGTTCCGTCAGAACCTGCTTAGCTACCGCTTTCAAAGTGTCAAAAACGCCCGCTCCGGTTGCAGCCACAGCCTCAACTACGGGCTCACCTTTGCGTTGTAATTCAGCAGCTAGATCTTCTACTGGCACAACGTTGCCAAGGTCGCGTTTATTGAGTTGAAGGACGTAGGGGATCTTCATTAGATCATACCCTTGGGACTTCAAGTTCTCTTCCAGGTTGTAGAGCGATTCGATATTGGCGTCCATACGCTCTTCTTGCGAGTCAGCTACGAATACGACACCGTCGACACCCTTAAGGATGAGTTTGCGCGAAGCATCGTAGAAGACCTGACCCGGAACGGTGTAGAGGTGAAAACGAGTCTTGAACCCGCGAACCGTTCCCAGTTCAAGAGGCATAAAATCAAAAAACAGTGTGCGATCGGTTTCGGTGGCTAAACTGATCAGCTTGCCGCGGGCCTGAGGAGCCGTTGAGTCAAAAATGTACTGCAGATTTGTGGTCTTTCCACACAGGCCGGGACCGTAGTAGACAATCTTGCAGTTAATCTCTCTGGAAGCGTAGTTGATAAAAGTCATATCGGGTGCCGTTAGCTAAAAAGGCTGTCAATATCTTCGTCCGTGATTCCGGCGAAGGGAGAGTCATCGTCGTAGTCGTTGCTGGCAACCTCATCAAACATCGAGGCCAACTGTTGCGAGACTTGCTTACTGCGAAGCTTGACCAGTCCAAGGCTTGATCGTTCGTCAAACATGACGACTAGAAGAAGTCGGCCAATCACCGAGATGTGAATGCTCTCTTTTTCGCCCTCGTGGGAAAGAGTCGGAAACTCTTTTTCGCCGATCAGTTGCGCCATGCCACCCGTGGCTGCAACGTTTCCGGCGGTTAACGAGGCGAGACTGGTTGTGTCAAGATTTCCCACTTCACCGAGTGAAGCGATTTCCTGACCATCTTTATCGACCAGAAAGACCACCTTGGCTGCGCTGTCCATCCGTAATCTGGCTAGGACTGCTTTTATCTGGTGGTATTGCTGCTCACGCAACAGGATTGGGGTGTCTGCCATTGTTACGACTCTTTGTTGAAGGCCGGGGCGGGAAGTCTTTATCGGAGAGTGAACCCGAAACGCAGCTTCGTGGGTCGCAAGTTTTGAATCTACAAGAGGTTACTTCTACGGTTGGGGCCGTTTGGCGGAGATATCTAATACCTCTCCAAACCAAGACGCACTGTAACATAGCAAACAATGACCATCAAGTGTTTTTCTATGTTTACACTTTTATTGTTCATTTGAACGTGAGCGAAGCTGCTTAAAGCGCCCGCAACTACTTGTGCTGATTGATTTAGGGGTCAACCTATGCTAAGCTGCGCCCCGATCCTGCGGCTGCTCAGCGAGTCTGGGCAGCCTTTGTAGATTAGAACCAAAAATGAGCAGCAGTCTTTCAAAAGGCTTGCGAAGATCTACAGCTAGAACAGCGGCGAAGCGGACATCATCCAAGGCCGCGAAGCGCGCTGTTAAAGCAAAGACTGCCTCGAAGCCTAAAGCTAAGAGAGCGACCGTTGCGAAGGCACCCGCGCGAAAGACCGCTGTAAAGGCCACAGTTAAGGCGCGACCAGCGAAAAAAGCCGCACCAGCTAAGCGCTCCGCAAAGAGCCGGAAACCAATCCCAAAGCCGGCAAGCAAAAAAGCCACATCCAAAAAGACCGCGGTTTCTAGAGTCAAAAAGACGCAAAAGGTCGCTGCCGTCAGGGCTCTCAGGCCAACGCAAAGACACGTTAGTGCTCCACCTCCACCTCGCCAGCCTACGCAGGACGAATCAGCGGCTTTGGTGGCATTCGAGCGCGCCCACAAAGAGTTTGTAAGAGGTCGGTTTGCGGAGTCGCGAAACCAGTTCCGGATTCTCTTGGATAAATACTCACAAGTCGCCGAAGTAGCTGCGCGCGCGCGAACTTACCTGGCGATATCTGAATCGCGTCTTCGCACAGAAAGCATGTTGCCGAAGGATGCCGACTCATTATATGACCGCGGTGTGATTGAATTGAACCGCGGCGAGTATGTTGCGGCTCAAGAAATGTTTGAACGCGCACTAAAGAGGGAACCAGAAGCAGCTCACATTCATTATGGGTTGGCAGCTACCCGCGCCCGGTTGGGTTCGATTGATCTCGCTTTGGAATCCCTGCAGCGCGCCGTCGATTTACAACCAAACTTACGACTTCGTGCTCAACACGACCACGACCTAAACCCGCTTCGAAACGATCCCGACTTCGATCGTCTTATCTTTAGCAATCCCTCCTGAATTGATCACTTTAATTCAACCCTTCAACCAAGCAGCAATTGGCCACCTTAAAGCTTGTCTATGAGGTATGATTCTGGTCGACTGACTCGAAATAACAATCAATGATTAAAGGTGGTCAAAGACTAGTTGCTCTCGGAGGCGGTACAGGCCTGTCTACACTGCTGGCTGGTTTGAAACAACTGGTTGGCAAGACGGATGACCGAGTTTGGATTGATAGTCTGTCTGCTCTCGTGACGGTTTCGGACGACGGTGGTAGTTCAGGGCGCCTGCGCGATGAACTTCAGATGCTTCCTCCAGGCGACATTCGAAATTGCATTGTTGCGCTGTCGGAAGATTCAAGTTTGTTGTCTCGTCTGTTTAGACACCGGTTTCGAGGCGATGGCGAGTTAGGCGGTCATAGTTTCGGAAATCTGTTTCTCGCCGCGTTGACCGAAGTGACTGGTGACTTTACCGAGGCGGTCAGACTTTCATCTGAAGTCTTGGCGAGCAAGGGACATATCTTTCCGGCGACCATTAGCGATGTGCGCCTGGTTGCGGAACTTGAGGATGGCTCGCTGGTTCGAGGTGAAACGCAAATCTCCGCCTCACGCACGCCAATTCGCAGTCTTCGCTTGGAACCAGAGAAATGTTTGCCGCTCCCTCAGGCTCTCAGGGCGTTACGTTCAGCTGATGTCATTACCGTAGGGCCGGGCTCGTTATATACGAGCATTCTTCCTAACTTACTTGTATCGCAAGTTGCCCGCGTAATTGGTACAAGCAACGCGACCAAGATCTATGTGTGCAACCTGATGACTCAGCCTGGCGAGACTGACGGTTACACAGCTCGACAGCACTTGGAAACAGTTAAGAAGTTTGCGCCTGAGATCGAATTCGATTTCGTGGTGGTCAACGATCGCCGAATCAGTAAACAACAAGCTGAACTATATGCAGCTGAAGATGCGTACCAAATCGGAATTGACGATCCACTTGAAGACGCACTCGATCAAACCACTGAGATCATGCGCGCTGACTTACTTGATGAAGGCGAAAAGGTCAGGCATAACTCTGAGCGTCTCGCGAGTGTCGTCATTGCCTGCTGCGAGAAAGCTTGTTCTCGACCAGAAGTGACAGTCTAGCCCCAATCACGGAGACTTCCTTGTCACAGCCCCAACAAAATTTGAAGCCCGTAGAAGTTCTGATCATGGCAGCTGGCCTGGGCACTCGCATGAAGTCGAATCGGGCGAAGGTTCTGCACCAGCTCGGTGGCTTGCCGCTGATTACTCACGTATCGCACGCCGCTCAGTCACTTTCTCCCAAGTCAATCGTCGTGGTGGTGGGACACCAGGCTGAAGAAGTTGAAAAGGTTGTTCGAGACGATATAGGCGAACTTGCACGGTTTGCCGTTCAGGCCCAACAGCGAGGTACCGGAGACGCAGTCGAATCTGCGCGAGGCTTACTTGAAAACTCGGATTCGCTTTTGGTGCTCCTGTCAGGTGATGTGCCGATGATTCGCGCGGAAACGCTCAGAAAACTCGTCGAGCACCACCAATCAACAAACTCCGATTGTTCGATACTGAGCGTACGAATGGAGAATCCCACTGGCTATGGCAGGGTAATCCGAAACGAGCAGAACTCTTTTGTGCGAATTGTTGAGCAAAAGGACGCCAGTGACGAAGAACGACAAATCAAGGAGATTAACTCCGGCATCTATTGCTTTGATACTCGGAAACTTTTCGAGGCACTGAAGTCAGTGAAGCCTGCAAATCACCAAGGTGAGTACTACTTAACAGACGTTCCGGAGATCCTGTTATCAGAGGGTGGCGTCGTTACTTGTTTTGTTCACCATGATTCCCGCGAAGTTTCTGGAATCAATACCAGAGCGGAGCTCGCTGAGTTTGAAAACCTGCTTCGTCGCAACACAATTCGCGGATTAATGGTCGACGCAGGCGTAACCTTTATCGACCCGTCACATTCATACATTAGCCCTGAAGCCAAGCTTGGACGCGATTGTGTGATTTATCCAGACGTATCGATCGAAGGTAAATCGGTTATTGGCGAAGGATGTTTGATACGTTCCGGTGCTCGCATCACAAATTCAATACTCGGCGACAACGTGACGGTAAAAGATCATTCCCTCATCGTTGATTCAGAAGTCGGATCGAACTGTTCCGTGGGTCCTTTCGCACATCTCCGCATGAATGCGAAACTCGAAGATAAAGCTACGGTCGGCAACTTTGTCGAGGTAAAGAAATCAAAAATTGGACGCGGCACCAAGGCAATGCATTTGACTTACCTTGGCGACGCGACAATCGGTGAAAACACAAACATCGGCGCGGGAACTGTCACGTGCAACTACGATGGCGTACGCAAGCATGAAACGATCATCGAAGACAATGTTAAGATCGGATCGGATACGATGTTGGTTGCGCCCGTGCGAGTTGGAGCAAGGTCAGTCACAGGCGCCGGTTCAGTCGTTACAAAAGATGTACCGCCGGATTCATTAGTCGCCGGCGTTCCTGCAACAGTTAAGAAGAGTACAAAACAGTCCTGAGTGGGAGCTAATCAACTGGAATGTGTGGAATAGTCGGGTATGTCGGAAACAAACAGGTCGTTCCGCTGATCATCGACGGCCTACGGAAGCTCGAGTATCGCGGCTACGATTCAGCCGGCATCGCGGTCGTGAATGATGGACACGATCTCGAAATTCGGCGTGCTGAGGGCAAGCTGCGTAATCTTGAAGAGACGATACGACTGAGCCCGATCGATGGCACTTATGGAATCGGCCACACTCGTTGGGCCACTCATGGTCGTCCCACCGAAGAAAACGCTCACCCACACCGCGACTGTACGGGACGTGTGGTCGTTGTTCACAACGGAATCATCGAAAACTATCTGCAGCTGAAAGAGCGGCTACGCAAAACCGATCATCGATTTGTTACGGAGACGGATACCGAGATCATTGCCCACCTGATCGAGGAATACCTCAAACAAGATCAGACCTTTGAACAAGCTGTTCGTTCAACTGTTGGCGAACTCCGCGGAATCTTTGCATTGGCAATCATCAACGCTGACGAACCCGATACGATTATTGCCGTTCGCCAAGGCCCACCGGTCGTGATTGGCTTAGGCGATCGCGAGTTCTTCGTCGCCTCTGATATCCCGCCCATCCTCCAGCACACACGCGATGTCTTTTTCCTTGGTGACGGCGAGATTGCGATCATCAACAAGGATGCTGTTCGCGTAATCGACTTCGAAGGGAATTCAGTGCAGCCGTCGATTCAACGGATTACATGGGATCCAATTATGGCGGAAAAGGGCGGCTTCAAGCATTTCATGCTCAAGGAAATCTATGAGCAGCCGCGCTCGGTTCGCGACACTGTACAGGGAAGAATTTCGCTCGATAGTGGTCACGTGTTTCTCGATGAAATGGCCAACATCACCGAAGCCGACTTCAAGCGTTTCACTTCAATAAAGATTGCGGCTTGCGGAACGTCGTGGCATGCGGGACTCGCTGGTAAGTACATGATCGAGCAACTCGCTCGCATTCCAGTCGATGTCGACTATGCATCGGAATTTCGCTATCGCAACCCGGTAATGAGCGAAACCGATTTGCTGCTGGTGATTTCTCAATCGGGTGAAACAGCCGACACGATTGCAGCATTGCGTGAAGCGAAAGAACTCGGCGCAAAAGCACTGGCGATCTGTAACGTACAGGGTTCGATGATTGTCCGCGAAGCTGATGGGACTATCTTGACGCACGCTGGGCCAGAGATCGGAGTAGCGTCGACCAAAGCATTCACCGGACAAATGATCGCGCTCTATCTGCTTGGTCTTTACCTTGGTCAACTGCGGGGAGCGCTTTCTCCTGAAGAAGCCATGTTTCACGCTCAGGAACTCGCCGAGTTACCAGTCAAACTCGAACACCTGCTGAATGAGTCGGATGGCATTGAAGAACTGGCGAAAGAGTTTTTCCGTTCAACAGACTTTTTGTATCTCGGTCGGGGGATTAACTTCCCGGTTGCATTAGAAGGCGCGCTCAAGTTAAAGGAAATTTCTTACATTCACGCTGAGGGTTACCCGGCGGGCGAAATGAAACACGGCCCCAATGCGCTGATTGACGAACGTCTCCCGGTACTCTTCATAAACACGCGGGAGGAAGGTAATCGCGCCTCGGAGCTACGTTACGAGAAGACCCATTCGAATATTGTTGAAGTGAAAGCCCGTGAGGGGATTGTGATCTCAGTGTTGACTGAAGGCGATTCGATGTCGTCGATGGTTTCAGATCACGTAATCGAAATTCCGCAAGCGAGTGATCTGCTGTCGCCGATTCTTTCGATAATCCCGCTACAGTTGTTGGCTTATCACATTGCAGTTCGAAGAGGCTGTGATGTGGATCAGCCGAGGAATCTAGCCAAGTCCGTGACTGTGGAATAGCCCGCTTGGTCAGTCTTTATGGGCTTTAGCGCGTCTTCTTTCCCACGGCAACGACAAGCTAAAGCATATCGGACATCCAGGCGTCCACGCCTGACTACTGCTTCACCACTGCAAGCACAGCGACCGCACCCGTAGTTCGCGTTTCGGTTCTTGAGCGAACCAACGCGTTACCTACAAATTCCGCAATCACTACCCGTCCTTCGCCTCGCTGAAACTCGTACGTAGAAACTGTCTTGCCGCTTTCAGTGCGTTCCGAAACGCTCAACGGTTCTCCCAACAACTTGACGACTTCCTCAGTCTTCAAGCCTTTTTCCAGGTAGGTAGTCCGTGGCCCGACATGAACAACACCATTCCTTACATAACCTGCAGCGTAAGTTGACGATTCCTGAAGTCGCGCGGAAGTCTTGTCTGCCTCAGTGAACTCAATATACCTGGTCAACGCATCCACCAAACTTGCGGGCGTCAACATCCACGACTCAACCCGAGCAAAGTGAATATTGAACCTTGATCGGTCAGCAAACTGCACTTCGATTTGATTGTTCTTAACTTTGACCTGGGTGATGGTGGCAGCTTCGGACCGTCTAATCGAAACACCATTCTTCTTTAGTCGCTGGTTGTATTCGTTGTAGTCGAGGGATTGTGCACGTTCCGGGTACACATTGACGCCTTCAGTCGAGGCAGGCATATCGATCCTGAAAGTCACGGACTTTCCTTCAAAGTAGGACTTGAGATCGCCTTCAGACTGGGCTGAAACCGTAAAAGCTAACGAAGTAAGTAAGAATAAGATAGCAACTATCCGAGTCATGAATTTCCTTTCCATCCGGCCCTCTGGGCGATTGGCGCGGACACCACGCTTTCCGGTTGCGCGTCCCCATTCTGCCCGCCAATCACAATCGCCCATTTCGCCCCCCAACGACATAACGCGCAAACCAAAGGCAAAAAGGACCAATGGTCGCAAACTTCCAGAAAAAGATGTCCGATATGCGTCTGTCTTGTCGTCGTCACCACTTGGCGCTAGCCACGATTGAAGCAGCTCGTAACCAAATGACGACGACAAGCTAAAGCATATCGGACATCTTTTTCGCCAGAAGCTGCGTATCAAACCTCTTATCGACTATTCTGAGCGGGCCTTTTCGGAAAATGTCAGAAATGAGCCGCAGAGGCAAATAGATGCAGATCAACAGAAACTGGATTGCTGTTCATTTCAGCGTTTTCTCTGATCCGCTCTATTCGCCGTAAATCTGCGGCTAAATCGATCTATTCTTTTGCTGCCCGGGCTTTTTCAGTTTCCAGCAACCGTCTCTTGCGCTCCAGACCCCAACGATAGCCGCCCAAACTCTTGTCTTCCCGCACAACTCGATGACACGGAATTACGAGTGCCACTGGATTGGTCGCACACGCATGACCGACGGCACGAACTGCTCCGGGATTGCCAAGTGCTTTGGCAACGTCGCCGTACGACACGGTCTCTCCATAAGGAATCGCTCTAAGCTTTTCCCAGACCTGTCGTTGAAATGCGGTAGCCCGAATGTCCAAGGGCAAGTTGAGGTGTGGTTCCCTGGCTGCAAGGTGTTTGAGCACTATTCCAACTGTATTACGTAGTCTTGGGTCGGCCCGCAAAATGTTCGCCTCCGAAAATTCTTCTTTCAAGGCTTTCTCCAGTTGTTTATCCGTATCTCCCATCATCACCGAACACACACCTCGTTCCGTCATAGCAACCAGTAAACGACCCAGCGGGGAGTCAACGATCGAGTAATTAATGGTTACTCCACGGCCGCCACGACTATACGTCGCCGGCGTCATCCCGAGTTCGTCAGACGCGTTTTCGTAAAGACGACTACTCGAGTTGAAACCCGAATCGTAGAGTGCAGTCGTGACTGACTTCCCTTCCTTCACCGCTGTTTTGAAGTTGCCGAATCGTCTCGCCGCCAGGTATTGCCGCGGACTAATTCCCATGATGCTCTTAAACGTCCGTTGAAGATGAAACACACTGACACCAGTCCTGGTTGCCAGGTCAGCAAGTTTGACTGCGTCCGAATCGCCCTCGTCGAGATAGCGGCAAACCTTCTGCACCATCTCGATCTGGGGATCCATTACCCTCGCTCGTTTTGGTTCACATCTCAGGCACGCGCGAAAGCCAGCTTGCTCCGCCGCCTCCGGCAGTGAGTAAAAACTAACATGGTCGCGATTAGCACGCCGTGAAGGACACGATGGTCGACAGTAGATTTTTGTTGAGCTCACTGCGAACACAAACTGGCCGTCATAACGGGCGTCTTTCGCAACAACAGCCTGCCAGAGTTCGTCTTCAGTCGATGTGATATGGGAATCTGATTTCAAAGCGAGTCTCACGTGTGCGTCCTCCAGTATGTTTAATCTGGATTGGATCGTAAAGCACCCACGAAGATCTATCTATCCGCTTCTTGCGGTCAAATTAATGTCCGATATGCTGGTTTATGTCCGATATGCTTTAGCTTGTCGCATCACTCCCCAACGGCTATCTACGATCGCAGAGTCTCGTAACAGATCACGACGACAAGCTGAAGCATATCGGACAATTGCTTTGAGTGAGTTGATCGTATAAATTCACTCCGAAATCGATCACATGCAACACCCAAATATTCTCGAACTCTCGCGGTCGGCTCTCCTCATCATCGACATGCAGGAGGCTTTTCGCGCCAGCATCAAGGACTTCGACAAATTCGCGCAGCGCATTGCCGTAGCAACCCAGGCTGCCCGCCTGCTCAACATGCCCCTTCTAGTTACCGAACAGTACCCGAAGGGCCTGGGTCACACGGCCTCTGAAATCGCTGCTGTGTTGCCGGAAAATGTCGAGATAATCGAAAAGACTGCTTTTAGCTCATGTGGTGCTCAACAATTTCAGACAAAACTTCAAGCACTAAACATTAAACAGGTAATTGTTTCGGGTCTCGAGGCTCACATCTGCGTCAATCAAACCGTTCATGATCTACTGGCGGCAGGTTTTCAAGTTCACTTGTTAACGGACTGCATCGTTGCCCGGAAAAAGTCTGATCGCAAAACTGCCTTTAAGAAAATGCGCTCGAGTGGGGCCATATTGTCGACCCTGGAAATGGCTCTCTTCGAACTTCTCCGCGACTCACGCCACGAACATTTCAAAGCAATTCAAGGACTGATCAAATAGTGGAATCCGACTTTCTCTCGCAACTAAATGAACAACAGCGCGAAGCTGTTAGTAGCACCGAAGGCCCCCTGCTGATCCTGGCTGGCGCCGGCTCTGGCAAAACACGCGTAATCGCCCATCGCATCGCTTATCTGATCGCTGATAAAAAGGTGGCGCCATGGAACATCCTGGCGGTCACTTTTACAAACAAAGCCGCCGAGGAAATGCGACTTCGTGTGCAACGCCTTTTGAAAGATCACGAACTTCCAGCATGGCCACTCGTTTCAACTTTTCACAGTCTCTGCGTGCGAATTCTTCGCCAGGACATTGAACGGCTAAACGACAAGTACACGCGCACCTTCACCATCTACGATCAAGACGACTCGATTCGCCTGATCAAACAGTGCATCAAGGATCTCGGCTACGACGAAAAATACCTCGCGCCTCGCGCAACTCAGTCAGCCATTAGCTCGGCGAAGAACCGCGGCGAAGACACAGACGCGTTTGCCGCGCGGGCTGAGTATGCTGACGAACGACGGGCGGCCATCGCGCGTGTTTACAAAACCTATGAAGAGCGACTGCACACGAACAACGCGCTCGATTTCGATGACCTCATGATCAAGGCAGTTCGATTGCTACGCGAGGTCAGTGAAGTCAGAGACAAATACAACAACAAGTTTCGCTACATCCTCGTTGACGAGTACCAGGATACAAACTCACTTCAGTTTGCTTTGATTGGCTTCCTGACTCAGAAACAACAGAACATCTGCGTTGTCGGCGACGAAGATCAATCGATCTACAAGTGGCGAGGCGCTGACATTTCCAACATCTTGAATTTCGAAAAGCATTTTCCAAATACCAAAACTATTCGTCTCGAGCAAAACTACCGTTCGACGCAGACGATCCTCGACGTTGCGGGCGCTGTTGTGAAGCACAACATCGAGCGCAAGGGCAAGAATCTTTGGACTTCAAATCCGCGTGGCGACAAAGTGCGCTACTACCAGGCGTTTGATGCTGAAGCTGAGGCGCGCTGGGTTGCAAACAAGATCGTCGAACATCGACGTGAGGAGTTTGATACACGCGCGGCGGTGCTCTATCGAACAAACTCCCAATCGCGTGTGTTTGAAGAATCGATGCGCCGTGCCGGTTTGGCTTACAACATCATTGGTGGCTTTTCATTTTACGAACGGATGGAAGTACGCGACATCATCGCGTATCTAAAACTGGCGCTGAACCCAAACGATTCAATTGCGCTGCAACGCGTTATCAATAGCCCACCACGCGGCATTGGCAAACAAACAATCGAAGAGATTGAAAAGCGAGCAAAGGATTTGGAGTTGTCGCTCTGGGAGACGCTTGGGATCGTAATCAAACAGCCGGGCAGTCTCAGTCCTCGGGCAATCAATGCCCTGCGAAGTTTTCGCAGAACGATTGTCAGACTTGGCGAGATGGCTGGCACAGATATGGGTTCCGCAGCTTCAGATGAGGCAGTGACTGCCGGGATGTGGACGGTCAAACACGAGGAAGCCCCAGACGAAAACGCGTCCGAGCACATTGCCGATTCCGATGCGCCCGTCTCCGACATTGTTCGCGCGGCAATCCTCGACACTGGTTATGAAACTGCCCTGCGCTCGGAAAAAACTGACGAAGCCGATGGCCGTCTCGAGAACCTTCAGGAACTGGTGAACGCAGCAGTCGATTACGACGAGCAAGGCATTGAGGGCTTGCGAGAGTTCATCGATCACTCGGCGCTCGTCTCCGATCAAGACGAATATAAGCGCGATGCACAAGTGACCTTAATGACCGCCCACTCGGCGAAAGGTCTTGAATTCCCGGTCGTTTTTATTGTTGGCCTTGAAGATGGTCTCTTTCCACATTCTCGTTCAGCAACAGACCCCGCCGAACTAGAAGAGGAACGACGTTTGGCATACGTTGCGATGACCCGCGCCGAGCGGTTTCTCTATGTTACGCACGCGATGAAGCGACGAGTTTACGGCGAAGAGTTGGCCTCCGAACCGTCGCAGTTTTTGAACGAGATGCCGCTCGATCTGATAGATGATCTTACGATCGGTAAGTCGTGGTTATCGTTTGCGCGAGGCTCGTCAGCGATTGAGTATGAGCAGGGTGAGTATCGTAAGGAGAAAAAGAAATTCACCGGCAAGACGTACGACAGCGTTGATTCGATCGCGGAGTTCTTCAAACAACGCAATCAACAGATGGGCCAGACGGGCGGAACTTCGAGCGCGAGCAGATGGAACAAAGATCAAAAACCTAAGCCCGAAGTCCAGCGAACACTTTCTTCGCCATCAACTACTTCTGCCGGGGACTTCGTTCCTGGTTCATACGTGAAGCACTCGAAATACGGTCGTGGATTAGTTCTGCGACGTGAGGGTGCTGGCGAGTCGACAAAGCTAACGGTAAGTTTCCCGGGCTACGGCCAAAAGAAGCTCGTAGAGAAATACGCCAACCTCGAAAAAGCATAACTCCTTGGAG
>Ga0105243_10002198_pt1 | contig 16443 bp, 14 predicted proteins | sample KBSM34metaG_FD_81525 | JGI IMG/M metagenome (GOLD analysis project Ga0105243, IMG submission 81525) | Miscanthus rhizosphere microbial communities from Kellogg Biological Station, Michigan, USA - KBS M3-4 metaG | ecosystem: Host-associated > Plants > Roots > Rhizosphere > Soil | place... | reverse complement strand
ATTCTTTATTCTTTATTCTTTATTCTTTATTCTTTATTCTTTATTCTTTATTCTTTATTCTTTATTCTTTATTCTTTATTCTTTATTCTTTATTCCAAAATTCTAACTCTGATAGGTATAGTATCTTGCTCCTACAAGAACAGGATTTTCAGATTCGATTGAGGTAAGCCCAAATCCTTTATAATCAGGGTTTATAGATTGATCTACCTGTTTTCTATGCAATTTCTCGTAAGTTTCAAAATCAATAGGAGTTCTATTGTTCAGATTTTCAAATACATTCCATTTTTCGACCACTTGTTTCCAGTTTTTAGAAACTTTACCAGCAAAAACTTTTGATTTTGAACCACTTCCGTAACCGAAGAAACCGATTTCTGTTCCTGATAATTCTTCATGATCATCAAAGGAAGTCTGTAAAGCAGAAAGAAATGCCATGAAAATAGAAGCGGTATACATATTCCCGATTTCGGAAGAAGCACGCTGTGTTTTCTCTATTTTATCACTGATTAGATTCATATAACTTTCAGATTTTGCCACTGCTTTTTGCTCCTCAGGGCTGGTATAAGCAAGTTCGTTTTCAAGACTGTAGATTTCTGTAAATACTCTTTTCCCATGAAAAGCGTAAGGAAGATGGAAAATAATATATTTCCAGTTTTCATAAGGTTTTTCCTGTCCTGTAACTTCTTTATAATGCTGATAAGCTTCTCTTATTCTGTCCTGATAACACTGATTGGAATACTGACCATCAAAAACAGGTTCATCCGTGAATATTTCAATGGTATCCGGGTACATTTCAGGTGCATTATGTAAATCTTCCTTTTTATACTGTCTTCTTGGTTTAAAAAAGTCAAAAACACTTTCTGATGCCACGCCCCAATGATTTTCTATTTCAAGGAGATCTGGCTTAGAAGAGATCAATAGAGCAACAGCTCCGCCTCCCTGTGTATATTCTCCTGAAGAAGCCAATTCATATTTTGCATAATCGCTGGCAATAACCACAGCCTTTTTATCTGGATTTACCCTTACAAAATCAAGAGCATTATGCAAGGCATCCACCCCTCCCACACATGCAAAGGTCATATCTACAACATCACAATGTTTAAAAGCTCTTGTTCCGAATTCTTCCTCCAACACTTTTTCTACCATCTGTACAGCATATGACGCAGTAGGTTTTGCAGCATCCAGGGCACTTTCTGTTCCTAAGTAGACTCTTGAAATCTCTCTGGGATCAATTGTATAATCTTTAATAAGTTGTAATAATGCTTCTGCTGCAAATGTTGCTGCATCTTCGTGAACATCGGGAAGCCCCATTTTATGCAGTCCCAATCCTTTCTCCAGTTTTGCAGGTTCAATCCCTCTTTTTTCAGCTAAATCCTTAATTTCCAAATATAAACCAGGTACATAATAGCTCGCCGCCTCAATTCCAAAAGTCATTTTATTCTAATTTTTATACGAATTTAGAAAATGTAGTCTGAATAACCGGTCAATATATCATGACTTTTTAACTATTTGTTCATAATTTAACTTTTTATTTCTGGCTATCAATCACAAAAAAAGCAGCATCACAAAATTGTAATACTGCTTTTTTATTTTTAATCAGATCTGCAAAACCTATCTGAAATTTTCAATAGCTTTATTCAGGGCATCAATCTGTTTATTGATACTCGCCGATTTCTGTGGGTTTTGTTTCAGCAATTCCATTTTTTTGCTTAATCCGTCTTTCAGCATTTGAACAATCATCATCTTAGCCTGTGGGTTATTTCCCATATCACTTTTTGCATAATCCAACATTTTCGTGATATTTTCCACTGCTTTTAGATTGTCAGAACTCATGATCCAGTTATATCCTTCTTCTGCAGTTTTCCCCAATTCCGGATTCTGGAATTTAACAAACGGGTAAAATGCAGCAAGTGGAGCAATATGTTCCATTTGAGAACTTATTTTATTCTTCACAATAACCGGAAGTAAAAGGGCAAGCAATTCATCTGAAGCCCCATCCAGTTCAATTTTATCAGCTAAGGCATTCGCCCGTGACGGATCAATGGTAAGAACAGCACTTAAAGAATTTCCTTTAACCGCATTGGAAACTGCATTCACTCCTTTTTCAAATATCGGAAGGTATTTCTTATCTTTTGTTTTCGCCAAAGCACCAATAGCCGCAGCCTGAGCTAATGTTTTAGGATCATTCGAAGCTATTTTCTCAACTTCTGTTCCCAATGCTTTCATCTGATCGGAATTGGTAAGATCCATTAATTCCAACGCTTTAATTCTTATTCTAAAGAATGGATCTTTTAAGGCAGCCGCCAATAATTTTATAGCAGCAGGACTTTTCCCTGCCTGGTCTTTAATTCCAGTTAGAGCTTTATATCTGCTTTTAAATTCTTTAGAATTGGTAAACTGCAGCAGGTTCTGCTCCGGTGTTTTGGTATCCGTGATATCAGCTAGCAATATTCCGTCTGCATTGATATCGACAAGATCCGGTGTTTTGGATACATCAAAATTAAAAGTATTCTTGGTTTCAGCATTCACCCAAACATTATATCTTTTAGGTTTGCCATTATCATATACATCAATAGCTAAAGGAAACTCGAATAATTGATCCTGCGTCTGATTAACTGTTACAGCAATCTGTTTTTTTACGGGTTCAAAAGTAAACGAATAATTCAATTTTGGATTTCCACTTCCAAAATACCATTGGTTAAAGAACCAGTTCAGATCTTTTCCTGAAACTTTTTCAAAAGAAAGTCTCAACTGATGAGCTTCAGCGTTTTGATATTCATTGGTTTTCAGATAATCATTCATACCGGCAAAAAAAGCATCATCTCCCAGATAATTTCTTAGCATATGAAGGATTCCTCCTCCTTTCTGATAGGTTACCAGATCAAAAACATCTTCACGGGATTCATAATTGAATCTTACCAGGTTTTTCTTAAAATCCGCAGGGTTATGAATGTACATATTCACATCCTTCATCTGGTGGTAATCTGCCTGATCTTTCCCATACTTGTATTCATTCCAAAGATATTCGGAATAATTGGCAAAGGATTCATTCACGGTAAGGTTGCTCCAGCTTTCTGCGGTCACAAGATCTCCAAACCAATGATGGAATAATTCGTGAGCAATAGTATCTTCCCATTTATTTTCATCAATCAGCTGCCCCGGTTTTTGAAGAATATCACTTCCGTGAAGGGTCGCCGTAGTATTCTCCATAGCCCCACTTACATATTTTCTTCCGGAAATCTGTGCATATTTTGCCCATGGATAATCATAGTTCATCTTTTTGGAGAAAAACTCGATCATTTCAGGAGTATTTCCGTAGATCTGTTTTACATAAGGTTCATATTCTTTCTCGATATAATAATCAACTGGAATGTTTTTCCATTTGTCTTTCACTACGGCATATTCTCCTACTCCCATAAAGAAAAGGTAGGTAGAATGTCTTTTATCCATTACCCAATGGTCAGTTCTCAGGTTATTGGCTTCTTTCTGAGAATCTTTTAGAATACCATTTGAAAGGGTTACATATTTGTCAGGAACCGTCATATAGATTTCCTGAGTCGTCTTTTGATTGGGTTTATCAATTGTGGGGAACCATGCAGAAGATGATTCGGTTTCACCCTGTGTCCAAATCTGGGTAGGCATATCAGGCTCCGTACCCTGGGCATTAATGAAGTAAAGTCCTTTTGCATCATTAATCGCCATGCTTCCTTTTTGTTTTACCTCATTCGGACGGGCTGTATATTTGATATAAATGGTATAATCCTGATTCTTCTGATACGTTTTATCAAGGGTAACCTTTAGTGTTTCATCTTTATATTGGTACTGCAAAGGAGATTTCCTTCCGTTAGTCTCAAGAGCAACCTCATGAATCAGCATTCCCTTAGCATCCAGAGTCAATTCATTAGTGGGATAAAAATAGGGTGAAGCGGTCAGCCATTCTTCCCCGTTCATCTGTTCTTTCTGATAATCAAAGTTTACTTTCAGCTTGGTATGTTTAAGCTCCGTTACTTTAGTATGAGTGGCTCTGTACACCTTTTCTCTTCCTGAAGTCTCAGTTTGTGCCGATACATTAGCGGAAAATAAAATCCCAAGTATTGCAATGGATAAAATGGCCTTTTTCATTCTTCTATTTTATTATTATTTTTAGAATTATTTTTTTATTATTATTTCAAAAATATCATTAACAAGCGTTTCGTAGTCACCTGTTTTCAACTGTTCTTTTGTTTTGGCAAAAGCTTTTTTCAGTTCGCTTTCCGGATTTTCATCATCGATGATATCTACGGAAGCCACTCCTTTCAATTGAAGTAATGCATTTTTCAGTACTTCTATATCAGCAGTTTTTTCAAGATCTACTTTTAAATATTTCATGAGAGGTAATTTCCCTTAAAATTACAAATTTCTTTTGGGGCAGCCTACGGACGCTGCATGATAAGTTCATGGGAAGAGGAATTTGTTACAACGATACCTGTATTTATTAATTACAGATGAAGGAAATCTAAGAATGAGATTAAAGATTCCAAAAAAATGAATTGAGTACCTCTTTAAAGATACAACAGAAGATAGTTAATAATCTGTAGGGTAGATTCCGCTATTTTCCAGCTGATGTCTGATTCCACTGTCATCTATTGAAGCACTGTCTTTTTTTATGTAATCAAGAATTACTTTTTTATGATCAGGATTATTAAATGACATCAAGTGATAGAGGTATTTTCTCTTCTGAATTTCATGAATAGTATCATTGGCAAGAAAATGAAGATATTCCTGTTCTAGCTGCAGAGCGTATTCTTTTTTATGCCAATTGCTGAGATAAAGAATTGCCGGACCTCTATGCTCCTGGAATGCCAGTTTTTCGATCTGCTTTTTCAGATGATCAGAATAGGTCCTGTTTCTGAATGCCATTACGAGCATAGGCTCGGAAGAATTTTTAGCAAACAAAAGCATACTGTCCAGTTTTTGCAGACCAGCATCTGATCTCACCTCTTCAGGTTTCAGTGTATTGGAATAGTGTTGATATAAAGGTTCAGCAAGGTATTCATAGCCGATGATGCATCCGTTCTGAGTATGAACTTTCCCTTTTCTATTGAGAAATTTTTGAAAAATGGCTGTAGCATACTGAGGATTTATTTCTAAAAGCCCCACTGCTGCATATAGGGCAACTGCATTATTTCTATTGTCGGTAAGGCTTAGTAATTCCCCTTCTAAGGCCTGATCATACAGTTTTTTTGCATTTTCAAAATTAGGATTTTCAGTAGCACCTCTTGCCAAAGCTTCTGTTTGATACGTATTTAAAGTAGAGATATCCCTTACTATACTTCTTAAATGATGAGGTACCTGTACAGAATCAAAGACCACATCTTTAGAAAAGTTCAGGTCTTCAACAAGAATATCATATCCCTGTTCTTTATTCTCTTTTTGAGCACAGCTGAAGAGAATCAGTGCCAGGGCAACTACAAAAACACGGGGAAATATCATTAAATCGCTACAGGAGCTTTGATTCCCGGATGTGGGTCATAATTTTCAAGGGTAAAATCTTCAAAATTAAAATCGAAGATATCTTTGATTTCCGGGTTTAGCCTCATAGTCGGAAGAGGTTTTGTTTCTCTTGAAAGCTGTCTGTTTACCTGTTCGAAATGATTGTTATAAATGTGAACATCACCGAAACTGTGTACATAATCTCCTACTTCCAGATCACAAACCTGAGCCACCATCATTAATAAAAGGGCATAGCTGGCAATATTGAAAGGGACCCCAAGAAATACGTCAGCACTTCTCTGGTACAGCTGTAGGGATAATTTGCCATCCGCTACATAAAACTGGAATAAAGCATGGCAAGGAGCCAATGCCATATTAGGAATTTCTGCAACATTCCATGCAGAGACAATCAGTCTTCTGGAATCCGGATTTTTTTTAATCTGATCAATCACTTCTGTGATCTGATCTACAATTTTACCGTCAGCACCATTCCAGCTTCTCCACTGTGCACCATACACCGGCCCAAGGTCACCATTTTCATTGGCCCATTCATCCCAGATGCTCACGCCGTTATCGTTAAGGTACTTCACATTGGTATCTCCTTTCAAAAACCAAAGTAATTCGTAAATTATTGATTTCAAATGCACCTTTTTAGTAGTCACCAAAGGAAAACCTTTTGACAGGTCATATCTTAGCTGATATCCGAATACACTTCTTGTTCCGGTACCTGTTCTATCGGTTTTATCTGTTCCGTTATCTAAGATATGTTGTAAAAGATCTAGGTAGTTTTGCATTTTGAAAGGAATTTTATGGTTCAAATTTACTAAAAATGATCAAAAAAAACATCCCTTTTTATGAATGCTTTTTATAAGTCAGATACTCAATTTCTATTAAAGGACTGTGTATCTGTTATCTGGAAAATAATTATTTTACGTAACTACAGAATAAAAACACTGACATCATCACTGTTTCCTTTCATTGATTTCAACTGACCGTATTTATTTTTCTCTATGAATTTATCATTCCAATATTCCAGGCTTACCGGCCCGAATTTTATAAGTTTCCGGTACTTACTTTCATCAATGATATCTTTTATCCCATAATCGACAGAGATATCTCCTACTGATTTCAGTTTTCCCATTCTGCTGTTATCAATAACATCGCTGGGCCAGTAATCGATGGTAAAGTTTCCTATTTTCTTTACTTTGCCCCATTTTTCTTTATTAAAAATCGAGTCGTCCCAATATTCCACATCAATATCTCCTATCTTTTTCAGTTGGCCGTATCTGGCACTGCTTTTATTCAAATCATCCCAATAATCTATTTTGACGTCACCTATGCTTTTAAGCTTGCCATATTTATACTGGTCAAAATAGGGGTCTTCATAATAGGTAAGTTCGCCATTCAGGTCAGGATTGTGAAAATCGGTGATTTTCCCCTGAGCATCAATTGTAATGATAAAGCCGTCCACTTTAAGATTTACAGATTCCAGATCATAGGTTTTCCCTGAGATATTAGCACGGATTTGTGCTTGCAGGGCCATACTACACCATAAGAAAGTAAAGAAAAGTATATATTTAAATTTCATAGTTATTTACCAGATATTTTCAATGGTTTGAGTCATGGTATTGATTGCAAATACATCTCCCGTTTTCTTGCCAAACATTGCTTTTACCAGTGGCGATTCTGCTGAAACAGTCATGATTTTCTGATTTTCAACTATAATTTCCCCTATCGAAGCTGCAATATAAAAAAGCCCTTTATCGGTTTTCACCAAAGCTCCATTCTGAACTTTTTCAGAAGGATCAGAAGTTATTTTCTGCAGGATAGCCTGTTGATTTAACGTCTCGTTAAGCTGTCTCTGAAGGTTATTAATTTCCTGCTGAAGCATTTCACGTCCGGTTTCATATTTATCCCCCATCGAACTTTTTGTATCATTATTGGAAGCCCGGGTTTCTGCAATCAGGGTTTCAAAATTCTTGATCTTTTCGGTAATTTTTGTATTGATTCTATTGAGTATTTCCTGTTTGTTCATTGTTGTAAGTCGGATTATTTTTATGATGGATGAGTAAAACCATCCCGTCAAAATCAAAGATTTTGACACCCCTCCGTCGGAGGGGAATGGAGTACCTTTGAAAACTGATAATTAAGGTTTCACAATTTCAGCCAGTGCTGTAATGGTTTCAGGATTCATTTTTCAAAAACAGCATAGTCTGATATTTTGAAAATAAAATCTTTGCCATTACTGAAATCTCTTTTTGTTTTATCAAAAACATTTTTGAAAGTTCCTGATAAATGATCGTCTTCAATAGTAAAATGTACAGGTTCTTTGGACATATTCAGGACTACCAGCACTTCATCCTTTCCATTTTTTCTTATATAGGCCAGAATTTTATCATTTGCTGTTGTATTCAGAAAATACGTGATCACATTAGCATCACCACCTCTTAAAGCCGGATTGGAAGCTTTTAAATCCAATAATATTTTGTAAAAGTCTGCAACCTGGTAGGTATTGGTCCATTGGATCACATCTTTTTCGAAAAATTCAAGTCTTTTCATATTGGGAAGTTCCTGACCTGAGTATACCAATGGCACCCCGTTCCATGTTGCTGAAAATACGGCCATGGGTTTTGTAATAACACCGTATTTTTCATATTCAGTTCCGTTCCAGGAGTTTTCATCATGATTGGAGGTAAACCACGCCCTCATAGACTGGTCTCCTATATTGGAATATTGAATCAATAAATCTTTCAGTTCCTGAAGTGGCTCATTTTTCTTGTAATAATCGGCAGACTTGTGCATCCATTTCCACGAATAGCTGGCATCAAAAACTTTTCCGTATTCGGGACTTTCCAATTCATCAAATTCTCCCAGCCAAAAAAGCGGTTTTACTTTTTCAACTTCAGGACGGGCCTGTTCCCAAAAATCGACTTCTACCCAGGAAGCAAGATCACATCTGAAGCCGTCAATATCTGTTTCCTGCACCCAGAATTTCATAGCTTTGATCATCTCCAGACGCATTTCCTGATTTTTGTAATCCAGTTCGATAATATCATCCATTCCGGAGGCTATATGAAATTTTCCGTCAGGATCTTTTAAATAGAATTCAGGATGCGCTTGGGTCCATACATGATCCCAGCCCGTATGGTTAGCCACCCAGTCTATGATTATTTTAAACCCTAACCTGTGGGCTTCATTCACCATATCTTTAAAATCCTCAAGTGTCCCGAATTCCGGATTCACTGAAGTATAGTCGGCTGCAGCATAAGGGCTACCCAAACTTCCTTTCTTATTCTGCTGTGCAATTGGGGTAACAGGCATTAGCCAAAGTGTTTTTATACCCATTGCTTTCAGACGGGGCATCTCTTTGGCAAAAGCTTTGAAAGTTCCTTCTTTGGTATATTGTCTTATGTTTACTTCGTAGATATTTGTAGTGTATTTCCAATCTTTTGGCAGCTCTGTCATTTTCCGGGTATTTTTCTGAGTGGTACAGGAAACAATTCCCAGACCAATTAAGCTTAATAAAATTAATTTTTTCATTAATCTATTTTTAACAAAAGTAATGATTTTAGAAAGTAAAAGTGGGAAAAGGCAAAATCACGGAAAACTTATCCGGAATATGGCCCCATTATACTTAACACTCCATTTGCTATGCAAGTGAAGTGTGAATACATGTTAACAATTGAAACGTGACATATTCCGTATTCTTTCATCTTCTCTTCAATAAAAAAAGCCCCGGATCAAAAATCCGGGGCCTATATTGTATTGTTATCTCTTATCTTTCGTCGTCATTGTCATCTTCGTCATCGAAAGCGTCATCATTGTAGTCATCTTCTTCCTCATCATCAAAGCTGTCATCTTCATCTGAAAAATTTCCACCTGATCCGAAATCATCTTCAAATCCAAAATCATCATCCATTAATGGGGTAGCTGATTTCTTTTTAGATCCCGTGTTTCCACTTTTACTTGGTGCTTTCAATGGAACATTTCCAAATCTATATACAGTAATTGGATAATTAACACCTTTTGTCTCTTCGATGACTTCTATCAGCTCGCAGAAGAATTCCCATAAATCAAGAAGTCCATACTGGAACTGTGCTTTGTCGCCTACATTTTCAAAAGCTTCATCAATGTATACGTCTGACATAATCTCACCATCACCATCATCACTCATATCTTCTAATGGGACACTTTTTACTATTGTTCCGTCATTTTCCAACAGATTAAAAGTAGAAAGCTCGTCACCCTGCAGACTGAATGCACTTTTAATACCTAAATGTAAGTTCCATAACGTTTGTTTTCCCTTAACTTCAATATCTCGGAAAATATCCTCTTTCGCATCTAATATTACGCGGATTTTGTAAACCATATCAGTTTCTTAAATTACTTTTTTGCCTTTATAATTATGATAAATCTCTGGTGCAAATATATAATAAATGACAGGTGACAAAAAAATATTTCAGGATTTTTTAAAATATTTTTTTTTCTTACATTTTGCCAAAGTTATTTACTTTTTTCCAGCATAAAACTGAATTTCGTCCCTTCAAGGTATACGCTTTCTACGGTAATGTTTTCGTTATGAGCTTCAAGGATATGTTTTACGATGGCCAATCCTAATCCGGATCCGCCCTCTCTTCTGCTTCTGCTGGTTTCTACACGGTAGAAACGTTCAAAGATTCTTGGAAGAATTTCAGATTTTATTCCCATTCCATTGTCTATAACTTCTATCAGCACTTTGTTTTTTAAGACACTTGTTTTTACAATTACTTTTGCTTCCTGCCTGTTTGCATAGTGGATAGCATTCGAAATAAGATTAATAAAAACCTGTGAAATCTTCTGTTTATCGGCATCCACAAAAATTTGTGGATGAAGGGTCTGGATTTGTAATGTCGTATTTCTTTTTTCTGCCTCAAGATCAAGGAGGTCAAAAATTTCTTTGATCAGAAGGTTAACATCAAATTTCGAAATATTAAGGTTAATTTCACCTGCCTCGAGCCTGTTGATCATATCAAGATCTGTAACAATGGCTATAAGTCTTTCAACAGATTTATCTATTCTTTCAAGGTATTTGTCCCGAATGATAAGATCTTCCACTCCACCTTCTCTTAGGGTTTCTACATAGCCCTGAATAGAAAACAGCGGAGTTTTAAGCTCATGGGAAACATTTCCGATATATTCTTTACGGTAACTTTCCATTTCCTTCATCATGTCAATTTCTGTTACCTTTTGCTGATTAAGATCCGAAAAACGTTCTCCTAATTCTTTAATGGTAATATTTTCGTCATGATCGTGAACAATTTCCTGTGGAAGAAGCTGAGAAAGCCCTCTCACCTGTTTTCTTCCATAATAGCTGAAAAGAAGCTCTAATACAACATAGTTGATAATAAAGATCATGACTACACAAACAAAAACCCCCGCTTTGAATAAAGGGGTTTCATAATAGATATCTTTTAGTGAGTCGAAAACAACTACTAAGAAAAGCATTACCAGTGTCAGCAGACAGGAAGCAACGAAGGTAAGTCTGTAAAATTTCAATTTTACAAAGTTTTAGGATTGAACGTAAAGGTAGGTTTTTTAAGTGATTAAACGATCAGTTTATAGCCTATCCCTTTTAATGTCTGAATGGTATTGATTCCCAGTTTCTCTCTTAATCTTCGGATATGAACATCAATGGTTCTTTCTCCTACAATTACATCATTACCCCATACTTTTTCCAGAATTTCTTCTCTTTTGAAAACTTTCTCGGTATTGGAGGCAAGCAGATAAAGCAGATCAAATTCTTTTTTAGGAAGCAAAAACTGCTGTCCGCTTTTGGAAACCCTGAAGTTATCTTTATCAATAATAAGGTCTCCGATTTCAATAAGTTTAGCATTATCTGAAACCTGAGAAGTCAGTTGTAACAGTGCATTTACTTTAGAAATAAGGATTTTCGGTTTGATTAGTTTTACGATGTAATCATTAGCACCTGCCTGAAACCCGGCCAACTGTGAAAACTCTTCGCTTCTTGCTGAAAGGAAAACGATAAGAGTTTTTTGTAGTTCTTTCACTTTACGAAGCTCCTGACAGGTTTCAATGCCATCTTTCTCAGGCATCATTACATCCAGCAAAATAAGGTCCGGAATAATTTCCTTTGCTTTTTCTATACCTTCATTACCGTTAGTAGCAGTATAGATACTATAACCTTCTTTTTCCAAGTTGTAAGACAGAATCTCTAAAATGTCCAGTTCATCGTCTATTAAAAGAATTTTTTTACTCATCTTCTAGTTTAAGAATTCCCACAAAATTAATTATTTTCATTGATTTTATCTATCCGGGCAATGTTAACTAATTATTAAAAAACAGATATGTCAATTTGAATTAGAAAATCATTAATAAAACAGATAAATAAATACATATTAAACAAATATACAAAAGAATAATTGAAATAAAGCAAAAAAATGTAAATATAAAAAACAAACATTCATAGTGCATGATTGATCAATTCTATTAATACAAACTTCACAATTAATTAAAATTCTCCTAAACGTTTAGTGAAAACTTAGCCCTTATTTTGCCCCTGAAAAAGAAGTAAAATGAAAAAACAACTCCACAAGAGCATTATGCTACTTGCTTTGTTTTCTGCCGGCTACGCATTTGCACAAAGTCAGATCTTAGAAGGTAGAGTACTGGATGAGAAAGACAACACACCTATTGAGGGGGTAAAGGTAAAGGTAAATGACCAGGAGGTCGTAACTGATATTGCCGGATACTACTCTATCAATCTTTCTCCTGGAACCAACTACATTATCACGGTAAGTTCTAACGGATATAACAAAAAAGAGATCAGTGAAGTTATTGTAAAAAATGACGCCAACACTCACCTTGATATTGTTCTGGAAAAGCCATCCGCTAAGGAAAAGGAAATTGAAGGAGTTGTTATCAAATCCAATGCAAGAAAAGAAACGATAGCTTCTACTATCGGTTTACAGAAGAATGCAGGTGTGGTTTCACAGGTTATAGGTGTTGAAGCTATTAAAAGAAGTCCGGATAGAAACACAGGAGAGGTTCTGAAAAGAGTATCCGGTGTGAGTTTATTTGACGGAAAATATATTGTTGTAAGAGGTTTATCTGACCGTTATAACCAGGCTATGTTAAATGGGATTCAACTTTCCAGTACTGAGCCTGACCGAAAAACTTTTTCTTTTGACCTTTTTCCTGCCAGCGTTATTGAGACCCTGGTAATCAATAAGACTTTTATTCCTGAATACAGTGGTGAATGGGCCGGAGGATTGATTCAGGTAAATACTAAAGATATTCCCAATAAAAACTTCTTCAATGTACAAGTAGGTGTAGGAGGAAATTCTATTACAATGAATAAAGAATTTCTTATGCAGAAAGGAGGAAAATGGGATTTCCTGGGTATTGATGACGGATACAGAAAGATCCCTACAAATATGCCTGCTAAAAATGCTTTCAGTATTCTGAATGAAGCTCAGAAAACAGATATTGGTAAGGGATTCACAAAAAACTTCGGATACAACAGCGTTGGTTATCCTGAAAACATAAGTTTACAGCTTGACGGAGGTTTTAATACCAAAATTTTCGGAAAAGATTTAGGGGTTATTGCTGTTCTTAACTACAGCAACAACAAAAGAAGAACAGAATCTAAAAACCGTTTCTTTACGATTAATGACCAGCTTGCTGACACCAACTTTGATTACTACACTGAAAAATACACAAATGATGTTATTTTAGGAGGGTTATTAAACCTTACTTTAAAACTCAATAGCAATAACAAAATTTCCCTGAAAAACATTATCACAAACAACACAGTGAACCATATGTCTTTCAGAACAGGAAAGGATTTTGAATTTGATCCTATCAACGGAACCAACATTATCGCAAGAGAGATAGGATTTAAGCAAACTACATTCTATAATTCAACCCTTAACGGAACTCATAAGATAGATGCTCTTGGTGGTCTTACCGTAAACTGGTATGGAAGCTTTGGAATCCTTGATCAGTATATTCCGTTATTGCAACGTTTACAATACAACCAGTATACAAATCTTGACGGAAGTCCTTATTTAGCTCTGATCTCTAATGGTCTTTCTCAAAAATCAGGAAGTGTTTTCTATTCTACATTGAGCGATTATCTGTATAATGCAGGTGGAGATGTATCGAAGACTTTTACCATGTTTGGACAAAAGCAAACCGTTAAAGGGGGTTACTTATTCCAGGTAAAAGACAGAATCTACAACTCAAGACCATTCTCTGTAAGGCTTGAAAAATACAACCAGGGATTACTTTCCCAACCTTTTGAAAGTATCTTCAATTCTGAGAATTTCGGAACAGATGGTAAGTTTACATTTGATGAAATTGCCGGAAATCAGTACAGATATATTGCCAATACGATCCTTAATGCAGGATATTTACAGTTTGACAACAACTTTGCTCCATGGTTAAGAGCTGTTTGGGGATTAAGAGTTGAAAACTTTGATCAATTGGTAGGAAGTACAAAAAGAAGTGATGACCGTTTTGTTAATACTCGTGTAACAGACTTTTTACCAGCTGTTAACTTAACATTCAAGGTAAACCCTAAAATGAATGTCCGTCTTGCAGGTTCTCAAACTGTTGTAAGACCTGAATTCAGAGAGGTTTCACCTTTAGCTTATTATGACTTCGATTTGGGAGCTACTGTAATCGGTAACAAATTCATTGAAAGAACAAAAATTACCAACGTAGACCTTCGTTGGGAATATTATCCAAGAAACGGAGAGATTCTTTCCGTAGCAGGTTTCTACAAGAATTTCAAAAATCCAATCGAATTGTACTTCAATCAATCCGGAGTAGGAACCAGTAATACCTTCAACTATCTTAATGTAGATAAAGCCGATGCTTATGGAGTGGAATTGGAATTCAGAAAAAAACTTGATTTCGCAAGCGCTCTTAAAAACTTTACGTTAGGTGGAAACTTCGCTTACATCAAAAATAAAGTAACGGATGAAGCTACGAATATTGACAGACCAATGCAGGGACAGTCTCCTTACACCATTAACTTAAGTCTTCAGTATGATGCTGAAAAAACAGGATGGTCTTCTACAGTACTTTTCAATATGATCGGAAGAAGAATTCTTTATGTAGGTAATGATCAGGTGCCACCAATCTGGGAAGCTCCGAGACCTCTTTTAGATTTCCAGATTGCTAAGAAGATCTGGCAAAACAAAGGAGAAATCAAATTAAATGTTTCTGATATCCTTAACCGTCGTGCAAGATTTTATCATGACCTTAACGGAAACAAGAAATATGACAACTCTGATGCTCTTGCTATAGAAAGAGTAACAGGAACCAATATCAGTTTAACACTGGGATACAATTTTTAACACATTCAATATTTAATAAATAATTTAATTCTTTATAACATGAAAAAATTCGTTTTATATTCTTTAATGCTTGGCGCTCTTGCTACAACTACTGCATGTAGAAATATAGAAGAAGACGGGCAAACCATCGTTCAGGGTGGTTCCGGAAATGGAGAAACTGACAACCTTATTCTCTCAGGAAAGATCACATCCAATGTTACGCTTAAAGCTAATAAAATTTATAAGTTAAGAGGATTAGTATATGTAACAAACGGAGCAACTTTAACCATTGAGCCAGGAACGAAGATTGTAGGTGAAGCTGATAAAAATGGTGCTTTGATTATCACAAGAGGAAGTAAAATCATGGCAGAAGGTACGGCTGCCAACCCTATTATCTTTACTTCTGAAAAACCAAGCCCAAAAAGAGGGGACTGGGCAGGTGTTGTCATCTTAGGAAATGCTCCTACGAATGCTTCTTTCAACAACCAACAAGGAGTTGGAGAGATTGAAGGAGGTATCAACAATACAGAAGGACATGGTCTTTACGGAGGAAATAATGCTGCTGACAACAGTGGTATCTTAAAATATGTAAGAATTGAATATGCAGGATATGCATTCTTACCGGACAAGGAGATCAACGGACTTACGTTCGGAGGTGTAGGTAGCGGAACTACTGTAGATTATGTAGAAGTTGCTTACGCTAATGACGACAGTTTTGAGTGGTTCGGAGGAACAGTAAACTGCTCTCACCTTATTTCTTATAAAGGTCTTGATGATGACTTTGATACAGATAACGGTTATTCAGGAAAAGTACAGTTCGGTATTGCGGTAAGAGATGCTCAGGTAGCTGACGTTTCAGGTTCTAACGGATTTGAATCTGATAATGATGCCAACGGTTCTGCTTTAACGCCTCAGAGCTCTGCTACATTCTCAAATATGACGATTATCGGGCCAATCAACTCTTCAAGCACAAGTACCAATGTAGGTTCAATCAACTCATTGTTCCAAAATGGTTTACAGATCAGAAGAAATTCTTCTATCTCAGTATTTAACTCTGTTTTCACAGGTTTCCCGGTTGGTTTATTCGTTGATGCTACCAAAGGAACGCCTACAGATAAAAACATCACTAGTGGAAGTCTTGCTTTCGAAAATAATATTTTGGCAGGAAGTGTAACTCCTTTAAAATACGGAGCTTCTACTTCTTCTCCAACAGGGTATTCTATCACTGATCTTACGACTTTCTTTAATGCTAAAGGAAATACAAGCCTTACCTATACAGCTGATGTAAAATTCACCAATGCATGGGCTCCTGCAGGAACGACTCCTAACTTCTCCCCTGCTGCCGGGTCACCATTATTGACTGGAGGTGTATTCACCCATACTAAATTATCATCTTGGTTCACGCCTGTAACGTACAGAGGAGCTGTAAAAGACACTAATGATACTTGGTATGCTGGTTGGACTAACTATAACTTATAATTTATTTATTAGCAGTTAATATCATATCAAATTGAGTCGTCCTAAAATAGGTTGACATAAAATTAAACAATATTTAATCCGGAGATGCATTTGTTTCTTCGGATTTTTTATGGACTGTATCTGGGGTTTGCATATTAAGACTTAGATGTGGTCT
>Ga0105243_10002197_pt1 | contig 16448 bp, 16 predicted proteins | sample KBSM34metaG_FD_81525 | JGI IMG/M metagenome (GOLD analysis project Ga0105243, IMG submission 81525) | Miscanthus rhizosphere microbial communities from Kellogg Biological Station, Michigan, USA - KBS M3-4 metaG | ecosystem: Host-associated > Plants > Roots > Rhizosphere > Soil | place... | reverse complement strand
GAACTGGCCGCGGTACATGGCGCCGGCGACGAGGGCGGAGATGTCGAGCGAGACGAGCTCCTTGTCCTTGAGCGACTCGGCGACATCGCCCGCGACGATACGCTGGGCGAGACCTTCGACGACGGCGGTCTTGCCGACGCCGGGCTCGCCGATGAGGACGGGGTTGTTCTTCGTGCGACGGGTGAGCACCTGGCTGACACGACGGATCTCGCTGTCACGGCCGATCACCGGGTCGAGCTTGCCCTGACGGGCCCGGTCGGTGAGGTTGATCCCGAACTGCTCGAGGGCGCTCTGCTGCTCCTCCTGCCCGGGCTGGGGTTGCGCGTTCATGGTTCTCCTTGAAATCTGCGAGGCTCAAAAGTTGAGCCATCTGGACTCAAGTTTATCAAAACGCGACACCGGCGGCAAGGGGGCGGGCGATGGGCAGTACTCCCCATCGCGATGCCGTGCGCGGCAACATAAAGTGACGACGTGGCCGATCTCGTCGTCAATACGGAGAACCTCCGAGACCTCGCGAACCAGCTCGCAACCGTCCACGGCACCCTCACCGCCGCGGACGGCGATGCGCGCGACCTGTCGGGGATGATTCCGCATGCCGGCCTCGCCTCCGCGGTGACCGACTTCGCCTCGGGGTGGGACCGGCGCCGCAAGGACCTCGCGGATCGCGTGGACCAGCTGCAGAAGCGCGCCGACGGTGCCGCGGACGCGTTCGAAGGTGTCGACGGGCAGCTGGCCGACAAGCTCACAGACGGGGGTAACTGATGTCGATGGCACCCATCGGCGGCGACGTCGCCGGCATCCGCGGGCACGCCTCGCGGCACAGTTCGACCGCACGCGCCGTGTCGGACGCGGTCGAGATGCTGCAGGCCGTGATCAGCGCCTCGCAGCAGGAGACGAGCGAGGCCGTCGAGGCCCTCGCCGACACGATCGGCGACACGAAGACGTTCCTCTCCCGCATCCGCGAGCGTTACGAAGTCGCGGGCTCTGCCCTCACCACCTTCGCGAACGAGCTCGAGCAGGCGCAGCAGCAGGCGGCATCCGCGATCTCCGCGCACGACGATGCGCAGCGTCGGCACACCTACGCGCAGCGCAACCTGACGGAGGCCCGTCAGGTGACGCAGCAGACCGTCGATCCGGGCGAACTCGCCGAGGCGACGGATGCCGCGCGGCGGTACTCGTCGATGAGCACGACGGCCGCGACCGACCTCTCGCAGGCACAGGCCGCCTACGACGCCGCCGTCGAGCGCGTGCAGCGCGCCGGCGACACCGCGGCATCCACGATCTCGCAGACGGTATCGAGCGATGAGCTCAACGACTCGTGGTGGGACAACGTCTTGGACTGGGTGAACCAGAACGCGGAATGGCTGAAGGTCGTCAAGGACATCCTGACGGTCGTCACCGCCATCGTCGGCGTGCTGTCGATCTTCTTCCCGGTGCTCGCGCCGATCGCCCTTGGACTCGCCGTCCTGTCGATGGGACTGAGCTTCCTGCTGGCCTCGTCCGGCGACGGATCGTGGTTCGACTTCGCGCTGGACGCGATCGGCGTGCTGACCTTCGGCGTCGGGAGCGCCGCACTGGCCGGCATCAAGCTCGGCACCGTCGCCCTGCGGGGCGGCCGCGCCGCGACGCTGGCCGTGCGCAGCCCCGGGATGGTGTGGGGCAACGGGGCACGCCAGGTCGTCGGAAATCTGCTCGACCGAGGCCTGGTCGGCTCGATTCGCCAGCCCTTGCGGATGGTGGCCGAGGAGAGCGCGAGCGTCCTGTCCGCGCGGCCGAACCTGGCACAAGTGGTCACACACTGGGGTGACGACGCCATCAAGGGCATCCGCGAGTCGGACAGCATCATCATCTCGGAGTTCGATCAGATCGCTTCGCAGGCTCGGCTCGGCGCCGGGGGCGCCATCGACAACCTCGTGACGAGCGGCGTCGACAACCTGAAGGGCGTCGTCGGGACGATGGGCAAGATCGGCTCGTCGCTCGACGCGTACAACATGGTCGGAATCGGGATCACTCGCAGCGACCAGCTGGTCAACTGGGTTCAGGACCAGACCGGAGTCCAGACGCCGCTGGGCACTCTGACGACCGGACTCAACGAGGTGTACGGATTCGTTCCCGGGCTCTTCGAGGCGCCGGTGGGGGCAGCGTGGAGCCTGCCCTCCGACAAGTGAATCTCGCGCGTCGGGTCGCGTGGGAGGCCCGCTTCGGAGACGGCTTGTTCCTCGCCACCGTGCTCTGGATCGTGTTCGGAGCGCTGCCGACGATCGGGCTGCTGATCGGGCAGCTCGTCACCGGTGCTTTCGTGAGAACAGGCGATGTGCCCGCCGGCTTTCCCGCGTTCATGCCGCCCTGGTGGGCGGCTTACCCCATGACGCTCTTGCTCGTCGTCCTGGCGCTCGGCTCCCTGCCGCTGCCCCTGCGTGGCCCGCGGGCGACGACGCGCAGCACGCTCCTCACGGTGCTCATCTTCACGTTCAGCACCACACTGTTCACCGCCGCGGCTGCAGCGGCGGCGGAAGCGCACCAGGGCCGCGTGAACTTCTTCGGGGTCGACACCCTGGTCTTCATCCAGTTCTTCCTGATCATCATCACCGTCGCGCGGATGCTGCTGAGCGCGATGCGCCTGCTGCCGCGAACGTGGCGGGAGTACATCGACGACGACGGTACGGTGGTGCCGCCGAAGGAGATCGCGCGGCGTGCCCCGCGCCGACCCTGGGACTGGGTGCGGCGCCGCCCGCCACGTGGATGAAGGATCCCATGAACGACACCGTGAGCGAGCCCATGAACGAGACCGCGGACGAGACCACGCCGCCGGGCTACCGGCTCGTGCTGCCGCCGGGTTTCCTCCTCATCCCCGTGGCGCGCTCGACGGACGTTGAGATCACCGACCTCGTCCGGCGGCACTACCGCGACCTGCCGCGCGACAGCTATGGTCCGCAGATCGACAGAACGGCCGCACAGCTCGTCGCCTCCGCGCGCAGCGCCCGCAATGCCGGCGTGCTCGACCTCGTCGTGCCGATGGGAGTGCCGTGGCGCGCTCCGGTGTCCCTGGCGATCGCGATCAGCACCGGCCCTGCCGGCCCTGCGCCGACGGCCGACGACGCGGAGCTCTCAGCATCCGAGGTCAGTGAGACCGTGACGACGTCCGCGGGGACGGCCGTCCGCGCGACCGAGAGATTCGCCGTGCCCGACACTGCCGGCGAGATGGCGCCGCTGATCAGGATGCGCTTCGGGTGGCCGATCCCCGGCAGCGACCGGCAACTGCTCGCCGTCTGCACGATCAGCGGCCGGGCCGATCCGGAGCTCACACCGATCATCGACGCCCTGGCCGAACTCGGCGATCTCTTGCTGCGCACGCTCCGCTGGGACTGAGAGGACATCATGGCCATCGACATGGATTACGACCTCGACCGGTGGGTCTACGTCCCGAACGTCTTCCCCTGGGAGTCGTTCGACGACGAGGAGCAGTGGGCGGATGCCGTGGCGCGCGCCTTCGGCGGAGAGGGACGGAGAGCAGCGCCGGCGCAACTCGTCGACTGGCTGCGGGCGTATCTGGTCGGCGCGGTGCGCAGCAACCGGTCGGGAACGATCCGCTTCGTGCACCTGCCGAACATCGCCGCACCGCACGCGATCGTCGACGTCTACGACATGCCTCGCCGTGAAGACGTCCCGCTGACCGACCTCACCCACGAGAATCAGGGGCCGGCCATCCGCGACGCCGAGGTCGTCCCGTTCGAGTCCGAGAATCTCGGCGCGGGCGTCAAGTCCACGCGGTGGGTGCGCGCCGAGGCCGACACGATCGTCCGCGCCACCAACTGGGTGTGGCGCACCGCCGAGCGCGACATCGTGGTGCTGACAGCCACCTCCGACATGCCGCTCGCCGAAGCACTCGATCCGGTGATCGACGAACTGGCGCGCACGATCCGCCTGGCGTGACGGGCCGCTCAGGACGCCATCGCCTCCAGCTCGGCCGGCTCCGGCGTTGTGCACGTGAAACGTGCCCGGTAGGCGGTGGGGGTGAGCCCTAGCGTGCGCGCGAAGTTCTGCCGCAGCACCGCGGCCGAACCGAACCCGCACGCCGACGCGATGGCGTCGAGGCCGAGGTCGGTCTGCTCGAGGAGGCGCTGCGCGTGGATGATGCGCTGGCGTCCCAGCCACGCCGCGGGCGTCGTGCCGTAATCGGCCTTGAACCGGCGCGCGAACGTTCGCGGCGACATGTGCGCGCGGGCGGCGAGCTGGTCGACGGACAGATCGAGCGTGAGGTTCTGCAGCATCCATTCGGTCACCGGCGTCAGCGACAGCGACGTCGATTCCGGGAGCGGCTTCGCGATGAACTGCGCCTGACCACCGTCGCGCTGCGGCGGCACGACCATCCGCCGCGCGATCGTGTTGGTCATCTCGGCACCGAGTTCGAGACGCAGGAGGTGGAGACAGGCATCCAACCCGGCCGCCGTTCCCGCACTCGTGATGATGCGGCCGTCCTGCACGTAGAGGACGTTCGGGTCGACCTCGATGTCCGGGTACATCTCGCTCATGGTGTCGGCGTAGCGCCAGTGGGTCGTCGCGCGACGCCCGGAGAGCACGCCCGACGCGGCGACGACGAATGCGCCGCTGCAGACCGTGAGCACCCAGGCGCCGCGCTCCACCGCGCGACGGACGACCGCGGCGACCCGCTCGTCGACGTGGGCCCACTGATCGCGGGGAATGGGTGTGATGACGACGAGGTCGGCCTCGTCGGCGAACGACAGGTCGTCGTCCACGTTGATCGAGAAGCGCAGGTTGCTCGGCACCGCGCCGGGATCGGGGGCGACCACGCGGAAGTCGAAGGTCGGGATGCCGTCGTCGGAGCGGTCGAGGCCGAATGCCTCGCACGCGAGACCGAACTCGAACGGCGCGAACCCGGGCTGGACGACGCAGGCGATCGTATGCATGGCAGGAATCCTACTCCTTTGTGCAGTCCTGCCACTCGTGGCGGGACGGGGGCGTGCGTAGGTTTTCTGCCATGGTCATCTTCTTCACCGCGCTCGCTCTCGTCGTCGTCGTGTCGGTCGGTGCGACCGTCCGCGCGCTCTTCACCGACGGCTACCGCCAGGTGCCGACGGACCCCAACCGGCTGCCGTGACCGGTGGCCGGACGCAACTCCTCCACCGCGGGCCGCGACGCCCCGGATCCACGCCGATCGGGCTCGCGGAGGGTCGGACTGGAGGAGTTCGGGACGCGCCTCGCTCAACGACCGCGGGCGACGCCGGCAACTCGGGTGACCGCGTCGAGCAGCACGTCCGCCGAGCGGTCCCACGCGAACCGGGTGATGTGCGCCCGGCCCGCGGCGATCACGGCGTCGCGTCGCGCAGGATCATCGAGCGCGCGCACCCCGGCGGCGAACGCCGCAGCATCCGTCCCGGGCGCATAGAGCGCGCCGTCTCCCGCCACCTCCCGGAAGATGGGCATGTCGGTGACGACGGCGGGGACCCCCAGCGCGAGGGCCTCGGCCACCGGCAGGCCGTACCCCTCGTCGAGGGAGGCCGACACCAGCACGGCCCGGTCGGCGAGCAGAGCCGCATACTCGGCATCCGTCACACCGTTGTGGAAACGCACCGCTCCCCCGGCCGGGTCGACGAGGCGCTCGAGTTCGGCGCGACGGTCGGGCGAGATGCGTGAGAGCAGGTGCAGCGTGCGCCCGGGCAACTCCGCCATCGCCCGGATGAGGGTTTCGACGTTCTTGTAGCCCATGAACGAGCCCATGTAGATGAGGTTGTCGGTGCCCGGCGCGACGCCCGCACCGGTCGGCAGCCGCTCCGCGAGGCGCTGCGGCGCGTTGGGGATGACGACGACGGGCCGCTTCGTCAAGCGCACCCGCGCGAACTCCGCCGCGCTCGTCTCGCTGACGGTGGCGACGACATCGGCCGCGTTCAGCGTCAGCCGCTGGGGAACGTACGACAGGTGGAACAGTCGCCACCCCGCACGCACGTACCAGGGGAGATTGCGCGGCGGCGTGCGATGCCGGTAGTAGATCGTGTCGTGGAGCGTGAGGATCAACCCGAAACGGCGACCGAGGGTGCCGATGGTCTGCATCGGCGAGAACACGACGTCCGGCCGGTGGTGATTGAGCAGCAGCGCGGAGAACAGCTCGCGCACCGCGGTGGGTGCGTGGATGCGGAGCACCCGTGCGCCGTCGGGCAGGAAGGCCCGCTGCGCGTCGTCGTGGATGAGGAACGCCACCTCGACGCCCCGCGCGGCCGCCGCACCGGCCACCCCCGCGGCGAGCTCGGCGGAGTATCGGCTGATGCCGTCGTGGAAATCAGTGCGGATGTACCGCGCGTCGAACAGCAGGCGCATGTCAGCCGTTGAGCGGCTCGCCGCGGTACAGCTTCTCGAAGGTGTCGAGCGTCTTCTCGATGTCGTGGATCTCCACACCGTCGAGTGATGCCTGCTGCATCCGCAGGTACTCCTCCGGCGACGAGGTGAGCACACGACGGAGCTTGTCGGCGAGGTCGTCGACATTGCCCGGCTCGAACAGGTAGCCGTTGACGCCGTCGCGCACGAGGTGCGGCAGCGCAACGGCGTCGGCGGCGACGACGGGAAGACCCGACGCCATCGCCTCCATCGTGGCGATCGACTGCAGCTCGGCGATCGACGCGATCGCGAACACGTCGGCGCGCGTGTAGGCGGCGCGGAGGTCCTCCTCCTCGACGCGACCGTAGAAGGTCACCCGGTCCTGGATGCCGAGGCGCTGCGCGGCCTGTTCGAGGGCGCGACGCTGATCGCCGCCGCCCACGATGTCGAACGTGATGTCGGGGAGCTCGGGAACGAGCTTGGCGATGGCGGCGAGCGTCACCTCGACGTGCTTCTCGGTGGTCAGCCGTCCGACGAAGAGCACCCGACTGTGGGGGCGCGGCTCGAGGTTGGGCGTGTAGTTGCGCTTGTCGATGCCGCAGCTGATCGGGATGACACCGTGGATGTCGATCGTGTTCTCGAGGAACTCCGCCGCTTTGCGCGTGGGCGTGGTGACGGCGCGCGACATGTCGAACGTGCGCTTCGCGTCGTCCCACGCGAGCTTGACGACGACCTTGTCCAGCAGCGGCGGCAGGGTCGTGAAGTCGAGGATGTTCTCCGCCATCACGTGATTGGTGGCGACCACGGGGATGCCGCGCTGGCGGGCGATGCGGGTCAGGGCACGGCCGAGCACGATGTGCGACTGGCTGTGGACGACGTCGGCGGGCACCTCGTCGAGGAGCTTCCGCGAGTAATGCTTCGCCATCCACGGCAGCACGTAGCGCAGCCAGTCGTGCGGGGGCCAGCGCCACCCGGGCGGACGATGCACGGTGATCGGCTGGCCCTCGATCGTCTCGCGGAACGTGCCGTGCACGGAGTGCTTGACGCTCGGGGTCATGACGTGCACATCGTGGCCGCGGCCGGCGAGGCCCGCGGCCAGGCGCTCCGCGAAGCGGGCAGCGCCGTTGACGTCGGGGCTGAACGTGTCGGCGGCGATGACGATCGTGAGCGGCCGGTGAGCGGGGTTCGGGTCGTCGGGTGTCGCGGATTCGGTCACGGGGTGCGGGGCCAATCTGTGCGTCGATGGCGATACCGCGGATCACGGGGCCACCTGCGAGGAGTCTACCCGAGGGCCTTCTCCCAGCCGCGGAGCGACGGCGCCGCGTAGCGTGGTGTCATGGCTCGCCTGTCCGCCGACGCTGACCCCGCCCGCTGGGTGCCCGTGACCGATTCGTTCGGCTTCTCGGGCCGCCGCGCCCGCAAGAAGGCGATCAGGATGCTGCTGACGCAGGCGAACGGCGTCCTCGGCGCCGAGCCGCGGCCCGGAGGCGGCTTTGCCGCGTGGGCCATGAGCCAGGCGGCGCCGGCCCTGATGCGCAAGGCCGCCGGGCGCGTGCTCGTGTGGGTCTGGAAAGCGGAGCCCGAGCTGGTCGTCGTCATGGCGCAGATTCAGCAGCTGACGCCGCAGCTGCGGACGGCGCGCGCGATGATGCCGATCGAGTACGACGACACCGAGAGTTTCCGCGGCACCTACCTCGGCGTCGGCGAGCGGCTCGTCATGCCGACGCCGCCCGCTCGGGATGCGAGCGGGAACGGCGGTGCGACTCCCCCGCCGTTCGCGACCTATACGTGGGACACCGGGACGCACCTCATCACGGTGACGGCGACCGGCGGCGACCGCGAGCGGTTCGGCACGATCGTCCCGGCCGTCGACGAGCTGGCCCGCTCGCTGCGCGTGATCGACGATGTGGCGGTGGGCGAGGGCGAGCGCATCCTGCGAATCGACCCGGCATGATCACGCTGGAGCCGTCCGACGGCCCCGCCGACCCGCCGTCTTCGCGCCCGCACGCGGGAGTGCTCGGCGGTGCGGTCTTCCGTTATCGCTTCCGCCCCGCCGACGGCGTGACACGCGTCGCCGTGCCGGGATTCGACGCGGTGGCCTGCACGCCCGATGCGGTGCTGCACTGGGCCTTCTACGCCGATGGGGATGCCGCGGTCCACGCGCCCTGGGCGCCGCTCGCCGTGGCCGTGGAGGTGGTGGCTGACGGGGAGCGGCTGAGCGAGAACCTCCGGGTGCGCGACCGCTACGGCTTCCCGATCGACCCCGCCGCGCAGTTCGCCGCGGCCTGGAGCATGCCGGAGCAGTGGAACGCCGACAGTGTGAGTCTCGCGCCGTTGGCGGAACGCACGGCCGCTGTCGAGGTGGTCCTCGGGGCGCCCGGTCTGGGTGACGCGGGCTCCGGCGCGCCCTCCGAGGCGACGGGGTTCATCGAGTTGCGGGTGGAGGTGAGCCCGCCGACGGCGCGGACGCCCGCCGAGCGCGTCGACACCCGGCGCGGCTCGCACGCGGGCGACCGCTTCTCGCGCGGCAACACGATCCCCGCCGTCGCCGTGCCCCACGGCTTCACCTTCGTGACGCCGGCGACCGATGCCCGCAACCAGCGGTGGCCGTACCGGCCCTTCATCCACGACGACGATCGCGGTCGTCGCCTCGAGGCGATCCAGTTCTCGCATCAGCCGAGCCCCTGGATCGGCGACCGCGGCGTGCTGCAGGTCATGCCGTTCGACGGCATCCCGGCGGCGGACCCCGCGTCGCGGCGCCGGTGGATCGCGTCGGGGAGCGAGCGGGCCCACCCGCACGTCTGGGCGGCCACGCTCGACGGTGGGCTCAGCGTCGAGGCGACCGCGACCGACCACGTGGGCGTCTTTCGCGTGCGTGCCGAGAACCCCGATGCCGAGATCGGCTTCGTCATCGATCAGCCGGGGGGCCATGGCGCCGTCGCCGCGCAGCCTGACGGGGTCGAAGGCTGGGTCGGCGAAGCAGACCCGTGGTGGGGCAACGGCGGGCGGACCTTCTTCGCGGGCACGGTGCGGACGGCGTCGCCACGAGCGGGTTCCCCGTCGGACGGCGACCGCGGCGGCCGTGCCGCGTTCGTCGGCGGCCTTGGCGAGGTGGAGCTGCGCATCGCGATCTCCTTCATCTCCGTCGAGCAGGCACGCCGTGCACTCGCGCACGAGGCCCCGCCCGAGTTGTCGTTCGACGAGGTCCGGGGCCGCACACGGGACGCCTGGGATGCGGTGCTCGATCGGGTGCGGATACCGGAGCTCCCGGCATCCGAACGGCCGTTTCGCGGCCTCGCCGACGACCACGCACGGGCACAGCTGGCCTCCGCCCTGTACCGCCTGCACCTGTATCCGAACTCCGCGCACGAAAACACCGGCACCGCCGCCGAGCCTCGGTTCGCCTACGCCGACCCGTTCGCCCACGCCGGCGCCCCGATCACCCCCGGTCGGCTCGCCGTCAACAACGGCTACTGGGACACGTATCGGACGGCGTGGCCGCTGCTGAACCTGGTCGACCCGGTCGGTGCCCGCGCGCTGCTGGACGCCACTCTCGAACCCCAGCGTCGCCACGGATGGATGCCGAGGTGGACGGCGCCGGGCTACGTCGATGCGATGGTGGGCACCTCGAGCGACCAGATCGTCGCGGACGGCGAGCGGTGGGGCCTGCTGGACGACACCGAGACCGCCTTCGCCTCCGGCTGGCGCAACGCCGGCGAGCGCGCGCCCGACGCCCGTCGCGGACGGAAGGGAATCGGGCGCGGGCGCTTTCTCGGGTACATCCCGCGCGACGTCGAGGAGGGCATGAGCTGGAGCATCGAGAACGCGATCAGCGACGCCGCCCTGGGCCGGCTCGCGAGACGACTCGCCGACCGCTCCTCCGACGAGAAGGCCGCCCGCTACGACGCTGCGGCGCGCTGGCTCGGCAATCGCGCCCGCGCGTATCGTCAGCTCTTTGACGCGGATGCCGGGTTCTTCCGAGGCCGTGACGCCGACGGCGACACTGCGGGCCGGCACTTCGACCCTCGCGTGTGGGGCGGAGACTATGTCGAGACCAACGCGTGGGGCATGTCGGTGAGTGCCGTGCACGACCCGGGCGGTCTGGCCGCTCTTTACGGCGGGCCCGGCGCCCTGCGCGCGCACCTCGACCGGCTGTTCGCCGAACCCGAGACGGGCGATCGCGCCTTCGCGGGCACGTATGGCCAGGTCATCCACGAGCAGCGCGAAGCGCGAGCGCTCCGCAGCGGCATGTGCGCGATCTCGAATCAGCCGGCCCACCACATCCCGTACATGTACACGGCCACCGACCAGCCCTGGCGAGCGGGTGGCATCGTCCACGACCTCGCCCGCCGGCTCTTTGCGGGCGGGCACATCGGGCAGGGCTTCCCCGGCGACGAAGACAACGGCGAGATGAGCGCCTGGTGGATGTGGGCGGCGCTCGGTCTCTATCCGCTCGATCCCGCCTCCGGCGCGCTCGTGATCGGCTCGCCCTTGTTCGACGAGATCTCGGTCGACCGTTCCGACGGGTCGAGGTTGCGGGTGCGCAGCCGGCGCACGCACCCGGACGCCCATGTCCTGCGGTCGGTACGGGTGAACGGAGTGCCGCTGGCCTCGCCGAGGCTGCCCGTCGATGCGCTGAGCGGCGACGTGGAGCTGGAGCTGGAGCTAGGCGACGTCGCCGAGGGAGGGCTGTGGACGGCGGCGGCGGCGCCGGCCGAGCCGTGGCATCCGGATCTCACGGGCGCCTCGGGGCGTGCGGTCCGCTCCCGGGGCGTGTGGCACACGCGGCGTCTCTTCGACGACGGAGCATCGCGCGGCGATCGCGGCACACGCCTGCGGACGGGGCGCTGGGCCGGATGGGAGTTCCCGCAGACGACGACGGTCACGGATGCGACGCTGACCGCCGTCGACGGGGCGGACGACGATGCGCTGGTCTGGGAGGCGAGCGATGACGGCTCGACGTGGCATCCGCTCACGGTGACCGCGCCGACCGCCCTGCATCCCGACCGGACGACCCCGTTCCGCTTCGCCGCTCCCGCCGTCGCCCGGTTCGTCCGGGTGCGCGCTCGACGTGCCGTGCGGCTGCGTCAGCTCGAGCTGTTCGACCTCAGCGATGCGCATTGACGCGCGCGACAGAAACGATCGCGGGCCGCCGGGCCGAAGAGCCGGGGCCCCCGCGGGTGCGAGGTCGGTCGGGAAGACTGCACGAAAGAGATGCGTGTCGACGATTACGCGAGCCCTGACCTACCCTCAGCTGTCGGGGTCGAGTTTGCGCAATCTCTCACCGATCTTCTGCATGGACGCGCGGCTGATGAACGGGAAGCTCACCCCGGTGTCGACGGATCACGGCCCCCTTGACAAGCATGACGCGAACCCGTTCACCGTAGTTCAGTCCCTCCAGCGCGGGATGTCCCTTCCACAGCACGCCAGCAGACAGCGCGGATCCGAAGAAGGCTCCAAGCACGAGCGCGAGCCCGGATGCTCCCACGGTCCCCGACTCGATGAGATAAACCGCAACCACCGCGAAGAGTATTGCGCAACAGATGCGGGGGAGCCACGCTGAGCTGCGCGAATCAATCCAACCGAGTAACACACCCCAACTCAGACCAAATACTGAAGCCGCGATCCAAGCCATAGCAGTACCTCCTCCAGTATCCGACCTTAGTAACAATCGCCATCCTTGTATCGCCAGACAGGCGGGGCCGGAGCGAGAACGACGAGAACACACTCACCGGCACCACGAACGATTATCGGAGAAATCCAACTTTCGGATGTATCGAAGATGTCTGCGCCGGGAAAAAGCGAGCGAATGGATCGCAGAGCGATGGATAGAAATACCGGAAATTCCACTGAGATTGCTTCGCACGAACCGACTTCCCCCGAGCTATTTCGCTTCCCCTTCTTTTGTCGCGCCGTGTCGCGTCACCCGACTCCCGTCAAACGTCAGAAGTGCCGAATCGCGGTATCTCAACAGTGAGGCACCACGAACTCCGGCGGACCACGGGCACTGACGCTGATGCATCGACCAAGGCACTTGTCGGCCTTAACCCCCGACACTGGTTTCGCTGACGCGTCGCGGCCGGGTCGAACAATCGGGGTCGCGTCCGGCCGCCACGCGGGCGCGAACATGACCAGACGCGACCCCGAAGGCCGCCGACACCGGATCTCACGCGGACGCAGACGCGGGGATGCCATCATGATCGCATGACCACCGCCGCCTGGGCCGCGCCGACATCCCGCCAGGACGACTACGCAGCTGGCCGCCGACTCCGACGCGAGCTGCCCCGACGGCTGCTCGCCACGGTGCCGACGCGCGTGCGCGACCCTCTCGGCATCCTCGCCGCACAGAACGCAGGGCGCGTGGCGGAGCTCGTCCCGTTGCGCGACGAGCGCATGTCGGCCAGTCCGTTCGCGTTCTACCGCGGCACGGCCGCGCTGATGGCCGACGATCTCGCCGCCGGGGAGAGCACGGAGATCCTCGTCGCCTCCTGCGGTGATGCGCACGTCGCCAACTTCGGCTTCTACGCGTCGCCGCAGCGCACGCTCGTCTTCGACCTCAACGACTTCGATGAGTCGGCCTGGGCGAGTTGGGAGTGGGATCTCAAGCGCCTGGTGACCAGCATCGTCGTCGCCGGTCAGGCGACCGGCCGCGACGACGCGGTGACGGCGGATGCGGCACGCGCCGCCGTCCGCCGCTACGCCCGCGCCCTCGCGGTCGGCGAGACATCCACGCCGCTGGCCCGCTTCTACCAGCACTTCGACGCCGCCGGCGCCCTCGTCACCGGTGACAAGGCCTCGCGAAAGGTGCTGCGCGCGGCGATCGCGGATGCGGAGAGGCGCACCGGCGAGCGCGCCGTGCGCAAGATGACACGGCTCGATGCGGACGGGCGTCTTCGTTTCACCGAGCAACCACCGACCATGACCCACGTGACCGATGAGGTGGCCGGCGCCGTGGACGCGTCACTCACCCAGTACATCGCCACGACGCGCGCCGATGTCCGGCTCGTGCTCTCGCACTACACGTTCTCCGATGTCGTCCGACGCGTGGTCGGGGTGGGCAGCGTCGGGACGCGGTGCTACATCGCGGTCTTCGTCGATGGCGATGGTGCGGCGCTGCTCCTCCAGGTGAAGGAAGCGGGCCGCAGCGTCCTGGAGGAGTACGGGGGCTGCCCGCAGCCGGACGAGGTCACCGCCTTCGTCGACAGTCACGGACAGGGTGCACGCGTCGTGGCGCTCCAGCGCATCCTGCAGGGATCGTCCGACCCCTTCCTCGGTCACTTCCGCGGCGCCACCACCGACTACTACGTGCGTCAGTTCCGTGACATGAAGGGCGGGATCGATGCCGAGACGCTGGAAGACGGCCCCTTCCGCCTCTACGCCCAGGCGTGTGCGACGGTGCTGGCACGCGCCCACGGGCAGTCACCGAACGCCGCGCGAGTGGTCGGCTACCTCGGCGCGGGCAACGCGGCCGCGGAAGCCGTCGTCGAGTGGGCGTATGCGTATGCCGCCCTCTCGCGCGCGGACTACGGCGTCTTCGTGGATGCCGTCTCGTCCCGGAGCTGACTCACTGGTCGCTATCGGCGTCCGAGCGGGGCACCGGCCGCCAGAGCACGACCTCGGTGGCCCGGCGCACACGCGTGCCGTGACGCAGCGTGACGACGGAGCCCGTCGTGCCCGCGGCGAATACGCGGGAGCGACGGGCCGCCTCGTCCTGAAGGCGCTGTTCGAGCTCGACGACCCGACGCCGGAGGAACCGCGTCTCGTTCTCGAGTTCGATGAGGCGAGAGATGGCCGGAAGGCTCATCCCCTCGGCCGACATCGCCGCGACTTCGCGCAGCTGTTTGACGTGGCGCAGCGAGTAGCGCCGCGATCCACCCTGGGTCCGCCCGGGCACGACGAGGCCGAGGCGATCGTACTGGCGGAGCGTCTGCGGATGCATGCCGGCGAGTTCAGCCGCCACGGCGATCGCGAAGATCGGGGCCTCCTCGTCGGGCTGCTCGTCGCTCATCGTCACTCCCGGGCCTTGGCCATCAGATCGGCGCGCGGGTTCTCCTTCGGCTCCAGTTCGTGGAACCGCTCGAGGGCCTCTTTCGCCTGCTCATCGAGATGCGAGGGCACGGCGACCTGAACCTCGGCGAGCAGATCGCCGGTGCCCTTCGCCGTCTGCACACCCCGGCCCTTGACGCGCAGCACGCGGCCCGACGGGGTGCCCGGGGCGACACGGAGCTTCACCGGGTCGCCGCCGAGGGTCGGCACCTCGATGGTCGCGCCCAGCGCGGCCTCGGTGAAAGTCACGGGAACAGTGAGACGGAGGTTGAGCCCGTCGCGCGTGAACACCGGGTGCGGGCGCACGGTGACGCTCACGACGATGTCGCCGGGCTCCCCGCCGTCGGGCGAGGGGCGCCCCCGACCGCGCAGACGGATCTTCTGCCCATCGGCGACACCGGCGGGAATCTTCACCTTGAACGGCTTGCCGTCCTCGCCGGCGAGGGTGATGGTCTCGCCCTTGACGGCGGTCTGGAAGTCCAGGGTCGTCCGGGCCGTGACGTCGGTACCGCGCTGCGGGCCGCCGTAACCGCGGAATCCACCTGTCGACTGACCGAAGCGGCCCGAGCCGAACCCGCCCGCCTGCTGCCCGAACATCGAGAACAGGTCATCGAAGTCGGTCGTCTGGTAAGAACCGCCGCGGGGCTGCCCGAACCTGCTGAAGACGTCCTCGAACCCACCGGATGCCCCGGCGCCGGGCGCCTGGAAGCGCGCTCCGCCCGCACCCATCGCGCGGATCTGGTCGTACTCCTCGCGCTGTTCCTTGTCGGAGAGCACGGAGTACGCCTCGCTGATCTCCTTGAACTTCGCCTCGGCCGCGGGGTCGCCCTGCGTCGAGTCGGGGTGATACTTGCGGGCGAGCTTGCGATACGTCTTCTTCAGGTCGGCCTCGGAGATGTCCTTCGACACACCCAAGACCTTGTAGAAGTCCTTATCGAACCAGTCCTGACTGGCCATGAACACCTCCTCCCGTTAGTCGGCCGAGCCCGCGACGACGACCTTGGCCGGACGCAACTCGATCGTGCCGAGGCGGTAGCCCACCTCGACGACGTCGAGGATCGTGCCGTCCTCGACACCGCCGGGGTTCGGGGCGTAGAAGATCGCCTCGTGCTGCTGGGGATCGAATGCGTCACCGGCGGCGCCGTAGGTCTCGACGCCCAGCCGCGCGACGATGCCGCGCAGCTTCTCGGCGATGGCCGCCAGCGGCGAGCCCTCGACGAGGTCGCCGTGCTTGTCGGCGCGGTCGAGGTCGTCGAGCACCGGCAGCAGGTTCTTGGCGACCGAGCCCTTGGCGCGGGAGATCTCCACCTCCCGCTGCTCCTCGGTGCGCCGCCGGTAGTTGGCGTACTCCGCCTGCAGGCGCTTGAGGTCCAGCAGCAGGTCGCGGTCCTCCGGCGCGGCCTCGGCGACCGCGGCCTCGTCGGTCTGCGGCGCGTCGAGGATGTCCTCGACGGTGAACCCGTCGTCGCCGGTGGGAATGTCCCCCTGCGAGTCGGGGCCGGAGGCGTGCGCCTCCGACCCCTCGTCACCGGGGACTTCGTTGTTTTCGAAGTCCTTGTCGCTCATGTTCCGATTCTTACTTCTTCTCGTCCTCGTCCTCGACCACTTCCGCGTCGATGACGTCCTCTTCGGGGTTCGGCACGCTGCCGTTGCCCGGGTCGGCGACCGTGGGGTCTGCCGGCTCGCCCGCGGCCTGCGCCGAAGCGTAGATGGCCTCGCCGAGCTGCTGCTGCGACGCGTTGAGCTTGTCGAACGCGTTCTTGACGGCGTCGTCGTCATCGCCCGCGAGCGCGGCCTTCAGCGCGTCGACGTCGGCCTGGACCGAGGTCTTGACCTCGTCGGGGAGCTTGTCCTCGTTGTCCTTGATGAGCTTCTCGATCGAGTACGAGAGCGTCTCGGCCTGGTTGCGGACCTCGGCGGCCTCGCGGCGCTTCTTGTCCTCGGCGGCGTGCTCCTCGGCCTCGCGCACCATGCGCTCGATGTCGTCCTTCGGCAGCGACGAGCCCCCGGTGATCGTCATCGACTGCTCCTTGCCAGTGCCCTTGTCCTTGGCGGACACATGCACGATGCCG
>Ga0105243_10002194_pt1 | contig 16455 bp, 18 predicted proteins | sample KBSM34metaG_FD_81525 | JGI IMG/M metagenome (GOLD analysis project Ga0105243, IMG submission 81525) | Miscanthus rhizosphere microbial communities from Kellogg Biological Station, Michigan, USA - KBS M3-4 metaG | ecosystem: Host-associated > Plants > Roots > Rhizosphere > Soil | place... | reverse complement strand
GCGGGTCTCTCAGTCGAAGGTTTAGTCTCAGGATTTCCAACCCCGGAACCCAGAACCTCGGAGCTCCTTGAATAGATTCCTAACAATGCTCCGCCGTCTTTCGTGGGTATCATTTTCTCTATTTCATCCAAGCCTCTGCCTCCCAGAATAAGCTGAGAAAGCTCTTTTCCGTCTTTATCCAGTCTGGTGATCCAGACATCTTTTGAACCATAACCTTTGGATGAGTTTTGAATATTTCCGGCCACAAAAAAACCTAAATCTGTAGTTTGAATCACTGCTTTGGCTTCTTCATCTGAGGAAGTTCCCAAGGTTTTTTGCCACAGTTCATCCCCAAATTCATTCAGCCTGATCAACCAGATATCCGATCCCCCTTTGGAATCATCTTTTTTATCCAGTCCTTTTCCGGAATAAGAAGTACCGGAAACCAGAAATCCACCGTCCTGGGTGGTCACAGTTCCTGATAAATAGTCGTGGTTTTGTCCGGCAAAATATTTCTCCCAAACCTGTTCTCCCTGCTGGTTGAGTTTGATCAAATGAAAATCGTAACCGTTGTTTTGTTTCTGGTTATTGGCAGCTAGTGACTGGCTTTTAGCCTGAATGCTACTTCCTGTGATAAGATATTGCTGGTCAATGGTTGTGATCACCTGATTGAGAAAATCCTGGGTGGAAGATTTGATGTCTTTCTGCCAGATGACTTCCTGGGCAGAAATGCTTAAAACAGTGCACAAAGTCAATACGCTTGTGTAGATTTTTTTCATATTTGTATTGTTGATATATCTTTCACAAAACTAGTATTTTTAGGCAACACAAAGCAACATCACATCACTGTATAGTGAAAATATATCAATAATTAATTGCTTACGAAGTAAAATATTCATCAATACCTTAGTTTAGATGTTTGAGTGATTAAAATCATCCATAGACTGCTCTAAGAAACAATTCAATTCCATAAAAAAAACTTTGAAAATTTCAAAGGTTTTATCTGTTTCTGTTTTGGAGGATCTCTTCTATCTCTTCCAAGGTATAGCCTTTTGTTTTCAGTAAAATTAAGAAGTGATACAGTAAGTCGGCAGCTTCATTTTTAAAGAGTTGCTCATTATTATCTTTAGCCTCAATTACCAGCTCTACCGCTTCCTCTCCTACTTTTTGAGCTACTTTATTAATCCCCCGCTGGTACAGAGAATAGGTATATGATTCTTCTACCCGGTTGTCAATCCTTTGGGATATCTTTTCTTCCAGCTCATACAGAAATCCCTTGGAATCCTTATTTCCAAAACAACTGAAGCTTCCTGTATGGCAGACCCCATTCCGTGGAATCACTTTTATTAAAACAGTATCCTGATCACAGTCTATTCTGATATCTTTTACCGTTAAAAAATTGCCGGACTCTTCCCCTTTTGTCCAGAGTCTGTTTTTGGAGCGGCTGAAAAAGGTGACTACCCCTTCCTTTTTTGTTTTTTCAAAAGCTTCTTCATTCATATATCCCAGCATCACCATCTGAAGGGTTCTATTGTCCTGAATAATGACAGGAATAAGCCCATTGCTTTTATCAAAGTTAATTTTCATCTTACGTTAATTTTTTTAGATTTTAATAATTCTTTCAAGTCCATAATTCCGATTTCATTAAAATGAAAAACACTGGCTGCCAAGGCTCCTGTAGCTTTTGTTTCATTAAAGACTTTAAGAAAATCAGCAGCATTTCCAGCTCCTCCCGAGGCAATGACCGGAATACCCACATTTTCAGAAACCAGTTTTGTAATCCGGAGATCAAAACCGTTTTTTGTTCCGTCGCCATCCATGGAAGTTAAAAGAATTTCCCCTGCTCCCAAAGATTCTGCTTCTCTGGCCCATTCCAATGTCATCCATTCTGTTTTTTCGCGTCCTCCTTTTATATGCACCCAATCAATGTTCCCTGCCAGACGGGTATCAATCGCGACCACTACACATTGACTGCCAAATTCCTTTGCCAGTGTAGAAATGAGCTGTGGGTTTTTGACTGCGGAAGAATTGATGCTGATTTTATCCGCACCTGCCTCCAGAAGCTTTCTGACATCCTCAACAGAGGAAATTCCACCGCCTACGGTAAAAGGTATGCTCAGTTCGTTACCTATCTTTCTCACCAATTCAACAAAGGTTTTTCTTTCTTCAATAGTGGCCGTAATATCCAGAAAAACAAGCTCATCAGCTCCCTCCTGTTCGTATTTTACAGCCAGCTCCACAGGATCTCCGGCATTGCGAAGTCCTTCAAAGTTCACCCCTTTTACTGTGGAGCCTTCTTTAATATCCAAACATGGAATAATTCTTTTTTTAAGCATTTTCAATAAAGTTCTGAAGTTGTTGTAAGCTTATTTTCCCCTCGTAAATGGCTTTTCCGATAATAGTCCCGGAACATCCGATATCTTTCATTTTATAGACGTCTTTGATGCCTGAAATGCCACCGCTTGCCGTAAGCTGTATTCCCGTTTTGTATAAAATCTCAATATATAGTCCTGTAGAAGGTCCTTCCAGCATGCCGTCCTTGGCAATATCAGTACATATAACATGCTGAATTCCTTTTTTCTGATATTGAAGAATAAAATCAATAATATCTTTATCACTTTCTTCCTGCCACCCGGAGGTTTTAATCTTCCTGTTGTCACAATCTGCCCCTAGAATGATTTTCTCAGTACCATATTTTTCAATCATTCCAAAACAGAATTCAGGATCCTGAACGGCAATACTTCCCAATGTAATCTGCTGTGCTCCGGAACTGAATGCAGTTTCAATATCCTCCTGTGTCTTTAGCCCACCTCCAAAATCAATATGAAGAGATGTTGCTCCGGCAATATCTTCCAGGACTTTTCGGTTAACAATATGTTTTGATTTTGCTCCGTCAAGATCTACCAAATGAAGATACCGGATTCCAAAATTTTCAAATTCTTTAGCGACTTCTATAGGGTTTTCGTTATATATCTTTTTTGTAGTGTAATCTCCTTTTGACAGGCGCACACATTTTCCGTCGATAATATCAATGGCTGGAATAATTTTCATGTTATAGTTTAATAAAGTTGGTTAATATTTGACTTCCGATTCCTCCGGATTTCTCCGGGTGAAACTGTACGGCATAAAAATTATCCTTTTGCAACGATGAACTGAACGGCAGGATATAATCACACACAGAAGTTGTAAAATCAGACAGTTCACAATAAAAGCTGTGGACAAAATAAACATCATTATTCTTTTCAATTCCTGAAAAAAGAGATGATTCCTGGTCTGAAACCGTATTCCAGCCCATATGAGGAACTAAATCTGTAGGTGGGAACCGTTTTACCTTCACATTAAAAATTCCCATTCCGCGGATATCTCCTTCTTCGTTATCCCCACACATCAGCTGCATTCCCAGACAAATCCCCAGGACAGGCTGCTTAAGGTTTGGAATAAGTACATCCAGCCCTTTCTCTTTCAGCAGCTTCATGGTAGAAGAGGCTTCACCTACCCCTGGAAAAATAACTTTATCCGCTTTTATAATCTGCTCAGGATCATCTGTAATTACAGAATCTACCTTCAGCCTGTTCAGTGCATTTTGAACTGAACTTACATTGCCTCCGTTATATTTTATTATAGCTATCATGATTATAAACTTCCTTTTGTAGAAGGTAAATTATAGTTAATATCAGATTGGTTTACTGCCATTTTAACGGCCTTTGCAAATGCTTTAAAAATAGATTCTATTTTGTGGTGTTCATTGGTTCCTTCCGCTTTGATATTCAGATTGGATTTTGAAGCGTCCGTAAAAGATTTAAAGAAGTGTGAGAACATTTCCGTTGGTACGTCGCCAATTTTTTCTCTTTTAAATTCGGCATCCCATACCAGCCAGGATCTTCCTCCGAAATCAATAGCCACTTGTGCCAGGCAATCATCCATAGGCAGTAAAAATCCATATCTTTCAATTCCTTTTTTCTTACCTAAGGCTTTTACAACGGCTTCTCCCAATACAATTCCTGTATCTTCTATGGTGTGGTGTTCATCCACTTTAAGATCTCCTTTTACTTTTATGACAAGATCCATATTTCCGTGTCTGGAAATCTGCTCCAGCATGTGATCAAAAAAGTGTAATCCTGTAGAAATTTCAGAACTCCCGCTTCCATCCAAATTGATCTCAATTTCAATGTCTGTTTCATTTGTCTTTCTGGATACTTTAGCTCTTCTCATTCCCTGCTTTAAAAACTGATAGATCTCTGCCCACCGGGTCGTACTAAGCACAGATTCATTATTAAAGTCATTATTAATATAAATTGCTTTACATCCCAAATTTACAGCCAGTTGCACATCACTACCTCTATCACCAATTACATATGAATTTTCCAGGTCATAATTCCCGTAGATATATTTTCCAAGCATTCCAACACCCGGTTTCCGGGTAGGCAGATTCTCATATTCAAAGCTTTTATCTATTACAATATCACTGAAAAATATGCCTTCATTTTCGAAAGCTTTCAACATTTTATCGTGAGGTTTTATAAAATCTTCGAAAGGAAAACTATCTGTTCCCAACCCATCCTGATTAGTTACCATTACCAGTTCATAATCCAATTCATTAGCTATTTTGGAAAGGTTCTGAAATACTCCCGGATAAAATTCAAGTTTCTCCAGGGAATCCACCTGAAAATCTGTAGGAGGTTCAATAATCAGGGTTCCGTCACGGTCTATAAAAAGCACTTTTTTCATAATTGAATATTTTTTAAAACGGTAATCAACATTTCATTTTCTTTACGGTTTCCGATATTAATCCTGATACATCCGGGAATTGCGGGATCTCTTTTACTTGTCAGAATTTCATTTTCCAGCATCCTGTCATAAACGCCGTCCACATTTTTCAGTTCGATCAAAAAGAAATTGGCATCTGTAGGAAAAACTTTTGAAATACAATCTACCTCTTTAAACTGTTCTTGCAGCCATAGTCTTTCTTTTAAGATACTATTGACGTTTTCTTTAAGTCTCTCTTCATTATCAATCGTTTCCAGAATTAGCTGCTGGCTTAAAGAATTAACGTTATAAGGTGCTTTTACCGTATTAATGAGGCGTATAATTTCTTCAGAAGCATAGGCCATTCCTACTCTTGCACCTGCAGTCCCCCAGGCTTTGGAAAAAGTCTGTAAAACAATCAGATTAGGATACTGATCTAGAAGTTCCAGGCTTGACTTGTTTTCAGAAAACTCAATATAGGCTTCATCAACCACTACAATTCCTTCAAAATTCTGAATATAAAATTCAATATCTTCTATGCTGTTTCCTGTTGGATTATTGGGTGAGCACAGAAAGAATATTTTGATGGGCTGTTCCTGTATAATTTTTAAAAAATCATCTTTGACAATTTCAAAATTTTCATCCAGATCCAACTTCAATACTTTATTTTCATTGATCGTCGCATAGAACCCATACATGGCAAAAGAAGGATTCATCATAAGTATCGAATCTTTTTTAGGCTCACAAAAAACCTTAATAATCAAATCAATAAGCTCATCACTTCCATTTCCAACAGCAATCTGTAAAGGAGATATTTTTTTAAGACCCGCCAGTTTATTTTTAAGTTTTTTCTGAGTAGAATCCGGGTAACGGTTAAATTCTCCGAACGGGCTTTCATTGGCATCCAGCAGCACAGGACTGCTAAATTCATTATGATCCCTGAAGCTGATGTAAGGCTGTAGTTTTAAAATATTATCCCGTACTAAAGTATTGATATTCATATTTTTCATTTTATCGTTTTAATCTTATTGATACTGCATTTTTGTGAGCAAAGAGTCCTTCCGCTTCTGCCATGAGCTCTATTGTTTTTCCTAAATTCTGAAGTCCTTCTTCAGAGAGATGCTGGAATGTTATCTTCTTGACAAAACTATCCAGGGAAACCCCGCTATAATTTCTTGCATAAGCATTTGTAGGGAGCGTGTGATTGGTTCCGCTGGCATAATCTCCTGCACTCTCACAGGAGTAATTTCCTAAGAAAACCGATCCTGCATTCTGGACCATTGGAATATATTTTTTAAAATCCTTCATTGCCAAAATAAGGTGTTCCGGTGCATACAGGTTGCTGAACTCAAGAGCTTCTTCTAGGGAATTCACCAGGATAAAGCAGCTATTTTCCAGTGCTTTTCCTGCCATTTCATTTCTTGGCAATTTTTTGATTTGCTGATCAATAGCACCCATTGTCTCATTGAAAACTTTAAGATTGGTAGCCACGAAAATCACCTGACTGTCACTGCCGTGCTCAGCCTGTGAAAGCAGGTCTGCGGCACAGAAATCCGGTACAGCTTGCTTATCCGCAATCACAAGAACTTCGCTTGGTCCTGCAGGCATATCAATGGCGACTCCATATCGTTGGGCATATTCTTTGGCAGCGACCACAAACTGATTTCCCGGTCCGAAAATTTTGTACACCTTGGGAATACTTTCTGTTCCCAGAGTCATGGCAGCAATAGCCTGAGCTCCTCCGGTTTTAAAAACTTTGGATATTCCACATAGTTTTGCCGTATAAAGAATCGCAGGATTGACATTTCCGTTTTTATCCGGTGGTGTACAAAGAATAACTTCCTTACATCCGGCAAGATTAGCCGGTATGGCAAGCATTAAAACCGTCGAGAATAAAGGAGCTGTTCCTCCCGGGATATAAATCCCTACCTTTTCAACAGCACGATTTTCTCTCCAACAAATGACTCCTTTCGTTGTTTCAATTTTCTGAACTTTCTGCTTCTGTGATTCGTGGAACTGAAAGATATTGTCTTTTGCCTGCTGAATAGCTTTCTTTAACTCACTGCTAACCAGCTTTTCGGCTTCTTCAATTTCTGATTCCAAAACGATGACACCATCAGTTTCTGCCTGATCAAATTTCCTGTTAAATGCAAGAAGTGCTGAATCTCCATTTCTTTCTACTTCTTCAAATATTTCAGCAACAAGTCCTGAGATTTCTGCTCTTTCTAAAACGGGCCTCTGTACTAAATCTGCCCATATATTCTTATTCGGATATCTGTATATTTTCATAGGTATGTGCTTTAAATGACCATTTTATCAATGGGAATAATGAGTATGTCCTGGGCTCCGTTTTCTTTCAGTTCGTCAATCACGTCCCAGAATCTTTCTTCATCGATCACAGAATGAATACTGCTCCACCCTTCTTCTGCCAGAGGGATTACCGTAGGGCTTTTAAGGACAGGAAGAACATCTGCTACCTTCGCTATTTTTTCATTAGGAACATTCATCAGGATATACTTTGATTTTTTCGCCTTTAAAACAGCCTTGATTCTGAATAAAAGCTTTTCGAGAATAACTTCTTTATCCTGAGATAGTTTAGGGGTTTGGGCAAGCACGGCTTCCGATTTAAGAAGGCTCACGGTTTCTCTTAATCCGTTCTTAAACAAAGTACTTCCAGAACTTACGATATCGAAGATCCCATCTGCCAGACCAATATTAGGTGCAATTTCTACAGAACCTGAGATGATGTGTATATCTGAAGTAATTCCTTTTTTTTCTAAGAAAGTCTTTAGGGTATTGGGATAGGAAGTTGCGATTTTTCGCCCTTGAAAATAAGACAGTTCATCTGTTTCCACCTCTTTGGGAACAGCAAGGGAAACCCTGCACTTGGAAAAACCAAGCTGCTGAATGATCCGGATATCTTTTGCTTTTTCTATCAAAAGATTTTCGCCTACAATAGCGATATCCACCACCCCATCTTCAAGATACTGAGGAATATCTGAGTTTCGCAGGTACATGATTTCCATCGGAAAATTATCTACCGAAACTTTAAGCTGGTCTTTACCGTTGTTGACAAATATTCCGCAGTCTTTGAGAAGCTGTAAAGATTCTTCGTAGAGCCGGCCGCTTTTCTGGATTGCAATTTTTATTTTACTCATTTCGTCTTTTTTGAGTCCGAGTAAATAAAAACTGATTGATTGAAAATTTCTGAGGTGAATTCAGGAAACAAAAAAACCGCCTATTTACTCAGACGGTTTTTATTATTTTTGATTTTAGCATGCACATATATCAATCAATTCCGCCTAACAGAGATGATGATAATAATGATGTAATGCTAAAAAAATGGGTTTCATTGTATTGAATTGTGGTACAAATGTAGGGTTTATTTTTAAAATGCAAAGTTTTTTCAGATAATTTTTTGATAAAAATTCATCAGCTCCTCTGCAATAGGTTGGTCATTAAACTTCTGAACAAACTCGAAACTCCTTTCTACACGACGTTTCCTTTCGGATTCATTTTCCCATAAAAATTTTATTTTAGCTCCAATGTCGAGAGCATTATTGGGATCAATATAGACGGAATCACTTCCCCCCGCTTCAGGTAGGCAGCTCGTATTGCTGGTCACCGTCACTGTTTTTGAGAAAAGTGCTTCTATCACCGGGATTCCAAAGCCTTCAAAGAAACTTGGGTACACAAAAATATCAGCCAGTTTATAGATCGCAGCCAGTTCGTCCATGGAAACACTTTCCAAAAACAGGACTTGCTTTACCATATTGTTCTTTTTCAGGAAGCGTTCTATCTTTTGATAATATTTTGTCTTTCTTCCCACTACTACCAGAGGAATATCTGTTCCGTGGATTCCTTTTACAATATTCAGAAGGTTTTTTCGCTCCTCTATCGTTCCCACATTCAGAATAAATCTTTCAGGAAGCTTACATTTTTCTTTTACAGACTGCATAAATTCCTCAGACTGCTTCTCTTTAAAAGCTTTATGACAGCCCTGGTAAATTACTTCAATTTTAGTTTCCGGAACTTTTAAATAGTGGATAATATCTCTTTTGGTCTGTTCCGAAATGGCAATAATTTTATCGGCTGTGTCAGCTGCTTTTTTAAATTTCCAGAAATGAATTTTCCTGTCAAAAAAAGAATAATACTGAGGATATCTCATAAAGATCAGATCATGGATCGTAACCACTTTTTTGATAGGTGTTTTATCCCATTTCAACGGCAGTTCACCGGATAGACCATGGAAAATATCAGCACCCTGTTTCTGGGCATCTTTTCCCATTTTCAGCTGCCTTGAAAGACTTCCTTTTGAGGTTTCAACAAACAGGACATCCGAACGGTCCAGAATATCTTTCCCCCGCTCAGAGGTGTTTTTATTAAGCAATATATACTGATTATCAGGATAATATTGAGAAAGTATTCTTACAAGGTCTCTGGAATAATTACCCAAACCGGACGTATTGTGAAAAAAACGTTTTGCGTCAAAGGCAATTTTCATAGGGATCTATTTATTTTATTTATAAAACCACAGGCAATTGTTACTTTCGTCTGGGTTTGTTTATGATGAAACTTCGCTGATGCTAATATCATCGTTGTATCTGTTTTTGAAACTCCTGAAAGGTACCAAACTGATGGCCTTTTTCTTTAAGCCAGCCCACGAATGAATCAAACCTTTCTACCATATCTCTTCCTGAATTTTTCACCGTAAATCCGGGAAGCTTGAATGCCTCCTCTTTAATTTCTGCAAATTCCCACGGATGAAAATAAACATTCAGGTATTTATCCTTTTTCAGGGTATCTGAAGCCAGTTTTTTATAGAATGATAAAGGAAAATTATGAAAACTCAACCAGAATAAAGGAATTCTGAAATTGGGTGATACTGAAGCTGGAATTTGGGTTACATTCCCCTCTTTGAAATAGGTCCTTGATACCTTTAAATTGTTATATCTTCCCGGAAGAAAAGTAGGATTAACAGATGAATTATAAGAATATCCGGCTTTTTCAACCGCTTTTTCATCCACGGGCATCATCCTTGGCATTCTTAATCCCGTTACTTCTGTTGAGAATAATTCCTGTAATTTTTCCTTTGATTCTTTCAGGTGTTTTTCTTCAAATTCCGAATGAAACCATGTGTGGGAAGCCAGCTCATGGCCTTCTTTCAATAACCTTTCAATAAGGTGTTTGCTGTTTTCAGCAAAAATTACCGTAGAAAAAAAAGTAGCTTTTGCCTGATGTTTTTTAAGGATATCCAATATCCTTTCCAGTCCTGTCTGCGAAATTGAAATTTGCTTTTCAAAGGGAATTTCGCCCTTATACTCTAATGGCATATCAAATTCTTCGATATCAAAACTCAATAATACCATTTTAAAATTTTTTGTTTTTAATAATATAATTAGGTCTGTCTTTCACCTGTTTAAATATTTTACCTAAATAAATTCCCATAATTCCCATAATGATCAATTGCAGTCCTCCAAAAAAGACAATAGTCATAATCAGAGATGCCCAACCTGAAATTTCGGTTTTTGCAACAAATGAATGGATCACATAAGTGCCGTATCCCACTATGGAAAGTGCTGAAAATAAAAATCCTAAATAAGCGGCCAGATACAATGGTTTTACACTAAAAGCTGTAATTCCAGTAAAGGCAAAAGTGAGCATTTTTTTAAAATTATAGCTGCTTTCCCCGGATAATCTTGTATCAGCCTTAAAATCAATTCCGGCCTGTTTGAATCCCATCCAGCTGGTGAGACCTCTGAGGAATAAATCGTCTTCGGTAAAGGTACGCATTACTTCAACAGCATTGGCATCCATTAATCTGAAATCTGAACCTCCTCCTTTTGTTAAATTAACATCGGATAAGCCGGATAATATTTTATAGAAAAAGTCTGATGTTTTTCTTTTAAAAAAAGATATTTCTTTAGGATAAGTTCTGACAGTAAATACAATATCATAACCTTCTTCCCATTTTTTGATCATTTCAGGAATCAGTTCTGGAGGATGCTGAAGATCACCATCCATCGAAATGACAGCATTGCCATTGGCATTATCCATCCCGGCCTTTACAGCAGGCTGATGGCCAAAATTTCTCGAAAATTCAATATATTTTACTTCTTCAAACTGTTGAGACAGTTCTTCCAATCGCTGCTGGGTATTGTCTCTGCTTCCGTCATTAACAAAAATAACTTCATAATGATAGTTTTCCAACCCGGAAAAAACATCCCTGATTCTTTCATGGACTAATGCAACATTACCTTCTTCATTATGAGCAGGAATGACAATTGAGATTTTCTTCATGAGTTAGTATGATAATTTATCTGTATATTTTTTAGTCATCAGCTCCCAGGTAAGCCTTAGCCATATCACCACACATGGAACAGCTTTAATGGCATACTTCAGAATAAAGTTCTCTTTTACTGTTTTTGGAAATAAATCTGAAGTTGAAAAACACGTAAACAGAATCAGAAAAACCAACATGGCAATCACTAGCGGGCTTTTCTTCTCCTGAATCAAAAACCAAATAACAGCACCCGCCACAGCAATAATATAGGTAGGCGGCTCAGAACTTGAACTGAACAACACCACAAACAATAATGAAGAGGCTAAAATGGACAGTTTAAAACCCAGATATTTATACTGGCTGATTCTCAGGTAAGGTAAAAAGAAAAGCGGAACTCCGATAGCCAGAAATATCGTATTGGGAATTGTAGCATCCCCAAGTACTCTTCTCACAAATCCCATCAGGGAAATATCCTGAAAGTTTCCAAGCTGCTGGTTCTCCATATTTTTATGTTTCAATTCTACAAACCAGTCTACATAAGACTGCAGACCGAAATGAACAGATGAATATAACATCGGAATAGCCAGAAATGCTAATGAAATAACAATAAAGGAAAGTATGAATTTCTTTTTATCTTTTATGAAGAAGAATGAGGAAAGCCCTACAATTCCATAGATCTTCACAAAGAAACCTATGCAGATTGATAAAGCAGACTGTACTTCTTCTTTTCTGTAAATATGAGCTGCAGAAAGAATAATCAATCCTGCCAGTGCCACATTAAACTGTTGGTGAAGGCTGGAGGTGATAAACTCCTGTAAACAAAGCCATAAGAAAAAGGATTTATTTCTTTCTGAGAACGGTAATTTTTTCGCTGCCAGTAGGAAAACCAACACATTGGCTACATTCCACAGGATTAGACCTGCCCAATCCGGAAGCATTGCAAAGGGAGCAATAATCACGCTAAAGAATACTCCATAATGATTAACATCCAGGTATTCCGGATAAGAAAGATAAAGGTTTCTTTCTTTAAGCGTGTTAAAAAAAACGTTCTTAAAAATCAGGTAATTATTGTAGGCACGCTCTCCCCTCGAATATTTTGACAAGGCTGTAGCAATGGCGGTAATAATATAAACCCCAAATATATATTTAGGGTTTAGTATAAATGATGAAATTTTTTCCTTCAATGTGGCATTTTTTATGGTTGTAAACTATACAGCTACATTATTTTCCCTCAAAGCATCATTAAGTGAAGTCTTCTTATCTGTAGATTCTTTTCTCTGCCCGATAATAAGAGCACATGGAACCTGATATTCTCCGGCAGGATATTGCTTTGTATAACTTCCAGGAATAACTACTGAACGTGCAGGCACTCTTCCTTTTATTTCAATAGGCTCACTTCCTGTCACATCAATAATTTTTGTAGATGCTGTCAATACAACATTCGCTCCCAGTACGGCTTCTTTTTCCACATGAACTCCTTCTACAACGATACATCTTGAACCGATGAAGCAATCATCTTCAATAATTACCGGAGCAGCCTGTAACGGCTCTAATACACCACCGATACCAACTCCACCACTTAAGTGTACATTTTTACCGATTTGTGCACAGCTTCCTACTGTAGCCCAGGTATCTACCATAGTTCCTGAATCTACATACGCCCCGATATTTACATAAGAAGGCATCAAAATTACTCCTGAAGCTACAAAAGATCCTTCTCTTGCAATCGCATGAGGTACAACTCTTACTCCTTTTTCTGCATAATTTTTCTTTAAAGGAATTTTGTCATGAAATTCAAATGGTCCTACTTCAATAGTTTCCATTTTCTGGATTGGGAAATACATTACTACTGCTTTCTTCACCCATTCGTTTACCTGCCATCCATTTTCTGTAGGTTCAGCTACACGAAGTTCTCCTGAATCAAGTAAAGAAATCACCTCTCTTATCGCTTTCTGGCTGTCTTCATTTTGTAATAAATCTCTGTTATCCCAAATGTTTTCAATTGTTTGTTGTAACGACATGTTTCTTATTTAAATTAGTTTGAAAAATTATACGGCCAAAGATACAAAAAAGTTCAGCAAAATACCTGTTAACTTTATGCTTTTGCTAAAGGCTCAGCATCCGTCCAACCCTCTTTTTATAAGTTAGATAAGCCTGTCCGTGTTGTTTTTGCAAATACTCTTCTTCAAGCCTGATCTGAATCTGCATCAAAATACACCCCATCAGTGAAAAGATAAAAGCAATGACCGTAGGGAAAGCAAGAAAAAATCCTATAAGACTTACCATCATCCCCAGAAATATAGGATTTCTTGAAAATCTGAATAATCCATGGGTGATCAGTTCGGTTTTTGTCTTACAGTCGATGCCGATACGCCATGAGTTTTTCATCTGAACCTGGGCAGTAACCACCCAAATAAAAGAGGTTATCATTAAGGTTATCCCAGCATACCTTATGCTATCAAGATCCAGAATATTGATTCTGAAAGTTGAAAAAACAGTCTGGGGAAACAACAGAAAAAGCACAGTATAGATGAACAGCGTTATTATAGTGATTTTAAAATAAAAACCAATTAGTCCATAGGCTGAGTCATCTTTTGGAAGGACATTCGGGTTTTTACCAATTTTTCGAGCTACTGTAAAACTGATTCTCAAAAACGAAACGGTAAAGAACAGAATAAAATACGGAGGAATAAAAAATCTCATGAAGTCTGTCATAATCTAGAGTTTTCTACAAATTTCATCAGATTCGGAATGCAATGCTATTGCAATCATTTAATTCCATCGACAGTATGATTTTTTTATCAGAGGCATTAGATTTCATTTCTAATGATGAATACGTTATAAATAATCAATTCCATGGTGTGATCAATATGTTTCTGACGAATGATTCCTTTTGAGTATCGGATATTTTGTCCTGTATTGTATTTTGTCAGGTATGCCTGATTAATTTCGTCGGTAAGTTCATTGATGTCACTGGGAATTATTGCCTTTATAGTGTAGATGGTATCTCCACACTGGATCTGTCCCATAGGATCTTTTACAAAAGAATGGTACCAGCTTCGTTCGGCCAGTCCCCAGGATCTGGCAAATATCCTATCCCGGACGACCACCATCCAGATTTCTAAAAAATCAGGTCTTTGGTTTCCGGCTTTTATTCCGATAATAGAATTTGTTTTTATGTACTCTAGTGCTTTGCTGTTATTCATACTCAACGTTTTTTTTGTAAAACTAGAATAACAGGAAAAGAATACAAACTTTATTATTCACCTGGTTAAAAACAGTATGTCTTTATACATTTTTATGATCCAAATGGTCTAAAGCATCATTGTATTGAGAGCAGTAGTAAGGCATTCTTTATAGCTTTTAGCAACAGCAATTTTCAATGTTCCACATATCAGCTGATTGTCTTCAAAGGATTCTATATTAATGATATTGACGATATATGAATTGTGTACCCTCATAAACCCATCGGGTAAGTTGTCAATCAGTTCCTTAAGGCTTTTGTAATAAATATATCTTTTATGGTCAAGGGTATGGACTTCAACATAGTTTCCCAATCCTTTAATGATGGTAATATCTTTAAAGAAAAGCTTTATCATTTTTTTATCTGTTTTAACAAAAGCAAATGTCCTGTTCTCCATTACAAATTATAATGAGTTACAAAACTCTTTGGGCATGAAGATAGGCTTTATTCCAGTATTTTTCGTTCAGGGATGAAATAATCACTCCTTTTGAGGTAGAAGCATGGATAAACTTCACTTCCCCATCGGGTCCAATGTCATGAACAATTCCTACATGGGAAACCCTGCTTCCTCCCGCTGTTGCAAAAAATAACAGATCTCCGGGTTTAACATCGGTAATATCTATATTTTTTCCGGCATCGGCCTGGTCTGACGATCTTCTAGGAAGGGTGAAAGCATTTTCTTCAAATACTTTTACCGTAAATCCGGAACAGTCGAATCCGGAAGAAGTATTCCCTCCAAATTTATAGGGAGTTCCAATATATTTCTCAGCATCTTTCAGGATATCATTCGCCGATCTTGGGACTTTTCCATCAAATTTAGAATCAAGTCTTCTAAGGTTTTCAGATTTTGCCACCGTTTTAGATCCTGATTTTTTATGGGCAGAAGCACTTTTTGATGATCCACAGGAAACGACAATAGCAGAAGCTATCATTAGAACAGCCAGCTGTTTTATTCTTAGTTTTTTTACAAATAATTCCGGTTCCATACTCCTCTGATTTTTACTTAATTAACTAATTATATACAAATATACATTTTATAATTTAATTACGGTATAACTATACTACAACTATATGATAAATATATGTTAAAATTTAAATCTCCATTATTTATTCCTATATTTGGATTCAATTTTGGCAATAGCAATATGGCAACGTATGAAAGTCTCATCAAGATCAAAGGAGCTGTGGGTGACCTGGTTTTTTATAATCTGAACGGCAAAAATGTGGTTCGGAAGAAAAGTGGGTTCAATAAAACGGCTTTTAAAAAGAGTCCTTCTTATGAAAAAGTAAGACAGAACAGTTCAGAATTTGGGCACTGTTCAAAAGTCGGAAAAATCATACGGGTCAGTTTGACCGACTATATAAAAGAAGCAGGAGACCCCCTCCTCTACCAGAAGTTTGCGAAGCGGATGACCGAAATTAAAGACCTTGACGCCGTATCGGAAAGAGGTAAAAGAACTGTAAAGGAAGGATTAAAAACAGAAGAAGGAAAAGCTCTTCTCAGAGGATTTCCGTTGGGTAACTCAAAGAATTTATCCTCAAAAGCAGAAATCCGGGATCAGACTCTTTTCCTGGATGAAAGTTTACCATCTTATAGGGCTGACATTATAACGATCAGGCTGGATTTCGAGCATTACACTGCTGAATATGCTGAAGAACATATGATACTGGAAAATAAGAAAAAGATCAGTTTTAAAAAGCAATTTGCGGAGGATGATTTTCTGATCTATTTTGTAGCCTTGAAAAAAGAATCCCACACGATTACTCATATGGGATTTGTGTAAATAAAAAAGTCTGCAGGGCTCTGCAGACTTTCTATTTTATTTTTTTTCTCCTTTCCAGCTTCCTGATTTTGCAGGGGTGGGAAGTGAGTTGGACCAATTTCCATTTCCTTTTTTATCCGTATTTAAGGTTCCTCTGAAATCTCCTTTTGACGGAAGCCCTACTACTGCCGTTAAATCTCCTGAAGTACTTAGATTACCGGAAATATTATAATTTTCGTTATTTACATCAGAATGCATGGTACCTGTCACTTTTCCGGCATTATCTACCACAATATTCCAGACTCCCTTGTCACTCCCTTCATAAGTTCCTGACCATGTTCCTATATAATCATAAATAGTGTCATCATCAGAGCTACAACCGATAAATAAAAACGCCGTTAATAAAAGTAAAAAAAGTTTCTTCATAGTTTCAGTAGTTT
>Ga0105243_10002189_pt1 | contig 16476 bp, 17 predicted proteins | sample KBSM34metaG_FD_81525 | JGI IMG/M metagenome (GOLD analysis project Ga0105243, IMG submission 81525) | Miscanthus rhizosphere microbial communities from Kellogg Biological Station, Michigan, USA - KBS M3-4 metaG | ecosystem: Host-associated > Plants > Roots > Rhizosphere > Soil | place... | reverse complement strand
AGACCACATCTAAGTCTTAATATGCAAACCCCAGATACAGTCCATAAAAAATCCGAAGAAACAAATGCATCTCCGGATTAAATATTGTTTAATTTTATGTCAACCTATTTTAGGACGACTCAAAAGAATAAAATCTTTTCTTTTTATTTGTCACATGAAACGCATTCTGTAACGGCTTCTTCTTCAGCAGGTGTCCTACCGTACAAATACATATATCTTACGCTTACGACAACACCTATAAAGGTCATTCCCACCCCTACCAGGGCAGGATAATTGAAAGGTAAGCCATATTCTAATGGAATTCCTCCAAAGAAAGCGCCCATAGCATTGGCAATATTAAAACCGGCCTGCATAAAAGCTGCAGCCATCATTTCACTATTGGGTGCCGCTTTCATCATCATAATATTGATGGGTGAAGCAATAGACATTGACAACGCTCCACACATGAAAGTCAGTACAAGAGCTATATTCTGATGCTCGGAAAGGAAAAAGACTCCTGTTAAAGAGATCATCATCAGGAAAATCAATAATGCACAGGTTTTCTCCGGACCAAGCTTATCTGAAACTACACCGCCCACAAGGTTACCTACTACCATTCCGGCTCCGGCAAGAACCATTACATAAGCCATCTGACTGCTTTGGATCCCCGAAACAACCGTCATTAAAGGAGTAATGTAGCTAAGCCATGTGAAAAGCCCTCCAAATCCAATCGCTGTAATGGTAAGGACCAACCACGACTGTTTATTCTTAAGGAATTTTAATTCCTCCAGGAAATGGGTATTCTGATTGGATTCCATTGCGGGAAGCCACAGTTTTAAAAATAATATGGCAAAAAGCCCGATCACAGCTACAATAGCAAAATACAGCCTCCAATGGAATGTATGTCCAATATACGTCACCAGAGGAACCATGACAAGATTCGCTACGGTAAGGCCCGTAAACATCATCGATATATAAAATGCTTCTTTGCCCTTCCCAGCCATTTTAGCTGCCACTACTGTTCCCACTCCGAAGAATGCTCCATGCGGAAGTCCGGACATGAATCTTATAATCAGCATGGTAGTATAGTTTGGAGCTATAGCAGAAAGTCCATTGAATAAAGTAAACAGAATCATAAAGGCCATCAATACCTTTTTCGGGGGGAATTTCACCGAATATCCAATAAGAATAGGGGCACCAATAACCACACCCATTGCATAGGCAGAAATTAAATGTCCCGCCTGAGGAATCGTAATTTCCAATGTCTTTGCAATATCCGGCAGTAATCCCATCACGGTAAACTCCGTCGTTCCTATTCCTAATCCACCAATCGCTAACGGGATTATCCTTTTATCAATCTTCATTATATGTTCTTTTTTCTGAAATTATTTTTTAGAAATTAAAAATGGTATTCCATCTTTACTTATGAAAGTGCAAAAATCGAAAGAAATATTGAATTTTACCTCTCTTGAAATGATAAAAATTTGCTCCATATTAACCTTTTTGTTTAATTTTAAATCGAGAAACAATCAAATCAGAACAAAATGAAAATCCAGAAAGAAATTATAGCGTTTGATAAAGGGAAATCTTTCAAGCTTTTTTCACCTTCTTTGAAAAATTGTTTTTTCTGGCATTATCATCCTGAAATAGAGCTTGTTTATGTAGAAGCAAACAATGGAATCCGACATGTGGGAAAGGATATTTCCGCGTTTACAGAAAGTGATTTACTGTTGATAGGTTCCAATGTACCTCATCTTAATTTTGATTACGGTATTCAGACAGAATGCAAGCAGCTGGTACTGCAAATGCGCGAAAATTTTCTTCAGGATATTATTCTGCCTGTTCCTGAATTTGAGAGTATCAGAAATCTGTTGGAGAGATCTTATCTTGGATTATCCTTTTCAGGGGAAACGAAGAAAATAATCGTAGAAAAACTTCAGGCCATGAAAGAAAAAAATTCTTTTTCATCGCTTATCGGATTGATAGAAATTCTACAAATCCTTGCAGATTCTACAGATGTAAAAGAACTCAATAAAGAAGATACCAGAATCAAATGGTTTTTGAATGACAAGATCAGAATGGGAACCATTTACGATTACATCCATGAAAACCATGACAGGAAACCTAATGTGAATGAAATTGCAAAAATAGTAAGCCTGAGCACCCCTGCTTTCTGTCGTTATTTTAAAAAGCAAACAAACATGACCTTCACGGATTTTGTGAATAATTACAGAATCAACCAGGCCAAAATATTTCTGCTGAAAGATTATTCTGTAACGGAAGTTTGTTTTCAGGTAGGGTTTGAGAGCCTTTCCTATTTTAATAAATTATTTAAACAGCATACCGGAGAAACACCGTCTGAGTTTAAGAAAAAACAATTTAAACCTATTGAAATTAATGGAAGGATCGGAATTATTACCAAGGAATCTTCATGTAATAAATAATCCCGCGGATTTTTAGGTTTCGGCTAAAGCCGAATTGGCTGGTAATCTTTTTAAAAACGGGCTAAAGCCCGTTCCTATTGAATTTTAATAACAACATGTTCATTCTTTATTCTTTATTCTAAAAAAAATAAATAACCCATATTATTCACCCCGGGTAGCCTAAAATCTACTCCCTATTATCTGCCACCTTCTCTATAAAAAAACCGCTCATTTCTGAGCGGCTGTATATTGTCTAGTGAATATGTTTTTCTGCGTGATAAGAACTTCTTACAAGAGGTGAACTTTCAACGTGTCTGAACCCTAAGCTTCTTGCAAAATCTCCAAACTCATCAAACTCTTCCGGAGTAATGAATTTTTTTACAGGAAGGTGTTTCTTAGTAGGCTGCAGGTATTGTCCAAGAGTAATGACATCTACATTTGCATTTCTGATGTCTTCAATCGTTTGAAAAACCTCGTCTCTGGTTTCTCCCAACCCAAGCATTACACCGGTTTTGGTTCTTCTCTGTCCTGCTTCCTTCAGATATCTTAAAACCTCAAGACTTCTTTCATATTTTGCCTGAATTCTCACTTCTCGGGTTAAACGTTTTACGGTTTCCATATTATGAGAAATTACTTCAGGAGCTACATCCACTAATCTGTCAAGATGCTTGGTAAGTCCCTGGAAGTCCGGAATTAATGTTTCCATTGTGGTTCCCGGAGAAATTCTTCTTACGGCATTTACAGTTTCACCCCAAAGGATTGATCCCATATCTTTCAAATCGTCACGGTCTACAGAGGTAAGAACAGCGTGTTTGATTTTCATTAATTTGATGGAACGGGCAACTTTTTCAGGTTCATCCCAGTTTACATCAAGTGGTTTTCCTGTTTTTACTCCACAAAATCCGCAGCTTCTGGTACAAATATTTCCCAAAATCATGAAAGTAGCGGTACCTTCTCCCCAGCATTCTCCCATATTGGGACAGCTTCCGCTTTGGCAAATTGTGTTGAGTTTATATTTATCAACCAAAGTTCTAAGTTCCCGGTAGTTCTTTCCGGTAGGAAGTTTTACGCGGATCCATTTTGGTTTTTGAACGGTAGTGTCTTGAACTAAATTTTCCATTTCTAAAATTGAAGTTCAAAGTTAAGGATTTTTTAATGGAAACCATCTACCAGAAAAATTGATGAAACTGATAATTCAACAATAAAGTTCTAATTTTCAACAGGAATGACACATTAAAACATTTATTATAATTTGTTTATAATATTATTTTCATACCACAAAACGTCATTTATTATTAATAATATAATTTTTTGGAAAGATTATTGCTGTATTCCCTATATGAAAGAACAGAACTACAGGAATCACAGGAAATTTTATCCACCTCATCATTTTATTTATCTTCCAATATTAATTGTATTGGAGATTTTTGGAATTTATAAAATAACAGATGATCCGGGAAATCAGCTGACCTGGATTTTATTTTCCATTGTAATTTTCCTGCTTTTCTATCTTGCATTTATGACAAGACAGCATTATGCCTTGGGACTTCAGAACAGAATGGTTATTCTGGAGTTTAAGCAGCGGTATTTTGAAATTTTCAATAAAAGATCCGATGAAATTGTTGACCAATTAAAGTTTGATCAAATCGCGGCATTAAGATTCACTTATGATGATGAATTTAAAGAACTTTTAGAAAAAGCTCTCCAGGAAAATATTTCTGGTGATGAAATTAAAAGATCTATAAAAAGATGGAGAGCTGATCTTCTCAGAATCTAACACCCCAAAATATATACTTATGAAAAAATGGAGCATTTACAGTATAGCGATATTAAGCTTGTTAACACTCACAAGTTGTGAAGCAGTAGAAACAATTTTTAAGGCAGGAATGTGGTGGGGAATTATCTTAGTCTGTGCAATAGTAGTGATTCTTTTACTGATTTTTTCGAAGGGTAAAAACTCTTAACCATGTTTTATGGAGAAGAATACAGATTTAGAAATCATTTCTCACCTTAGGCCTTCAAAGATTGTTAAAATCATGAAGGATCCGGAAGCATCTGCAAAGGCGGTACATCTTATATATACCACCGATGCAGAAACTGCCGGAATTACACGTAAAAAGACAGGAAAGAAGTACTCTTATTATATAGACGGAGAAAAAATCAAAGATAAAGAGGAGATTACCAGAATTAATAAGCTGGTTATTCCGCCTGCCTGGGAAAACGTTTGGATATGTGCGTTGGACAATGGTCATCTTCAGGCCACCGGTTTTGATGTAAAAAAAAGAAAACAATACCGCTACCACCCTCTTTGGAGTGCTTTAAGAAATCACACAAAATTCTATAGAATGCTTCAGTTTGGCTATGCATTGCCGGATATCCGTCTTCAGCTGGAACAAGATCTGGCTTTAAGGAATTTTGAAAAGCGGAAGGTCCTGGCATTAATTGTCAGCCTAATGCAGCGGACCAATATCCGTATCGGCAATAATGTATATGAAAAACTATATGGGTCTTTCGGACTTACCACATTGAAGGATAAACATGTGGAAATAAAAGGGCAAAAAATCAGTTTTTCATTTAAAGGAAAAAAAGGTATTCAGCATCATATTGACCTTAGGAGCAAAAAACTGGCAAGACTCGTCCAAAAATGTAAAGATATTCCGGGAAAGGAACTTTTTCAATATTTTGATGATGAAGGTACCCGTCACTCTATAGACTCCGGAATGGTCAACGAATATATCAAAGAAATAAGTGGTGAAGATTTTACGGCAAAGGACTTCAGAACATGGTCCGGAACGGTAAGTGCATTAATTGCTTTTAAGGAAATAGGATATGCTGAAAATGATTCTCAATATAAAAAAATGGTAAAAGAAGCGCTGGATATCGTTGCCAAACATTTGGGAAATACTGTCGCTGTCTGCAGAAAGTATTACGTACATCCTTTGGTCATCAATCTTTACGAAAACAATACTATAAAAAAATATCTTGATGAGTTAGATGTCATTGAAGAGAATGATGGAAAAGCAGGTCTTACCCAGGAAGAAAAACTTGTTCTTAAAATCCTGGAAAATGAAAAGATGTAAAGGAAATATGTCAATGGTGAATGGTAAGTTTGCTTTGCAGTACATTAGCTCCTAATTTAGCTTCATTACAGTTTTCTGATAGGTTCACATATGGAGACATGAATATTGTCAATTTATCGACTTGCATAGCAAAATGGACCATTGACATTATGGTATGTAAATAATCTTACTCATCAAACCGGAACTCTGTTATTCAAAAACTGTATTCTGTACTCTTTTGGAGTGATGCCTGCAATTTTTTTAAAAAGCTGTGTGAAATGTGATGCTGTATGAAAATTAAGCTCATAGGCTATTTCTGCAATATCTTTACTGGAATGAAGCAATGCTTTGCTATAATTGATATCAATTTCATTGATCCATTGTTTCGGAGATTTCTGGGTTACCCCTTTTACGCACTTATTGAGATAACTTTCTGTCACAGACAGCTTATCAGCATAGAAAGCCACTCTTTTTTCCCCAACATGGTATTTAAACAGCAGGTCCCTGAACTGAAGAGACAACTCCATAGGCCGTGTTGCTGATTTATGATGGGTATCAGAATCTGTACTCAACATTTTGATCAGGATAAGGTGGAGCATGGTCACCACCACATCATTTACATTGAGATTATTCAACCATAATTCCTGCTCCATAATCGGAAGAAGCTGGGTTATGGTTCCATAGGTCAGGCTGTCCAGATTCAGAAAGGGAGTCATGAAAAAAATGCTGCTTTTATGTTTGGGTAATTCCTGTTCGGAGAGAATATTATTTTCATAAGCCAGAAAAAAACCTTCAATATCGTCTGACAATTCTACGGTAGCCGTAATTGTTCCCTGCTTGATAAAGATAACTCCGCCTTTTTCGGCATGATACTCTTTATTTTCAAGATACTGCTTAATATGGCCGTTGGTAATGAAAATAATGAAATTAAAGGTGGTACGGTATGGAATCACCGGCATCAAAATCCCCTTAAGATAATTCTCTATCCTATAAAGCTGTATATCAGCATTATTCGCCAATATCTTATCCGTTATCTGGGGTAAAAAGAGCTTTTTATATTGAAAATTGGATAATACTTCCATAATGAATTGTTATTACAAATTTAGTGCTGAAATTGAATATTTGGATATTTTTGTATAATGTCGGATGTATAAAGTATAATGTAGGGTAATGGTTAAGATAATTGTATTATTAATGTATAACTCTTTGCTCTAACACAGAGCTATACCTCTCCACATTATACATTATACATTATACATTATACATTATACTTTGTACATCAAAACTTATAATACACTCCCACTCTTATCCCAAAAGGACTTCCGGGTGTATAAGTAAGGTCTGTAGCTGGTTCTGCTTCTCCTTTTAACTGAGTTTCTGTTGCGAACTGCGCTTCGTTCCATTGTACATTGAAAAGATTGTTGACCTGAAGGTTAGCTCCCCATTTCTGACGGTTGTAAGCCAATACCAGATCATTTACAAAATAGGCTTTTGTTCTGATACTGTTGTCTTCTACAGCCGGTCTTGTACCAAGATAACGATATTGGAGTCCTAAAGAAAAACCGTTCAGAAAGTCCCAGTTTACCGATCCGGTACTCGTGACAACAGGCGCTAACGGAATATAATCCTGTCCTTTTTCCTCTTCAATAAACCTTGCGTGGGAATAATTGATATCCACATTCAGGTAAAAGTTTTCCAAGGGCTGAAAACGGATACCCAGATCTGCCCCGAAACGTCTTGATTTCCCGGAAGGTTCTACTACGGCATCATCTCCTACGTATACAAATTCCTGCTGTAGATCCATAAACCAAATAGCCGGTGTAATGATAAGGGACTTAAAAGGGTGCAGCCTAAGTCCGAAATCTCCACCGATAGAATATGGCAGTGTTTTTTGACCGTTAGTCGGAACAACAACTCTCAGGTCATTGGAATGGAATCCCATACCCATTTTCAGAAACCACATGACGTTATCATTTTGAGCATAGGAGAAATTTAATTTAGGGCTTAGCCTTGTTGCTTCTTTTGATTGTCCGGATGGCAATTGTTCGGCATCCAGCAAATTATGCATATTGAAGATAAAATGATCTACTCTTAAAGCCGGATTAATGGTCCATTTTCCTGTTTTCCACAGTAATCCTGAATAGGCATGAAGGTTGGTTTCCGTACCCGTTACATCAGACATTCTGTTCAATAACAGATCTCTGTGATACACATGATTCAGCTGAAGAGTAGTAATATCATCGTTTCTTACCCCTATTCCTGAAATCCAGTTTAATGAGCTGTTGGCAAGAGAAAAGGTTTTGGTATATTTTACTTCCGCTCCATATATATTTCTTCCGTCTGTCTGCTGAATTTCATCACCAAGGTCTTTATCTTTTAAATAAAAGGTAAAATCAGAATACAGATTAAAATTATACCTGGAATAAAAAGCCATGGCATCAATCTGCTCAGAAGGAGAAATAATATGCTTAAAATTCATCTGAAGATTTGTTCTGGATGTTTTTCCTCCTTCAGTAGGGTCTATGCTGCCCCATCTTCCAATGATTCCTTCATCTACAGCCCGCTCCGGAATCTGCCCGGAAGCATTCCATGAAGAATTGAACGTTGAAAACTGGATATTGAAATAATCATTATCCGTAAGCCATTGGTTATATTTTCCAAAAATATTGACTCTGTTAAAGTTTTGTTTTACATCAAAAGGACCGTCAGTATAATTATACTCTGCTGCTACATAGGCATTTTTACGTCCCAAATCATCATGCAGAATATTGAACATTCCCAGTACTCTTTTTGAATTAAATGAACCTCCTTCCAGCTTGATCATACTATTTTTCAACCCATTATAAGTTTGAAAATCAACATACCCCGCTGTATTAAAATCTCCACGATCCATATAATACGCTCCTTTTCCGAAATCAATATTATTAACCGTTTCAGGAATCACAAAATGAAGATCAGAATACCCCTGTCCATGGGCGTGTGACACAATATTCACAGGCATTCCGTCTACATTTACGCTTACATCGGTACCGTGATCAGCATCAAAACCTCTTAAAAAAAGCTGCTCAGCCTTTCCTCCTCCTGCATGCTGTGCAATAAACAATCCCGGAACTTTTCTCAGCAGGTCCTGTGCCGAATTCACCGGAAACTTATTCAAATCAACTTTGGTAATCGCCGATAAAAATGAGCTGTGATTTATGGCCACTTCAGAGATCTGAAAAGGTTTATGCTGTAAAAAAATAACTTTGTTTTTATCTTCATCGTTGGCCACTACCCATTTTACCTCATCATATCCCTGACGGCTGATCACCAGTGTATCAGGAAGAGAATGAACAGGAATAGCAAAAGTACCGTCTGTTCCTGTATGAGTATGGCTGTTTCCGTGGTCATATTTTATCAGAACATCTGCAATGGGAAATTTGTCATCAGCATCTTTGATCAGCAATTGCTTTTCGGCTTCCTGAGCCGCTAACTTTCCGCTAAAAGCCATTACCAGAAGCGCTGCTGCTATTTTAGTTATTTTCATTTTTTATCTTTTTGTAAAAAGTATGTTGTATAATATTAATGGTTGAGACTGGAGACATAGAGACTGGAGATAAGAGATTTGAGACAAGAGACAAGAGACAAGAGACCTTGAGGTGGGAGATTTGGAAGACTGATCATTCAAAAACATGGCAACTCTTCAACATTCAAACCCTCCGCCCCTAAAACGTTCTTAGCCTTCCACCCAAAAACCATCAATCTCTCCGACGTTACGCTCTCACTCTAAAAAAAATCTTTTGAATTAAAAGTGTAATCCAAGTTCCTGCTACAAACGGAAAAGTAAATACCCCTCCCACAGCATCAAGATAATGGTTATCTATTAAAAGATCATCGACGACAATTGTTAAAAGAACTGCAATAAGCACCCAGATACCGTCTGTTTTTTTGAATCCTGAAAAAACAATTGCGGAAAGTACTGCATTGAACCCAAAAAGTCCCATATGGATTTCTTTGATAGGTTCACCATTCAACTGTGATAATCCTGCTCCAAGAATAGAGGCTGTAAGCCCATATAAAGCGGCTATCGGTGAACTGATAAAAACAGCAAGGAAGAAAATCATTCCCGAAAGTACCCCACCTTGAAATATCACTTCTCCAAAACCATTGGTACAGGTAAGAAAATCATCATATTTTGTAGGTACTACTTCACTACTCAGCATAACAGATGGTGGAATGTGGGTAAAATGATGCAGTGTAAATACCAGTACCCATGTAATGATGATGAAAGGAAAAGTAAACACCGGAATTTTCTTTTGGATGAAAAAATGCTGAATAATAGCTGCCAAAGCTCCACCCAATACAATAAGAACCCAAATCAATATTGTTGTTTCGAAGAGAAAAGCCAATGCTACTCCTACCAGTGCTGCACTGAATCCATATAATCCGGCATTGATCTCAGATTTATTATAGTTAAGCTTCATAGCAGTAAAAGTTCCGGCTGCTGTTGAAAGCAATACTGCAACCCCACATTGCCAGCTTCCCATAAAGATACCTATAAGAAACAGAAATCCGGTCCATCTGTTTTCCTGAAGCATGATCTGCCCGATTCCTTTTAAAATATTATCTATAAAAGGGATTTTTTCAAAAAACTTATTCATAGTTAGTTTTGTATAATGTATTTTTTAATAGATGTTAGATTTCAGATTAGAGACACGAGATATGGAGATAAGAGACACGAGACTTTGAGAAGAGAAACCTGGAAGGTTGATCATTCAAAAACATGGGTTTACCTCGACTCATGTACGCTAGAAGTTCTACCAACCAAGAAAGACCATTCCGACTCCGCAAACTGTTACCACTGCTCCACTTACGACTCCCATATATCTTTCCAGCTTTTCTGTATTGAACAATGTTGAATATCCATAACGTCCCAGCAGAACCATTCCAAGCATTGTTAATACGGTTGTAACCGTAAATGAAGTCACCAATACTGCAATTTCTGACATGGAATGTTTTACTCCTGAATAAAATAACAAAGGAATCAGAGGTTCACTTGGTCCCATTACAAAAATCATAAAAAGGACAAGCGGAGTTACTTTTATTCTTGTTTGAGGCATGACCACTTCACTGTGATTGTGTTCATAGACATACACATCATCCCCCATCACATCAAAATGCTTGTGAGGTTTATTTCTGATGGCCTGGATCAATCCATATACCAAGTAGACTCCTCCAAAAACCAGCAGTGCCCATCCGGAGAAATTTCCTCTTATGTCCTGGAACCACGAGATCTTGTTCAGCTGCCAACCGAGAAACACTCCGATAAATCCTAAAATTAAAGAGCTCAATACATGCCCCAATCCGCAGACTACAGTGAGCACTGCTGTTTTCATTCCACTCCATTTTTTAGATTTGGAGAGGACAATAAAAGGCAGATAATGATCCGGTCCTGAGGCTGTATGTATAAAACTTATTGAAACGGCACTTAAAAGAAGTGCCCAAACTGTACTATCCATTTTTGTTTATCTATTGTTAATTCTTTTTATTAAGTTTTGGCTAAAGCCAGTTGAAAAATATTCTTTAGTTAGTGTGGGCTAAAGCCCACTTCTATTGATAAAATCAACCTACCTAACTTCAATAAGAATTATTTTAATTTTTATTCCAGTAACCAGAGAATTTCCTGAACATGAAGAAAAAAATTATACATCCGTTCTCCACCATGTCCCAAAGCTCTTACGACAAAACCATGATCTTCCATTGCGGAAACACCTACTTCCATTTCTTCACGGTATTGTTCTGCGGCCTCAACAATCTCCTCAATAAGCCTGTTTTTGTCTACCTTCTCCTTTGTGCTATAAAAGATCAAAGTTCCCTGATGGGTATACTGTTCCAGATTTCCTATACTACTGATGGGGATCATGTCAGGCTGAATCACAACATTATCCTTCACTACCAGTTTATTTTCATGATAGATTTCCATAAGGTTTTGAAAACGTTTCAGCTTGAAAACCTCTCCATAGTGTTTTCTTCCACAGGTAATAATCTCACTGATAATAATCTGGCTGTTTTTCCCGATCTGAATATTGGCTTTACTTTTAAAATTGGAATCTTCATGGGGAACGATAGGATGAGGAACGTAGGCAAAGGAAGTTTCATCTTCCATAGTGACATTAAGCTCCTGAACAGCCTTATCTTTCATATTGAAAAGTCTCTGATACGACTGTGACTGCAGCTGAAGTGAAGCCCCTTTTTCCAGGGCTACATCCAAATGGTAATGGTCACCATCCAGAATTCCCGGAGAAGAGCTCATCACCATCTGATAGAGCTTTTTGTCACTTTTTCGCTGCCCTACAGAAACCACTCTGAAAGGAAGTGAGACATAAAGATCTTTCACATAGGATTCCCCTCCCTTGAATCCTGCAATAATATTTAAACGACTATCCATTTATCTTACCAAATTCGGTTCTTCAATTTCTTCTAAAAGAGCATATTTTTTTATCCAGCCGATTACTTTATCCAAACCTTCATCCGTTTTTAGATTCGTGAATACAAAAGGATTTCCTTTTCTCATTCTTCTGGCATCGTTTTCCATCACTTCAAGGCTTGCTCCTACGTGCGGGGCAAGGTCAATTTTATTAATGATCAACAAGTCTGATCTTGTAATACCGGGACCTCCTTTTCTGGGAATTTTTTCACCTTCAGCAACGTCAATAATGAAAATCGTAACGTCTGCAAGATCGGGGCTGAAAGTTGCTGAAAGATTATCTCCTCCACTTTCGATAAGCACCAGTTCGATATCCGGAAAACGGGCGGCCAGCTCATCTACTGCTTCAAGGTTCATACTTGCATCTTCACGGATGGCAGTATGAGGACATCCTCCTGTTTCCACTCCAATAATTCTTTCATGGGGAAGAAGACTGTTTTTAGCCATAAATTCAGCATCTTCTTTGGTATAAATATCATTGGTAATGACTCCAAGATCATATTTCCCGAATAATTTTCTGCTCAAACGTTCCAATAATGCAGTTTTTCCTGATCCTACAGGTCCTGCCACTCCTACTTTTATATATTTTCTATTTTCCATTTTCTTTAAATTTTACTTTGTTTGTTTCTGTTTTTTTAATGCTAATAGCAACAGTTTTATGACTGAGACATTTTAAGATCACAAAAGTGTTTCACGCTAACCATTTAACTTTACTTTTTCAGCTTATTACGACATATAAAGTCTTGAATACAGTCTCTCATGCTGCATACACCTGATATCAAAAGCCGTATTACACAGTCCCACCATATCTCTATCCAGCTCCATGGTTTCCCAGACTGTTTTTTCCATAACCGGATATAGAGAGAAGAGAATATCCTGCCCGTCAAGCTGCCCCAGTGGGACCAGCTTTACGGCATTGGTAATCATTCCGGCTACTGAAGTGTAATAGAACCCCAACAGCGCTTCATATAAAGGAATTTTCATTAAAAAGGCATATACCCCAAATACAATACAGTAGTGAGAATTGGCCTCTTTATTTTTAATTGCTTTTTCAAATTCTTCCATAAAAGGAAAGCTTTCTCTTCTTTTGAAAATTTTAATCAGTCTCAATCCCAGTTTTTGGCTGGCCTGACGGATTTCCTTTGGACATTTTATCGCATTACATTCGTTATCAAGCTGTAACAACAATTGTAAATCTCCATTTTCTGCTGCTTTATATGCCAGTTTTACAAAAGCTCCATCATTGAATTTAAGATTGTACTGAAGCATATTCTGTACAAACTCTTTTGCTGTTGGCAGGTCATGTACAATTCTTTCCTGCACATAAGTTTCAAGTCCGTTGGAATGGGTATAACCACCGATAGGAAGTGTAGGATCCGCAAGATGAAGCAATCCTGACAAAAAGTTTATGTTTATATTATTCATCTTTTGGAGCAGCCATTTTTAAGATTTTGGTAAAAATTGTTGAGCCCAGACTTCCGTGTCCGTGAGGTTCAACATTAGATTTAAGAAGGTTCAGCAGTTTTACGGATTGCTTTTCCGGTTTAAACCCACTTGCCTCCAGCCATCTGAACATGGGCATTTCGAAAGGAAGCAATACTTTATCTTCCTGGATAAAGAGAGGAATATGTTTGTTTCCTATTTCGTAGCATACCGTTCCCATTTCCAATAAAGAGCTTGGTACCATTACAATAGCTTCTGTTTCCAGCACATTGACAACTATTACTTTTTCTGTATCTTCGAAAAGAATATCACTTTCACGCAAACGCTGCCCTTCTTTAAGAAATTTAATAGCCACATCAGTTCCCTGTCTGGTCTTTTTACGTTGGATCCTTTTTGTCGTTTCAAACCATTCCAGATCAAGATAATCTATAGGTTTTTTGGTAGGATTTTCGGTGAGATTGCCTATGGTTTGATTAATTATCATCTTTAGCGGATTTTTTTCTGAAGTCAAAGTTTTTAGAAATGCCAACCCCGAATGTTGAACCACTGAGTCCTGCTACATAGCTTTTTGTCCAACCTTCCTGTTTTGTTTTAGTCTGAAGCATTGAAAGCTCAGCAAACTTGAATTTTAAAGCCCAACCCCCACCTAACAATATCCCAATCAAAGGATAAGCACGAAGACGGAATCCGTTAAAGTTTTGCATAGAATCTGCAGCTCCTGACAATTGTTGTCCCCAGACATAATGTGCATCAACCTGTCCAATCAATACAAAATATTTCCCAAGCATTAATGATGGGCTATACCAAATTCCAGCTTCATTTTGTTTATACACTACATTGTGGTCAACAGAATTTTGGGAGTATGCATAGTTGACTCCTACAAGGTCATTATTATTGATAAAGTATCCTACGCCAAGCGGAGCACTTGAAACGGTACTGCTGCTGGTGGAAGGAGTAGTAACTTTAGAGTAATCCAATGAACCATACACCATAAATTGCCCTTTTGGTCCCTCTTCATCACTTTTAAGCCTGTGTCCTCCCAGAAACTGAGCGCTTACATTTCCTGAAAGCATAGTCATTCCGGCTACGGCAAGGGAGCAAACTGTTTTATTTAAATATTTCATTCTAAACTTAGTTCTATAATTATTTTAAATTCTATTGGATAAACTGTTCACCTTTTAAGTAAACCTTATAGGTTTTAGAAGCCTATAAGGTTTGTAGTGGTTGGTATGTTTATCTTAGAACAAGTAATACAACTGTGTTAAAGGAAGTTTTTCTGCCGGCTCACAGGTGATATATTCACCATCTACCGTCACTTTGTAGTTTTCAGGATTCACTTCAATGAGTGGAGTCTTATCATTATGGATAAGGTCTTTTTTGGAAATATTTCTACAGTTTTTCACCGGAAGAATCATTTTCTCCAATTTGTAAGAAGCGATCGTTCCATTATCAATAGAAACCTGAGAAACGAAGTTGGCACAAATACCAAACTTAGCTTTTCCATGAGCACCAAACATATTTCTGTAGATAATAGGCTGAGGTGTGGGAATAGAAGCATTAGGATCTCCCATCTTAGCGGCAATTACAAATCCTCCTTTGACAATCATTTCAGGTTTCACACCAAATAATGCCGGCTTCCAAATCACTAAATCCGCTAATTTTCCTTCTTCCAGAGATCCCACGTATTCTGAGATACCGTGTGCAATAGCGGGGTTGATAGTATATTTAGCCACATATCTTTTGGCACGGTAGTTATCATTTCCCGTCTCTTTATCTTCTTCCAGATCTCCTCTCTGTTCCTTCATTTTGCTGGCTGTCTGCCAGGTTCTGGTAATTACTTCACCCGGTCTACCCATCGCCTGAGAGTCAGAACTCATGATACTGAAAACTCCCATATCATGAAGGATATCTTCTGCTGCAATGGTTTCAGGACGGATACGGGAATCTGCAAAGGCCACATCTTCAGGAATATTCTTGCTCAGGTGATGACATACCATCAACATATCCAAATGCTCATCAATTGTATTGATGGTGTAAGGACGTGTAGGGTTTGTGGAAGCAGGCAGTACATTAGGGTACATCGCTGCCTTAATGATATCGGGAGCGTGCCCTCCACCTGCTCCTTCGGTATGGAAAGTGTGGATTACTCTTCCGTTAATCGCTCTCATGGTATCTTCAAGGAAACCTCCTTCATTTAAGGTATCTGTGTGGATAGCCACCTGAACATCATATTTATCGGCTACTTTTAATGCAGCATCAATCGTTGCCGGCGTTGCACCCCAGTCTTCGTGAATTTTTACTCCCAGAGCACCTGCTTCTACCTGTTCTTCGATAGGTTCTTCTGCTGAACAATTTCCTTTTCCGAAGAACCCTAAGTTCATTGGATATTCTTCTGCTGCTTCAAGCATTTTCTGCATATTGAATTTCCCCGGAGTTACCGTAGTAGCGTTCGTTCCGTCATTCGGACCTGTTCCACCACCGATCATTGTGGTGATCCCACTGTATAAAGATGTTTCGATCTGTTGTGGGCAGATATAGTGAATATGGGTATCAATCCCTCCTGCCGTTACGATATATCCTTTTCCCCCATGAACTTCTGTAGAGGCTCCAATAATCATATTGGGAGAAACTCCATCCATGGTATCAGGGTTTCCTGCTTTTCCGATTCCTACAATCTTACCGTCTTTAATTCCGATATCTCCTTTTACAATTCCCCAGTGATCGATAATTACTGCACCGGTAATGCAAAGGTCCAAAACACCTTCATCCCTTTTTGCCGTAACATTCTGTCCCATTCCGTCACGTACGGTTTTTCCACCTCCGAAAACGGCCTCATCTCCGTAATGGGTGAAGTCTTTTTCAATTTCAATGATAATTTCAGTGTCTCCCAGTCTGATTTTATCTCCGGCTGTAGGACCTAATATATTGGCATATTGTTTTCTGTCTACGTGTAAGCTCATCTTAATGATTTTTAAAGTTTAAGTCTTCAACTTTTGCAAGGCTTGCTTTTTTCTGTTCTTCAGAATCTACCTGTCCGTCCACAAGATTATTGAAGCCCATTGCTTTTTTGGTTCCTCCTATTTCTACCAATTCCACTTCTTTTTCT
>Ga0105243_10002187_pt1 | contig 16489 bp, 10 predicted proteins | sample KBSM34metaG_FD_81525 | JGI IMG/M metagenome (GOLD analysis project Ga0105243, IMG submission 81525) | Miscanthus rhizosphere microbial communities from Kellogg Biological Station, Michigan, USA - KBS M3-4 metaG | ecosystem: Host-associated > Plants > Roots > Rhizosphere > Soil | place... | reverse complement strand
TGCCGAAGCAGGTTCTGCCGGCTTCGGTCGGCTGTTTCCCCAATCCGGACGGCCCAGGCTACATCTGCCCGCCATAGCAAAAAGTCAAAGAGTCAAAGCTTCAAGGAACATCGAGCGTCCGGCCGACCCGGAAGCCCATGGTGTAATCCCGATTATTGCTAGAGGCTCTGTCGCGGAAGGCCGGGCGGACGAAATCAGGCCCGCCGCCCCAGGAGCCGCCGCGGATGACGCGGGCGGTGCAATCTCCACCAGGCCACGTTGAACCATCAATGGGTGCCCCGTCGTAATTGGGGTGATAACAGTCCTGGACCCACTTCCAAACGTTGCCAACCATGTCATGAAGACCGAACTGATTGGCAGCGAATGAGCCTACTGGTGCCGTTTGCCAGGTACCGGCCGACCCGGTCCACTGGCTGCCGCAGCCGACGCAATTGGCGTTGTTCGCGCCGATGTCATCGCCCCACGGATAGGCCGTCTGCGTCCCCGCGCGCGCCGCGTATTCGAACTCGGCGTCGGTGAGCAGCCGGTAGGGCTTGCCGGTCATCTGAGAGAGCCAGGCCACATACTGCTGCGCATCGTCCCAGCTCACATAAATGACGGGCCGTGTGTCGCGTCCCCAGTCGACATCGCCCGCCCGGCCTTCTTGTGGGCAGCCGCCGACCGCCACGCAGGCGTCCCAATCGTTAAATGTCACGTCATACTTGGAGACCGCGAATGGCCTCGCAATCGTGACCTTGTGCTGGGGGAATTCATCCGGCATCGCACGCTTTTCCGTGGGGGGCGATCCCATAATGAATGCGCCGGCCGGAACCACAACCATCTCGGGACAGTGCTTGGCGCATTCCCTGAAAGTCTGTCCCGGCTTCAGCGCCCGCTCAGCATCGGCGCTGAGCACATAGGGCCGAACCTGCGCGATCATGTAGGGCCGCATCGCCCAGTACCAGTTCACTTGCTCTTCGATAGACGTTCGATTCATAAGGCCAATGAGCCCAACGATGATCCCGACCAACAGCACGTAGATGAGGGCCTGCGCCCGCCGTGCCCGGGCTCTCACCTTGCTCTCGCGCTTGGTGCTTTGATCGATGAAATTCCGATCGACGACGGGCAAATCCTCCCTGCGCTTTCCAAGCCAGTTCTGGGCCTGCGCCAGCGCCACGCCCATCAGCAGCGCGTCGTCTTTCGAACTGTCGGGGGTCCCTTGCCAGGCGCGGCGAGCCGCTTCGAGCCCGGCTTTCCAGGCGAGAAGCTCGCGCTCCGCGGCAATCCAATCGCGCAGCTTGCCCCATCGCCGGAAGATCGCCTCGTGCGCCACCTCGGCATATGCCTCGCTGCCCTCGGGTGTGGCCGTGACGAGCAGGCGGTTGGGATGATCGGCAAGCTCGGTCACCAGCCGCCATTCCTCGTCTGTGAACTCAGAGCGGTAGGCGCGCCGGCGCGTCGGCTCCTCGCCCTCGCGCACGGTGGCAAGCTTCAGGGTCAAAATGCGGCGAAGCTGATCTTCCGCGTTCGGATGGGAGGTGAGAAATGTGTCGGCGCGATCGACCAGCACATTCCCAAGCTCGAAGGACTGAGCGGGAAGACGCAGAACTCCGTCGCCGCGCTCGATCATGTCCTTCCACATGTCGTCGAGCGTATAAGACAGCAACGGCAAGGCGCCCACGTCCTCGGCCGCGTCCTCGGCCGTCCGCCGGGTGATATTGTCCGCGAGCCCCTCGGTCTCGAACGTTGCCGAGAGCAGTTTGGCCGGCCGACTCACGACCTCGCGCAACTGTGCCTCGCGCAGTGGCGGCACTTTGATAAGGCGATGAACGGCATAAAGCGCCTCGTCCTTCATCAAGTCGCCGAAAAAGTCCGCCCGCATGCTCATCATTGCACGCAGGCGCGGGTCGTCGAGTCCGCGCGCGACAATCTCCGAGAAACGGCGCCGCTGACGCTCCTCGGCGCGAATGTAGAGCTCTTCCCCTTGATCGATGTAGAGCAGAAAGGCCGGTGGTTTGGGCTGATGCAGTTCGTCGTGGTAGCGTGCTTCGGTCGCGTCGATCAGGTCCCGCAAAGTGACCTTGCCGTCGATAAGTCTGCTCATCCAACTTGATAAAAGTTCTGCGCGCTTTGGATCAACCGCGTCGAACTGCCAGGTCCAGAGAAACGGCTCGATCAATGCCCGCACCGGCTCGGTGCCGGGCTTGACCCTGAGAAAACACCACTGGCGGCTGTCGCTGAACGCTTGCGGCCACCGCCCGGCAGCTTCGACCGTCTCGGGCCAGCCCTGCCGCATTAACGCCGCCAGCACGCCCGCCTGCGCAATCGACGACTTGCCGACGCCGGAGTTACCAAGAATGATTGGCAGCTGGTCGGGCGTCGCCGCAAGCGCGCCGATCACTTCGGCGGTTTCGCCACCTCTGCCGAAGAAGTAGTCGGCATCGGATTCGGTCATGGCGGAAAGGCCACGATAAGGCGCGGTGTGCCTCCACAATTCCCCTGGCGGCGCGCCGCCGCCGGCCGCTGCCTCCATGACCAGCGTGAGGCTCTTCTCGGATGTGGTGTCTGGCGTGGTCACCCAGTGCAGTTGCCGCAGGAACGGCAGCCCCGGCGCTGGCTGACCTTCAAGCAGCAAGAGCACGACCGGGAAATCGGGCTGCTTCACCCGCCGGTCGAGCGCTTCGTAGTACTCCATCGCCTGCCACGGACCGATGCCCTGCTCGCCAACCAGCAGAATGAAGGCTGTCGCCTCGGCGATTTCCTGGGCAAGCTCAGGCAGCCAGAAGCCGCCGGCACGCAGGCTCTTGGGCGCGAAAAAGAAACGCGCATCGGCGTCCTTGCGGCGCAGCGCCGCTTCGAACGCCTGCATCAACGCAAGGTCCTGCGAATTGTAACTCAGAAACCAGCGCCGCATTCTAAGCACCGCGTTAGAGTATTTGCGCGTGCCGATGGCTCGGGCCACCGCAGGATATCGAATTGGCAAGGATCAGTCAGCGGGTATGCCGGACAATTTGCAACCGGTCTCGATTACCCGATGTTGGTGCGCAGGGGTGGGCGGAGAGACAGGGCGGCTTTTTACCGCCCTTGATAGGCCGGCGTGTGCACGATCAGCCCGTCGATCGCCTCGGTAACCTTGATCTGGCAGGAGAGGCGCGAGGTCGGCTTCACCTCAAACGCGGCATCGAGCTGCTCTTCTTCGTCCGACGACGGCGGGCCGACGACCGCGAACCATTTTTCGTCGACATGCACCAGACAGGTCGCGCAGGTGCAGCTGCCGCCGCATTCGGCGACGATGCTGGCAATGTCGTTGCGCAGCGCCGTCTCCATCACGGTTGAGCCGATCTCGGCGTCGACCGTGTGCTGTGATCCGTCGTGCTCGATATAGGTGATCTTGGGCATTGAACTGACGGCTCACGCCACGCCGAGCTTCTTCTGCAGGCTCGTCGACGAGGTCGTGTACTGGAACACCAGCTTCTTGTCCGGATAGACGTAGCGGTGCGCCTTCTGCGCCATCAGCGCGCCCTCGTGGAAACCGGAGAGGATCAGCTTGAGCTTGCCGGGATAAGTGTTGATGTCGCCGATCGCGAAGAGGCCGGGGATATTGGTCTCGAAGGTGCCGGTGTCGACCGGGATGAGCTCGTCATCCATCTCGATGCCCCAGTTCGCCACCGGGCCGAGCTTCATGGTGAGGCCGAAGAAGGGCAGCATGGCGTCGACCTCGACGCGGTGAACCGTGCCGTCATTGCCCTTGATCGCGCAGGCGGCGAGCACACCGTCGCTGCCTTCGAGCGCCGTCACCTGGCCGATCTTGAGATCCATCTTGTTGTCCGCGACCAGCGCGCGCATCTTGTTGACGCTGTCGGGCGCGCCGCGGAAATCGTCGCGCCGGTGCACCAAAGTGAGGCTCTTCGCCAGCGGCTGCAGGTTGAGCGTCCAGTCAAGCGCGCTGTCGCCGCCGCCAACGACCACCAGCCTTTTGCCGCGGAAGTTCTCCATCTTGCGTACGGCGTAGTGGACCGACTTCTCCTCGTAGGCCTCGATGCCGTTGATCGGCGGGCGCTTGGGCTGGAACGAGCCGCCGCCGGCCGCCACCACCACGCATTTGCACTCGAAAGTCTTGCCGCCATCGGTGGTCACGCGAAAGCCGGGGTCGCCGGTTTTCTCCAGCGAGGTAACCATTTCGTTGAGGTGAAAGGTCGGGTTGAAGGGCTTGATTTGCTGCATCAGGGCCTCGGTGAGGCCGTGCCCGGTGATGTAGGGAATGCCGGGAATGTCGTAGATCGGCTTCTCCGGATAGAGCTCGGCGCACTGGCCGCCGACCTTGTCGAGGATGTCGACGAGGTGCGTCTTGATGTCGAGCAAGCCGAGCTCGAACACGGCGAAGAGTCCTACCGGCCCCGCGCCGACAATAAGAACGTCGGTTTTAATGGTCTCACTCATTATACAAGTCTCCGTTCGTCCTCTTGTCTTTTTGCTCAATATCCACGCGCGGTCGCCTTGTTAGACGCGTTCCTTATCCAATGTGGGGGAACCGCTGCGCTGCCGCGCTAAGTCCGTACCCTTGCGACTATCGGGAACTTCGATCAAACGCAAGAGTTCTGCGACGTTCTGCTCGGGCGTGCGCCCACTGGTCGACAGGGCCACATCGGCCTTTGCGTAAAGCGGCTCGCGGCTGCGCAGGATGGAGACGAGGTCCTCCATGGCCCGCGCGCTGTTCGCCATCGGGCGCATGTCGCCCTGCGCCATCACGCGCTTCATGTGCTCCTCGGGCGCGGCCTTCACCCAGACGGTGAAGCAGGACGCGAGCAGCAATTCGAGCGTGCCCGGCTCGGTGACGATGCTGCCGCTGGTCGCGATAACGAAGCCCTGGTGCCGGCGTAGCACGTCGTCGAGCGCCTCGCGCTCGGCGCGCCGGAAGGTTTCTTGGCCGAACATGTCGAAGATTTCGCTCAAGGTGGCGCCACTGCGCTTTTCGATCTCGCGGTCGAGCTCGATGAAGGGCACGCTCAGACGCTCGGCGGCGAGCTGCCCGAGCGTCGACTTGCCGCCGCCGCGCAGGCCGATGAGCGCGATGCGATGGCGGCGCGCGTTGTCCGACGGCTCGCTGAAATGGCGCAGCAGCAGATCGCGCGCTTCGCCGAGCGTCGGCGGAGAGAGGCGCTCGAGGAATTGGGTGAGCAGCACGAGATCGAGCGCGGGCTCGGAGCCTTCGTGCACCAGTTGCGTGACGGGCAGGCCGATGGCGCGCGAGATCCTGCGCAAGAGAACGATCGAGCCGTTGCCGAGGCCGGCCTCGAGCTGGGCGAGGTAGCGCTCGGAGACTTTCGCGTGGCGTGCGAGGGCTTTCCTGGTCATGCCGCGCTGGTTGCGCAGCGTACGCACGCGCTCGCCGAGCGCCCGCAGGTAGGCGTCGGTCTCTCGTCCCGCCGGTTTTGCGGCGGGCTTGGGTGCGGGCTTGGTGCGGGCAGGTTTCATGGGTTCCGGAGTAACATGCATTATAATGCCAAGCAATAGGGCAGTATAAACAAGCTCATTATGCGCCCGGTTGTGGGCCCGCCGGCAAGGTGATATTCGTATGCAAGATAGTGCATGACGGCCCCGGGTCTCGTCCGAGGGTGAGGAGACGCGATGGACGCAATCGACTACCAGACCGACCCCTCGCGCTACCGGCACTGGCGCATCGAGTATGACGGCGACGTCGCCTATCTGATCATGGACGTCGACCAGGCCGGCGGGCTCGGCGACTACGAGCTCAAGCTCAATTCCTACGACCTCGGCGTCGACATCGAGCTGAACGACGCGGTGCAGCGGCTGCGCTTCGAGCACCCCGAGATCCGCTGCGTGGTCATCAAGTCGGGCAAGGACAACGTGTTTTGCGCCGGCGCCAATATCCGCATGCTCGGCAAGTCGACCCACGGTGCCAAGGTGAACTTCTGCAAGTTCACCAACGAGACGCGTCTGGCGATCGAGGATGCCTCGGAGAGCTCGAAACAGATTTATGTCTGCGCCATCAACGGCAATGCGGCGGGCGGCGGCTACGAACTCGCGCTCGCGGCCGATCACATCATGCTGGTCGACGACCGCCGCTCGGCGGTGGCGCTGCCGGAGACGCCACTGCTCGCGGTGCTGCCCGGCACCGGCGGACTCACCCGTGTCACCGACAAGCGCAAGGTGCGGCGCGATCGCGCCGACGTCTTCTGTTCCATCGAAGAAGGCATTCGCGGCACGCGCGCGGTCGAATGGCGGCTGGTCGATGAAGTCGTGCCCAACTCGAAATGGAAAGAGGCGGTGGCGGCGCGCGCGAGAGAAGTGGCGGCGAAGTCGGACCGGCCGAAAGGCGCCAAAGGCATCGCGCTGACACCGCTCGCGCGCAAGATCGAGAAGGACCGCGTGTCGTACTCGCACGTCGATATCGAGATCGACCGTGCGCGTGGGCTCGCGACCGTTACCGTGCGCGGGCCGGCGGGCGCCGTGCCTGCATCGGTCGAGGCCGCGCACGCGCTGGGCGCCAAGTTCTGGCCGCTCACCGTCGCGCGCGAGCTGGAAGATGCCATCCTGCATTTGCGCTCGAACGAGGCGGCGATCGGGGTGGTGCTGTTCCGCACCGACGGAAACGCACAAGCCGTTTTGGAGCACGACGATTTCCTCGCCAAAGCCAATGGCGACTGGCTGATGCGCGAGATCCGCCATTATCTCAAGCGCGTTCTGAAGCGCGTCGACGTCACCGCCAAGAGCTTCATCGCGCTGATCGAGCCGGGCTCCTGTTTTGCCGGCACTTTGGCCGAACTTGCCTTTGCCGCCGACCGCTCGCTGATGCTGATCGGCGCCCGCGAGGGCGACAACCGCAAGCCGGCGGCAATCACGCTGGGAGCGGCCAATTTGGGCTTCTATCCGATGGGCAACGGGCTGACGCGGCTGCAGACGCGGTTCCTGGGCGAGCCCGAGACGCTCACCGAACTCAAGGGCAAGACCGGCGTTGCGGTGGACGGCGAGGAGGCGGCCGAGCTCGGTTTGGTGACGGCCGCGTATGAGGATTTCGACTGGGACGACGAATTGCGCGTGATGCTGGAGGAGCGCACCAGCTTCTCGCCCGACGCCATGACCGGCATGGAGGCGAATTTGCGCTTCGCCGGCCCCGAGACGATGGAGACCAAGATCTTCGGGCGACTCACCGCCTGGCAGAACTGGATCTTCCAGCGCCCGAACGCGATCGGCGAGCAGGGCGCACTGAAACTCTACGGCAGCGGCGTCTCGCCGACGTTCAATAAGGACAGGGTGTGAGCAGGATTGAAAGGGTAGTGCCATGAACATCGCAGCGGTCGACTATGACGGTCTGATCCCGAACAACGTCGCGCTCGGGCAGGACGTGCGCGTCAAGCGCGCGCTGGAGAAGTGGCACCCCGGCTATCTCAACTGGTGGAACGACATGGGGCCGGAAGGCTTCCAGGAGTCGCTGGTCTATCTGCGCACGGCGGTGTCGGTCGACCCTAAAGGCTGGGCCAAGTTCGACTACGTGCGCATGCCGGAATATCGCTGGGGCGTGCTGCTGGCGCCGCAGATGGAAGGCCGCAAGGTCAATTTCGGCACGCACAAAGGCGAGCCGGCCTGGCAGGAAGTGCCGGGCGAATATCGCGCGATGCTGCGCCGCCTGGTGGTGATCCAGGGCGACACCGAGCCGGCTTCCGTTGAGCAGCAGCGCTATCTCGGCAAGACCGCGCCCTCGCTCTACGACATGCGCAATCTGTTCCAGGTCAACGTGGAAGAGGGCCGTCACCTCTGGGCGATGGTCTATCTGCTGCAGAAATATTTCGGTACCGACGGGCGCGAGGAGGCAGAAGCGTTATTGCAACGCCGCTCGGGCGATCCCGACACGCCGCGCATGCTCGGCGCCTTCAATGAGAAGACGCCGGACTGGCTGTCGTTCTTCATGTTCACGTATTTCACCGACCGCGACGGCAAGATGCAGCTCGAGGCGCTGGCGCAGTCGGGCTTCGACCCGCTGTCGCGCACCTGTCGCTTCATGCTGACCGAGGAGGCGCACCACATGTTCGTGGGCGAGACCGGCGTCACCCGCGTCGTGCAGCGCACGTGTGAAGCGATGAAGGAGGCCGGCATCACCGACCCGAACGAGATCGAGAAGGTGCGCAAGCTCGGCGTCATCGATCTTCCAACCATCCAGAAAAAGGCCAACCTGCATTTCTCGCTGACGCTCGATCTGTTCGGCAACGAGATCTCGACCAACGCGGCCAATGCCTTCCACGCCGGGCTCAAGGGCCGCTACCGCGAGGACCGGTTGAAGGACGACCACCAGCTCGAAAGCGGCACCTATCCGGTGCTGCGCCTGATCGGCGGCAAAATCCAGAATGAGGACTCGCCGGCTTTGTCGGCGCTCAACATGCGCTTGCGCGACGACTACGTGGTCGACTGCAATGCCGGCGTCGGCCGCTGGAACAAGGTGATCAACGAGTTTGGCATTCCGTTCGAGATCAAGCTGCCGCACGTCGCCTTCCACCGCCACATCGGCGAGTTCACCTCGATCAAGGCGGATGTGAACGGCAATTTGCTGAGCGATGCGGAGTGGGGCAAGCGCCGCGGCGAATTCCTGCCGTCGGAGTCCGACCGCGATTTCATCGAGAGCCTGATGAAGCCGGAGACCGAGCCGGCCAAGTTCGCGAGCTGGATCGCCCCGCCCAAGGTCGGCATCGACAACAAGCCAGGCGAGTTCGAGTACGTGAAGATCGCTTGATCAGGCGCCGCTCAATCCGGCGACTTGAAATTCGCGCACCACTTCGGTCGGAACTGCGGCTTCACTTTCTGCGAGCAGTTGATCTTGCATGACTGGGTCACGCACTCCAGCAGCTCGCCGGGTGCGGCGCCGGTGGTGGACGACGCGGCGGCACTCGCCGCCGGCGTCATCGGGCCGCGGGGCCCGGCTTGCGGCGCGCCTTGCGATGCCGGCGGCGCGGCACTTTGTTCCGGCGCAGGTGGCGGGGGCGGCGGCTCGTTCGACGTAAAGAGACTGCTGGTCGACGTGCAGCCGGCAAGGCTTACGACCAGCATCGCGATGAACAATCGTGTCACGTCCGTCTCCCCGCTTGCTTGAGTGCCGCGCGCCGTGTGTCCCGCTCCGGCGGCTAGCCTTTGCCCTCGAACTTGAACGAGACCTTCACCTTGGCCCGATAGGCCTCGACCTTTCCGTTCTTCAGCACCATGTCCTGTTCGACGATCTCCGCGATCCGCAGGTCGCGTAAGGATTTGGCAGCCCGGTCGACCGCAGCCTTTGCGGCCTTCTCCCACGATTCCGTGCTGGTGCCGACCAATTCGATGACCTTGTAGACGGACTCAGGCATGTTCTCCTCCCTGCGTTTTTGGGTATGCGTCAGGTGATCAAACGAAGCGTCCGAGGATACGGCATAAAGTGTATCGCATTTGAGGATGAGACCCAATGGCCAGGGGAAAACGGTTCATTGCAACTTTTGCGGTCGTTGGTGCGATTTTTGGCATGCTCGGCGTCAACGCAACCGGCGCCGAGGGACGCTATGGCGCGGCGTCGGACTCCATAAAACAGGATCTGGACAGGCTCGTGGCCGCCTATCCGACTACAGTCGCCGGCCACGACAACACGTTTATCACGCTCAAGAACGGCACGCGCTTTCCCATCTCGGATGGCCGCACCGACAAGACATTCAAGGAGCTTCTGGAGAGCCCGGACATCGATGACATGTTTTTTGTCCGCTATCCGGCGCGTGCCGAGCCGAAGCAGCCGGAGACAAACAGCGACCCGGGCCGCGTCCGCTTCATACCCCTGTTCGCCGCCATGTACGGCGATTGCAGGAAAAACGAGGTCGTCAAGAATTTGCGCACGGTGAAGTGGCTGCCGAAGCACGGCGGCGGCAGCGTCAAGGTGACGACAGTGAACGGCGTCGCAGATGCGCTCGAACGCGTGTCGCGCGAGCTCGACGATTTGCCCGACGATGTCGTGACCTATCTGGTGCCGGTGGCCGGAACCTACAATTGCCGCACTGTGGCGGGAACGCGCCGGCCGTCAATGCATGCCTATGGCGCGGCGATCGACATCGACACGCGCTATGCGGACTATTGGCGCTGGTCTCCCGGCGAGACGCCGCGCTGGCGCAACCGAATTCCCGTTGCGATCGTGCGCATCTTCGAGCAGCACGGCTTCATCTGGGGCGGCGCCTGGTATCACTACGACACGATGCATTTCGAATATCGCCCGGAGCTTTTGCCGCGTCGCGCCTCGGAATAACAGGCGTGCGCGTTCCGTCCCCCGCTCACCCCAGAAACGCGCCCTTGCGCGGCAGGATGACCCGGATCTCGGTGAAAGCGCCGGGCTCGGTGTCGACCTCGATCGATCCGGCGTGCTGCTTGACCACGATGTCGTGGCTGATGGAGAGGCCGAGGCCGGTGCCTTCGCCGGCCGGCTTGGTGGTAAAGAAGGGATTGAAGATCTTCTCGCGCACGTCGGACGGAATGCCGGTGCCGTTGTCGCGGATACGGATCTCCACACGATCGCCGAGGCTTTTCGTTGCTGCGGCCAGCACCGGCTCGAAGCCGTCGCCGTCCTGCGCCTTGCGCCTTGATGCCGCGTAGAAGCCGTTCGAGATCAGGTTGAGCAGCACGCGCGTGATGTCCTGCGGGAAGACGTCGGCCTCGCCCGCGGCAGGATCCAGGGAGCGCTCAAGCGTGACGTTGAAGCCTTGCGTCTCGGCGCGCTTGCCGTGATAGGCGAGGTTGAGGCTCTCCTCGACCAGCGCATTGATATCGACGACCCGGTGCTCGCCCGAGCCCTCGCGCGAATGCAGTAGCATGTTCTTGACGATCGAGTCGGCGCGCTTGCCGTGCTCGACCACCTTGTCGAGATTGCTGCGCAGCATACCGGTGAGCTCGTTGATCTCTTTCCGCCTCTTGTCGTCGACCGTCAGGCTTTTCAGCGTGTCCTGCAGCTCATCGATGAGTTCGCTCGAAACCGTCGAGAAGTTGTTGACGAAATTGAGCGGGTTCTTGATCTCGTGCGCGATGCCGGCGGTGAGCTGGCCGAGCGAGGCGAGCTTCTGCGTCTGCACCAGGCGATCCTGCGTGGTGCGCAGGTCTTCCAGCGAAGCCGCCAATTCGCGCGTGCGCGTCTCCACGCTTTCGAACAGCCGCACGTTCTCGATCGCAATCGCGGCCTGGTCGGCGAAAGTTGTGGCCAGCTCGATCTGCCTTTCGGTGAATGGCCGGACGTCCGCACGGGTCAGGCTCAGCACACCGATTGCAATACCCTCGCGCAGCATCGGCACGGCGAGGACGGTTCGATAGTCGCCGGCCTTCTGCATCTCGTGCATGGCATATTCGGGGTCGGCCTTGACATCGGGGATATGGACCGCGCGCCTTTCAAGTAGCGCACGGCCGAAGGCGGAGCCGCGCTCCACCGTGATCGGCACACCCCTGATATGGTCTATGAATTCCTTCGAGAAACCGTGCGTTTCCGCACGGTAAAAGACTCCATCTTTCTGGCGAGTAATGACAGTCCTGTCGGCATCGCAGAGCGTCGATGCCGACTCGACAAGGGTTTGCAGCACCGTCCCCAGATCGAACGTCGAGCGGCTGATGACCTTGAGCACGTCGGCTGTTGCAGTCTGCTGCTGGAGAGATTCGCGCAGCTCGCCCAGCAGCCGCGCGTTCTCGATGGCGATGACGGCCTGCGCGGCGAAGTTCTGGACTAGCTCGATCTGCTTGTCGGTGAAGGGGCGCACCTCCTGCCGGTAGATGGACATTGAACCGAGCAGAACGTCTTCCTTCAGCATCGGGACGCTCAGCTGTGTGCGAGCGCCGGCAAGATCGGCGAGTTCGATGATAGCCTTGTTGCCCTCAAGATATGGTTTTTGGGTCCTGATATCCTCGATGTGCACGACCTGTTTTGTCCGAGCGACACGGGCAAGACCACTGTCCGGATGCGGATGAAGTGTTTGACCCAGGCGCATTTTAAATTGCGGTGGCGGATTATGAAGTGCGACACTCCGATAGGTGTTGTTCTCAAATAAATTCAGAGTGCCAAACTTGGTCTGGCAAATTTCCGTGGCGCTCGCGAGGATCGCCTGGAATACTGGCTCCAGGTTGCCCGGCGATGAGCTGATGACCTTGAGCACATCGGCGGTCGCCGTCTGCTGCTGCAGCGATTCGCGCAGCTCGTTGAGCAGCCGCGCGTTTTCGACCGCAATCACGGCCTGATCTGCGAACGTCGTGACCAAGGCAATGTAACTTTCGTCGAAAGGCCGGACGACCCGTCGTGTGAGTACCATGACGCCAATTGCGACGCCTTCACGCACAAGCGGAACGCCCAGCGCGGTTCGGTAGCCGCCCCGCTTCTGTGCCTCGAGAAACGTGTATTCAGGATCGGCAAGAACGTCCGGAATATGGATCGTGCGTGTCTCAAGCAGCGCGCGGGCCGCAATCGTGCCGCGCCCAGGCTGGATGGTCTGTTTTTTCAGGTACTCTATCCATTCGGGTATGTCCCCGCTGCCGGCAGCACAACGATAAGAATCACCCTCTCGCAAAAAGATAAATGAGTGATCGGCCTGACAAAGACGGGCTGCCGAAGTGAGCAACGTGTCCAGTACCGGTTGCAGATCGAACGTCGAGCGACTGATGACTTTCAGCACGTCGGCGGTCGCGGTCTGCTGCTGAAGCGACTCGCGCAGCTCGCTCAGCAGCCGGGCGTTCTCGATGGCGATGACGGCCTGGGCGGCGAAATTCGTTAACAGCTCGATCTGCTTTTCGTTGAACGCCGTGGGCTCGGTGCGATAGATAACGATGGCACCCACCAATTCTCCCTCTCTCAGCATCGGTACAGCAAGTACGGCGCGCGCGCCGGCAAGCTTGACCAGAGCCCAACTGGCATAGGGTTCTTCAGCCGTCATATCGCTGATTTGAGCGACTTTTTTCGTTTGCACGATGATACCGAGTACGGACCGGTCGAGGGGAACGACGGGATCGCTTCGCCTCAGTTCTTCGAATGCACGTGGCGCGTTGTGTAGCGCCGCCATGCGCATCGTACTTCCATCGTAAAGCGCCAGATTGCCGAAATGCGCGCCACAGATTCGAACCGCGTTTTCCAACATGGCTTTGAATACGGGCTCCAGCTCTCCGGATGAGCTTGAGATAACTTTCAGCACCTCCGACGTTGCGGTCTGCTGCTCGAGCGACTCGGACAGGTCATCCGTGCGCTCGCGCAGCTCGTTGAGCAGCCGCGTGTTCTCGATGGCGATGACGGCCTGCGCGGCGAAGTTCTTGACCAGATCGATCTGCTTGTCGGCGAACGGCCGCACCTCCTGGCGATAAATGGTAATTGCGCCGATCAGTTCATCATCTTTGAGCATTGGAACGATTACAGTCGATCTTGCTCCCCCAAACTTGCCGCCGGCCCCGGGCACGGCCTCCGCCAACTGGTCCGCCACGTGGCACACCTGCTTTTCCCGGAGCACACGGTCGAGCAGCGTGTCAGGAGCCGGCTTGAACGGTCCGCGCTTGCGGTGAAATTCGGCAAGCTTCCTCGGCGTGTTGTATTCGGCTGCCAGATGAAACTGCTCATCCTCGTACAGTTGCAGGTGTCCAAACTTGGCGCCGCATAACTGCACCGCGTTTGCCAGCACCGTCTCAAACACCGGCTTGATCTCCCCGGGCGAGGCGCTGATGAATTTGAGCACATCGGAGGTCGCGGTCTGCTGTTCGAGCGACTCTGACAAGTCATCGGTGCGCTGGCGCAGCTCGCTCAGCAGCCGCGTGTTTTCGATGGCGATGACGGCCTGGTCGGCAAACGTTCTCACCAGTTCAATTTGCTTGTCGGAAAATGGGCGCGCTTCTTTGCGTTGCAAGGTAAAGACGCCAACGATCGCTCCTTCCCGCATGAGCGGAACGCCAAGCCCGCTACGGATGTTGATGGCGCCGGCGTAAGCCTTGAGTCGATCCTGGTCGAGTTCTCGGTCCGTTAGAAGATCCGGAACATGAATCGTGCGGCCTTCCAGTATTGCACGACCGAAAATCGATCCCCGATCCACTTTGGGCGAATAGCGGGTGTATTTATCGCGTTGTTGCTTCGTGAGACCGCAGGTTGCGGCGACAGGGTATACGTCACCCTCGCGTCGCCGGATAAGCCCTGTGTCTGCCTCGCAGACCTTGGCCGCCGACTCGACAAGCGAGTCGAGGACCGCTTGCAGGTCAAACGTCGATCGGCTGATAACTTTCAGGACGTCGGCGGTCGCCGTCTGCTGCTGCAGCGACTCGCGCAGCTCGTTGAGCAGCCGCGTGTTCTCGATGGCGATGACGGCCTGGGCGGCGAAATTCTGAAGCAGCTCGATCTGCCGCTCGGTGAAGGGACGCACCTCCTGGCGGTAGATGACGATGGCGCCGATGAGCTTGCCGTCCTTGAGCATCGGCACACCGACAAACGAGCGCGCCCCCGCCTTTTCGACGGTGACAACACGCAACGGGGTCCGCGCGGTATAGGCGGAATCCGCTTTGAGATCGGGGATATGAAACATCCGCTTTTCGCGAACGATGCGGCCGAGGTCGGTGTTCGGGCTCGGGCGGATCGGCCCGTGCTTTTCCCAGAACTCACGATAGGCCTTCGGGACGTCGTGCAGATGTGTCGCGTGAAAGCGTTCGCCGTCATAGAGCAGGATGTGACCGAACTTGGCTTCGCAGAGGCGCATGGCGTTCGAGAGCATCGCCTCGAAGACCGGTTTCATATCACCGGGCGACGCGCTGACGATTTTGAGAACGTCAGCCGTGGCAGTCTGCTGCTGCAACGACTCGCGCAGCTCGTTCAGCAGCCGCGTGTTCTCGATGGCGATGACGGCCTGCGCGGCGAAGGTCTTGACCAGCTCGATCTGCCGCTCGGTGAAGGGGCGCACCTCGCGGCGGTGAATGGCGATGAGGCCGATCAGTTCGTTCCCCTTGAGCATCGGGACAGCCAGCACCGTGCGAGCGCCGGTAAGATCTACAAATTTGACGTTGGCTTCATCGCCTTCGAGGTAGGGTGGGCGGGTCCGAGCATCGTCGATGTGCACAACCTGCCTGGTTCTGGCGACACGTCCATAGCCGCTTTCCGGATGGGGACGGATCACCTCACCGAGCCGCATCGCGAACTCGGGTGTGGGATTGTGGATCGCAACTCTGCGAAAGGCGTTGCCATCGTAAAGATTCAACGTACCAAATCGGGCTTGGCAGATCCGCGTGGCGTTTTTCAAAATGGCCTTGAACACCGGCTCGAGCTTACCCGGTGACGAGCTGATGACTTTCAGCAGCTCGGATGTCGCTGTCAGCTGCTCGCGCGCTTCTTTCAGCTCGCGGGCAAGATCGGTGGCTTGGCCTTTCGGTGTGGCGGACGCACGTGCCGTTGCAGCCCTGCGAGCCTTGCTCTTGGCAGACCCGGGGCGACGTTTTTTCACCTGCCGTCCACTTCCGCCGCGCCGCCGCATGGCCCCCGCCGGTGTTCACGACACGGCGCAAGCTTACGAAAAACCTGAGGTTTCTGCCATGGGAGGGTCGAAGAAAGGACCTGCTAGCGCCCGGTCCGCGCGTCTTCCTCGCGCAGCTTGAAGCGCTGAATCTTGCCGGTCGCCGTGCGCGGAAGCGCTTCGCGCGCTTCGATCCAGCGCGGGAATTTCCATGGGCCGGCTTTGTCTTTCACATGGTGCTTGAGCATCTCAAGCAGGCCGTCGTCCGCCTTGTAGCCGTTGCGCAGCACGATGAAAGCCTTCGGCTTGATCAGCCCGTCGGCGTCTTCCTTGCCGATGACGGCGGCTTCCAGCACCGCCTCGTGCGAGACAAGCGCGGCCTCGACGTCGAAGGGCGACACCCACATGCCGGAGACCTTGAACATGTCGTCGGTGCGGCCGCAGTAATAGAAGTAGCCGTCCTTGTCGCGCCGGTACTTGTCGCCGGTATGCGTCCATTCGCCGGCGAAGGTGCGGCGGCTTTTTTCGCGCTGGTTCCAGTAGCCTTCGCCGGCCGACGGCCCGCGTACGACGAGTTCGCCGATCTCACCGTCGCCGAGATCACGGCCGTGCTCGTCCACGATGCGCGCCTCGTAGCCGGGTACCGGTTTGCCGGTCGAGCCATAGCGGATGTCGCCTGGGCGGTTTGACAGAAACGTGTTCAGCATCTCGGTCGAGCCAAGGCCGTCGAGCACGTCGACGCCTGTGACCTCCCGCCAGCGCTCGCCGATATGTGCGGGCAGGGCCTCGCCGGCGGAGACGCAGAGCCGCAGGCGGTCAGAGCCCGCGCCCTTGCAGATGCCTTCATGTGCGAGCAGTGCGGTATAGAGCGAGGGCACGCCGTAGAAAATCGTGACGCGGTTGCGCTTGAGCGTCTCGAACACGCCCTCCGGCGACGGCCGGTGCGGCCAGAGCGCGGCGGTGGCGCCAACGGACAACGGAAATGTCAGGGCATTGCCGAGCCCATAGGCAAAGAACAGCTTGGAAGCGGAATGCACGACGTCGTTCTCGGT
>Ga0105243_10002186_pt1 | contig 16489 bp, 17 predicted proteins | sample KBSM34metaG_FD_81525 | JGI IMG/M metagenome (GOLD analysis project Ga0105243, IMG submission 81525) | Miscanthus rhizosphere microbial communities from Kellogg Biological Station, Michigan, USA - KBS M3-4 metaG | ecosystem: Host-associated > Plants > Roots > Rhizosphere > Soil | place... | reverse complement strand
CGCTGGTGAGCCAAAGCCGACTGGGGACAGGCCTCCGGCGTCTCACCCGTCCGCTTTTGGCCGCCTCGTGGCAGCCGGGAATGCAGCGGAACATGGCAACGTGACCAGCCGTTGATCGCGTGCGCGGAATAAAGGCCCTCCAAGCGAGTCTCCTCACTGATCGGGCGTGAGTGCCCGCATGACAGCAATCGAGAAGGAGACGACCATGATGTGCAGCAAAGATTTGCCCACGTTGCGCTGATCGCTGCCATCTTGCGCGCCGGCGGTAATCGCGAACTAGAATTTGGCGGCCGGGATTTGCCCACAGAGCCCCGGTTGGCGACCCCTACTGGAGTCCATGCGACTACTCATCCACCTACGGTACCAACGGCTGTGGAGGTTAGGGGCGACTCGATATCAGTTGGGTGACTCCAATCGGACAGTTTGCAGGCGGCGCCGAGGCTGGCGCGCGAGCCGTGATCCAGCCCGGCGGCTCGCTGCGCGACGACGAGATGATCGCGGCATCCACCGGCCTTACGATGCGAGCAAAAAAGGCGGCAGCGAATTGTGGCTCGCTGCCGCCTCGTTCGCTTCAGAAGAAAATGCTGATCTCAACCACACTCCAGCGGCGGCGGGGACTAGTTGTTCTTCCCCTTACCAGAAGGCGGCCCACTCGGGGCATGACGTATCAACGATCGGATTTTGAATGTTCTGATCGGCCCACGTCATGAGGGAATGTGATCGAAGTCCTGCGGCGTGATTGCAGCGTTCACTAAGTTGCCGAGTCCGATTGCGGATTCGGGGATGATGATGGCCTTGACCAGGTTCAGCTCACCCCTTTCCTTTAGGACACGGATCATGTGCAGTAGATGGATCCCCGACTGTGAATGCGGGGAAACGATGGCGCCGCCTAGGCCCTCGACCAGATCCGCCATCGCGCGTCCGTCCCAGGTGCTGTCCGGCGCGACCGTAGTCGGAACGCAAGTCGCGCAGTTGGAGCTGGGAAGCAGGGCCTCGAAATTGGGGACCACCTGTTTGTAGTAATTCAAGGCCAAGTAGGCATTGTTAGCGGGATTGGGCGCTGGCCCGATGGCTCCCACGCGCGCCTGAATGTTCGCGTCAATGGAGCTATCCATGGGCGGTATGGGAAAAGCAGGCGGGTAATTGCCATGCCCCTCCGATGGTGGGTTTGTCTCCGCTGGATCCGGGTCGCCCGGATCGCCATGGCGTATCATCGTCCCATTGACGATGTTGGAGCCCGCCGGGATCATGTGGCCGAACCAAAGTCTCCAGGTGCCATCGCTACTAGAGGTCGGAATATCCGGAAGCAGGGCTAATCCGCCCGCGACGTCGCCCGCATTTGGCCTTTGCCTCATGAATGACGCTCGAGTCGGAACCGGATCTTCCCCGTCCCGGCTGATCCATCACAAAGGTAGCCAGGTTGTCGCGCACCGCATGTGCCAGCCAACCTTCGGTTCCGTTCGGCGTCGCATCCACGTCCGCCCCGGTGTGATTGGATCCATGGACCAGGATCAGCGGCCACTGGCGGCGCTTGTTGGGGATCTGGAACTGAACATATGACTGGCCAATGATGACCTGCTGCGGGTCGCCCGCGGTTGAGGAACTCGCAAAATTCGTAAACTTTAGGCACGCCGCCGACGAAGAACGCCCTGGTCGCATATGTCTAAGCCCTTCCCGATCGGGAACCGCTTCTTGAGCGGGTTCACCGGATCAGCTGGGTTCGCCCAGCTCGTGCTTGCGGCAGCGACCGCAAACAAGATAGCGGCCGTGAGGCTATAGCTCGCGGACCGTAAGAGTTCGCGTTTCATGTTGACCTCCAGAGGGTAGAAGCAGACGCAGCACTATCGGTCCGATCCCTGGAGAGAAGTCTTTCAGAGTTCTGCCAGATTGCAGAATTGCGCCACGAGCGACGAAGGGGCACCCAACTTGATTGGAGGCGGGTACAGTTGGCAGAAAATCACATGCTCACTTATTCCCGCGCACAAAAGCTAATTTACACTGCACTCATCTAGTCCACTTGAAGGGCGCATCATGAGGCGTTCATGAAGCGGGACGAGGTGCGGCGCCTGCGGGCTTCGTCGCAACGAAGCACCCGGGTGGCATCGGAGCTCCTCCCGGAACCACTAGGAGTCCCTGCTAGGAGCTGGCTGATCGACCGGCTTACGCCGGCAACAAAAAACGAGGCCCGGTGCCGAAAAGACGTCGCAAATGAGCATGCGCTACCGGCCTCCCGCTCGCGAAGCCCGCTTCGGTGGGCGAAGCAAGGCTGGCCTACAGATGCGCGTGTGGCGCGCCGAGAGGCGCCCGCCGCGATCCCAAAAGGATCGTGGACACTAAGAGGTTTGCGCTTTTCGGCGCGCCATCCCCCTTCATCTGAAGGGGAAAGATCTTTGACATAACCTCGCGCGCTCGCGCGGTGAGGCGATGAACCACGCCGTGTCAGGACCACGAGACTCGGGGCTATGCCGAGTCGCTGTCAGCCTGCGGGCATGCCCATCTTGGCGAGGAACAGTTGGTTGCCTGCTTCCCGCAGGCGCCGGCAAACCTCCCGGCCCATGTTCATCTGGATCAGCGTGAACTGCTTCAAGTCCAGTGCGTAGAGCCGGTGGAGATTGGCCGCGAAAATACAAATCGCGGTGCAGTCTTCGACGGCGCGGACGGAGGCGCTGCGTTGACCGTGATCCATCACCGCCATCTCACCAAAGCAGTCGCCCTCCTGCAAAATGGAGATAACGTGCTCTTGTTCGCCCCAGGATTTCACGACTGCGACTTTCCCCGTCTGAAGGACGAACATCGAGTCGGCTTGGTCGTGTTCACGGAAAAAGAAGTCGTTCGCCGGCACGAACACGACCGGGCACAAGGTGAGCAGGAATTGAAGGATATCTGATCGGATGCCGCCGAAAATGGGCATGCGCTGTAGGAGCTCGATGCGCGCTTCAATACCCGTCTCGGCGCTTGCCGAATTGCGCTCCTTTTCGGGTAGCTGATGCCACTCAGTGTGGGCCGAGAAGGTCATGGGGACCTCCATACGCGGAACCTGTGCACGGCAGAAACGCGCTAGCAGCCCGAATGGTCGCGGCCCTGACGAGAAAAAACTAACGCGATCGCGCCGAGCCTATGCCGGTGAGGAGCCATTCAACCGAGACGCGGCAGGCAAGGCAAAATGGCACGATCAGGTTATGCGGCATGAGGGAAGCGCCGCGGCCCTCGTATTTCGTGTAAGTGTCGCGCGTGACCCCAAGCAAGAGCGCCATCTCGTCTACAGGATAGCGCGCGCCGGTGCGTGCCTGCCTGACCCGGGCAGCGAAGGCAGCGCGATATTCTCGCGGCGTTACCCGCCGTTTCCTCGGCGTCGTTACTGCGGCTCCGCTACGGGACTTGGCCATTCGAGCTCGGAACTCTTGCGAAAAACAAGAAATATCAAGAGCCCGCCTATTCTGTCCCTGAGAAACAAGGTTAACGCCCGTCGTGCTTTACCCTGAGCAGGAGCAGGAGGCCGGCGATCAGGAACACCAGGCTCATGGCAATTCCGATCCGCTGGCTCCCGCTGGCGTGCGTAACGGCGCCGATGGCGAGCGGCGCCGCGAATGCCGTAATCTTCCCGGAGAACGAGAAGAAGCCGAAGAACTCGGTGACTTTGTCGGGCGGGCACATGCGCGCGAGCAGGGTGCGGCTCGAGGACTGAATCGGCCCCGAGGCAATGCCGATCAGCATGGCGAAGGCGAGATAGACCTGCTCGCCTACCGAAGAGAACGGCGCGCTGCCCGGCGCCTTGGGTTCGACCGGCAAGACGAACAGCACGTGATCGTGATCGACCGAAAGCACGCCGATTGAGGCGGCGACGAAGAGAAGCGAGGTCGCCGCGATCACCGCCTTCGAGCCCTTGCGGTCGTCGAGCACTCCGCCGAGCGCCGCGCCGAACGTGCCGGTGATGGTGAGGATGATGCCGAACAGGCCAAGCTCGGTCGCGCCCCAGCCGAACACGGTGCCGGCATAGATGCCGCCGAAGGCGAACACTGCACCGAGGCCATCGGCGTAGAGCATACGCGCCAGCAGGAACTTTGCGATCTCGAAATGATGGCGCACGAGATCTCTGACCGACCGGATGAGCTGCCACAGTCCTGCAGTCACCGCGTCCCTCTTGAGCGGCTTCGACGGGCGGTCTGGCGTAAACAGAAAGAGCGGCAGGATGAACACCAGAAACCACACTGCCGAGAACGGACCGACCAGGCGGTCGCCTTCACGCGTCGCCGGATCGAGCGGCACAATCGGCGGAACTCCGAGCAGCGTCTTGCCGGTATGCGGATCGGCGACGATAAGACCCGCGATCAGCGCAAGACTCACGAGGCCGCCGACATAGCCAGTGGCCCAGCCGATGCCGGACAGCGTGCCGAGCCTGCGATTGCCGACGAGCGACGGCATCATGGCGTTGGTGAACACCGTGGCGAGCTCCGCCCCGATGGTGGCGAGGCCGAAGGAGATCAGCACGAGCGGCGCGAGCCCGATCTCGCCAGGGATCGCGAACCACAGCCCGCACAGTCCGACGAAGAGCAGCACCGAGAAGGCTGCGATCCACGGCTTGCGCCGCGTGCCCTCGTCGGCGATGGCGCCAAGCCGGAGCGAGTGCAGCTGCGATCAACTCGGCGATGCCGGTGGCGTATGCCCACAGCGAGGAGCCGCGCGCCGGATCGTCCATGAAGCCGTTCACGAAATACGGCGCGAATAGGAAGGTGACGACGAGGGTGTAGAAGGGCTGCGTTGCCCAGTCGAACAGAACCCAGCCGAACAGCGCGAGCTTCCCCGCTGGCGCTGCGGCCGAGCGTGCTGCCGCCGCCTGCTGCTGCTCAGGGCGTGCCATAGACATCGAGCACGATGAGATGGTTAGGCAGTTCGTCCTTATCGAAATGGCCCGGCGGGAAATGCTCGGCGAGGATTTTGCCGCACATCTCGATGGCCTTGACGAAACCTTGGGTGCGCGTGCCGCGCGCGAGATGGCTGGTCAGCTCCGTGATCACGTCCTTCCACACCGAAGGTTGCACTTTGCCATAGATGCCCTCATCGGCGATCACCTCGGCGTAGCGTTCGGCGAACGAGACATAGATGAGCACGCCGGTGCGGCCTTTGGTGGTGTGCAGGTTCTGCGCCAGGAATTGCTCGACGGCGCGCTGATGAGAGCGGAGGTGCTTCACCGACCTAGGCACCAACGCAAAGCGCAACGGCGGCCATTGAAACAGAACCGAGGCGACAAAGAACACGGCAAGCTGCAGCAGGTAGATATATTCGATCGGCCAATTCGTGAGGAGGATCAACGGGATGGGAACGGCCAGGGCGAGCAGCGCCGCCCACATGATGACGAAAGAACGATAGCCGTCGGAGGCGCCTGCAGCCACGACCACGATCTCGCCGCTGGTCTTCGCTTCGGCCCGCGTTATGGCGTGGGTGATGGTCGCGCGTTCCTGTGGAGTGAAGGGCGTCATTGCTTGGTCCTACCAGCTCCCAGAAGCTCCGCCGCCGCCGAAATCGCCGCCGCCTCCGGAGAAGCCGCCGCCGAAATCGCCGCCGCCGCCACTCCAGCCTCCTCCGCCTCCACCCCCGCCGTCCCAGCCGGGCCCGGGAATGAAAATCGGGCCGCCACCCCTCCTTCCCCCGACCTGCTGCGCGCTCCGCGTCAAGTTCCAGATGAACCACGAAATGATCAGTAGCCAGAAGATCACCATGAGCCAGTTGATGGCCGGCTGGTCGGCGTCGTGGCGCGCCTTGGCCTTGGCGCGCTCTTCGACCTCGGCAGCATCGCCTGTCAGCACCTTGGTGATGTCGCGCACGCCATCCTTGATGCCGCCGGCATAGTCGCCGGTGCGGAACTTCGGCAGGATCGCGTTCTCGATGATGATCTTCGACAATGCGTCGGTGAGGATAGGCTCGAGTCCGCGGCCGACCTCGATGCGCACCTTGTGCTCGTTGGGCGCAACGATCAGCAGCACGCCGTTATTGAGCTGCTTGGTGCCGATGCCCCAATGGCGCCCGAGCTGATAGCCGTAATCCTCGATCGCATAGCCCTGCAGCGACGGCAGGGTGACCACTACGAGCTGGTCGGAGCTTTTGTCCTCGAGCGTCTTGAGATCGGCGGTGAGCTGTGCCTCGTCGTCGGCGCCGAGCAGGTACGCGTCGTCGACCACGCGGCCGGTCAGCTCGGGAAAAGTCGGCTCGGCAACAGCGGGCGTGAGCCAGAGCAGCAAGGCGAGGCAAGCAAGCCTGTCGCCATTGCGCCGAAGCGTTGAGGCCATGTGGCCCTCGTTAAAACTAGAACTTCACCTCCGGCGGCTTGCTCACGTCCTCGGCCACGGTGAAGTTCTGCATGGGCTCAGCGTCCGGATAGAGGAGCGCGCGCCACCAGCGGCCGGGAATGGTCCTGATCTCGGTGTTGTAGTCCTTGACCGCCTGGATGTAGTCGCGCCGTGCGATGGCGATGCGATTCTCCGTGCCCTCGAGCTGCGACTGAAGCGCCAGGAAATTCTGATTCGACTTGAGGTCGGGATAATTCTCGGTGATGGCAAGCAGCCTGCTCAGCGCGCCGGTGAGCTCGCCTTGCGCCTGTTGGAATTTCTGGAAGGCTTCGGGGTTAGTGAGGATGTCCGGTGGAATTTGCACTTGCGTCGCCTTGGCGCGCGCCTCGGTCACCTCGATGAGTACTTTGCTTTCTTGCGCGGCATAGCCCTTCACCGTCTCGACGAGATTGGGAATGAGATCGGCACGGCGCTGGTACTGATTCAGCACCTCGCTCCAAGCGGCCTTGGCGCGCTCCTGCAACGTGGGAATGGTGTTGATGCCGCAGCCGGCGAGCATCGCGCCTGCAAGCAGAATGCCAAATGCGCGTAGAATGCCGCGCGACAGCGGGCGCGTCGAAGCCAGCATGTGGTCCTCCCCGAGACGGCGTCAAGAAAACTGCGATGGGATGTATTGGCGCCCTTCGGCAGAAGCAAGCGCTTTTGCAACAGAGAATGGCCAAGCGTGGACCCTATTCCTGCCGCCCTTTCGTTCCAGAGTTGTTGCCAGTGCACCAGCATCGGGCGCCTCGCGAGAACTGGCGAAGCGCTATGAAGCAGGCGGCGCTTGTCCCTGGTAAGCAAGTAAAAAATGGGACACGCATCCCGCGCCAATTTGGAGTGTTGCGAGAATGGAACAAAGGCGAAGTTTATTCGCGCGCATTCATCTGTCCGGCGTCATTGCGCCGCGGTGGGCAAAGCCCTCAAAATCGGTCCTAACATCACGCCCTTCCGCCATTTTTTTCGACGCCTGCCCGACACGTTCAGGGGACCGAATACGCCTTTCACGCGTTAGCTAATCAGAAGGCTTTGCTGGTCAAATTGGGACGCCTCTTTTAGTCTGATTCGTTGAGTCGTAAGGGGCTCACGGGGGAGGCTCGCTATGGGACCGACTATAGACGGGGAGCGAGTGAGTTGCGTAAGGCGCGTATGAAGGGAAGGGCTGCGCTTGTAGCCGTGAAGAGGGCCTCATCGACATTTATTGCTGGTTTCGGCGTTGCGGCTATAGCCGTCGCCGTCGCCGCGGGCCCGGTTTACGCCAAGGACCGCCAGGCTCGGCCGGGCGACTCCGGCGTCGCGGATACCGACAACGGCGAACCGCTGTTCCTCGTGGTGTCGACCGGATCGCAAAAGGTCGACATCTATCGCGGCACGAGCCTGCTTACATCGTCACAAGTCTCGACCGGCACCGCCGCCCATCCAACCTTCCTCGGCGCGTTCAGCATCATCGAGAAGCAGCGCTGGCATCACTCGAACATCTACAGCGGCGCGCCGATGCCGTGGATGAACCGGATCACCTGGTCCGGCACGGCGCTGCATGCGGGCGTGGTCCCAGGCTATCCCGCTTCGCATGGCTGTATCAGGCTGCCCTATTCATTCGCGCCCCGGCTCTATCAGATCACGCGCGTCGGCGATAACGTGGTGATCTCCCGCGATCGGCCAGCGCCGGCACTGATCGAGCACCCTGCCCTGTTCCAGCCGCTGCCGCCGCCAGCACCGCCCATCATGGTGAAACAGGAGCTGCCTCCGCAGCGCCAATCGAACATCGACATCATGCCGGTCGTTGCGCCCTCGATCCGTCTGGGCCTGCTCGCCAAGGCTGACGTGGGCGGCGTCACCACCGACGTTCCTTCCTCAATCGAGGCCGAAGCGGCAGACCAGGGCGGTCATGCCCCCGCCGCTCCTATTCCGGCAACGGCCGCCGATCTCAACACCGGCAACCCGGGCGCTGAGGACACCCACACGCACGCGATCAACCCTTTTGTCGGCGGCGCGTCCGCCGGCAGCAACACTCACGCGACCGATACGCCCGGCACTCACAAAGACCAGACGCGGCTCAAGGGCTCTAGCGACGATACCAGCCGCCACGCCCTCACTGACGAGGACGAGGACAATGCGTCGTCCGTCGCGAAAGCGCCCACCGACGAGCCGTCGCTTGCAGTATCGGCGCATGAAGCGAAGGAGGCTACCGTCGAGGCGGCGCCTGCTCCCGCCAAGCAGCCCGCAATCACGGTCTCCGCGGTGGCGGCAAGTGCGGATTCAATCGGCGCGCCGGCCTCTGCTGTCGGCTCGGTCGCGCTGCTCCCGCCACACACGCCAGCGCCGGCTCAGGTCATTGAACCGATAACGCCTACAGCACCGATCCTTCCTGTTACCGTCACGCCCCTTGTTCCTGCGCCTCCTGTGCCAAGTGCCCAGCTGGCTCCGGACGTCACTCCCTCGATTGTCGCGACCAAGCTCGCGGCAGGGACGAGCGCCGCTGCCATCCAGGCCGCGGAGCCGCGCTCCAATGCACCCTTGCGCATCCTCGTGACGCGGCGCACGCAGCGCGACCGCATCATCTCCATGCAGAACATCCTTGCCGAACTCGGCTATCTCGACCGACAGGATTTCGACGGCACGTTCGGGAAGCCGACGGTGACGGCGATCAAGGCCTTCCAGAAGGCCAACGGCATGCCGGAGAGCGGGGCCTTCACCGACGAGCTCGTCAAGAAGGTCTACGAAGTTGCCGGCAAAGGAGAGCCACCGGTCGGGCATATCTATGTCAGGCAGGAATTCGGCCGCGTGTTCGATGCGCCGGTCGGCTTGCGCAATCCTGACGAGCCGCTCGGCACCCACGTCTATACCGCTTTGAACTTCGCTCCCGGCGACACCAAGGCGCGGTGGATGGCCGTCACCGTGCAGGGCGATTCGGCCGCGTCGGCTCTCGACCGCGTCGAGATCCCAGACGATATCCGCCAGCGCATCTCTGAGAGGCTGACGCCCGGCTCGACGCTGATCATCGGCGATACCAGCATCAATTCGGCAAGCCTTCCCAAAGGCGGCGATTTCGTCGTGCTTGCCAAGGGAAGCCCTGGCACCAAGATCACGTCCTCCGGTGGCGGCGGCGATCAGCCGAGGCGGAAGGTGCGCCGCTACAACTACAATTACGGCTACAGCTATCCGAGGCCCTTCCAGCAGCAGCAGCGGACCTACAGGGCCTTCCCCGGCTGGCCTTTCTAGGCGCGGCATCGCTGGCAGATCGCGCCTGAGATGAACGCAACGGCCCCTCCGAGGGGCCGTTCGCATTTCGGTTATGGGAGGAAATTGGAGCGGGCGAGGGGATTCGAACCTCCGACCCCAACCTTGGCAAGGTAAGGGATCCGGAATTGCCAGTATTTTCCGGCAACAGCCGGTAGCCGAAAATCCGATGAATGCGGCCAAAAATTTCCCTATTCGTCATTGATAACGATTTCGGGCAATCCCATTTTCCTGCTTACCCACTGCTTTCCCTTCAAAGATGAAGCTTACGAAGCGATCGATGCGCTCAAGCCCAATGAGGACGATGCAGTTTATTGGGATGCAGAGCTGCGCGGATTTGGCCTTCGCGTAAAGGCGAGTGCATCAAAGGCGTTTGTGATTCAGTATCGCAATCGTCAAGGAAGGTCTCGACGGCTTACGGTAGGGCAATATGGCCGCATGACGCCTGACGAGGCTCGCCGTGAAGCTCGGCGCCTTCTCAGTGAAGTTGAAAGAGGCCTGGACCCAGCAGAACAGCTACAGCAGGAAAGGAATGCCATAACTGTTGCCGATCTCTGCGGTGAGTACCTGGCGAAAGCCGAAGCTGGCCTCATCATTGGGCGCAAGGGCTCGCCGAAGAAGGCCAGCACACTCGAAGTCGATCGAGGCCGGATTGCTCGTCATATCATTCCGCTTGTAGGCAAGAAGCCACTCAAGGACCTCACCAGCGTAGACGTAAAACGCTTCCTTGAGGCTGTCATGAGTGGCAAGACCGCCATCACCGTGAAGACCAAACCTCGCGGTCTCGCCCGCGTGACTGGCGGGCCAACCGCCGCCGTCCGCGCCTTAGGCCTGCTTGGTGGCATGCTCACCTACGCTAAGGAAGTTGGTTATATCGAGCACAACCCCGCGCGCGGCATCCGCAAACCTGCCGATAAGCGCCGCTCATTCAGACTTGCCCTGAAGGGGTATCGTGACCTTGGGCATGCTCTCGAGGCCGCAGAGCGCAATGGGGAGCACTGGCAGGCCCTCGTTGCCATCCAACTTCTAGCAGTTACGGGGTGTCGCCGTGCCGAAATTGTGAAACCGAAATGGTCCGAAGTCGACTTCGCGAGTTCGTGCTTGCGGCTAGGTGATACGAAAACCGGCTTTTCCATCCGACCGTTGCCAGAACCCGTGCGAGCGATCTTGGCCGGCCTAAAGCGCGAAGGCGACTTCGTACTTCCGGCGCGACGCGGAAGCGGCAAGTCCTACGCCTCGGTCTTTCCCAAGGCCTGGCGACGGATTGTTGGCGAAGACTATTCCCCACATGGCCTTCGCCACGCCTACGCCTCAGCGGCCCACGAGTTGGGCCTGAGCGAGTTGACCATCAAAGCACTCCTCGGTCACGCCCGCATCGGTGTCACGAGCGGCTATGTGGCCCGAGTGGACGAGCTCTTGCTCTCCGCCGCCGACAAAGTAGCCCGCTATGTCTGGCGATCTATGACAGGCGAGACGGGCAAGATCGTCCTACTTCGGCCGATTGAGTCTAATCGTTAGGGCCCATGTCCAGCGAATGGCTTCGCCCCCACACCATGGGCGGCCTGGACCCGACTACTGCGCGATTCGCAGGCGCAACTTTTTGCGCTTGAGGAAAGGCCTAGCGTAACGCCTGTCCGCATGGTGCGCAGTGCGCTTAGTCGTGCGTGCGTGAAAATTCTATACTGCGCTCAGCACCCAGAGCGTCGTCATCGTCGACGTCGAAATAGGACTTTTGAGGCTTGGCTGAGTTCCCCCTTTATTCTGCTCGATGCAGGCCGCAGGGCGGGAAGGAGCTATCGCATCACGGCCGAAGACCCGCCATCAATGCTCTAGTCACCGCTGGAGAGGCGCCGTCAATCTTGGCCCCATACTTCTCGCGCCATTTTGGCCCGGGGCCGCGCATATAGTGCAGCTCGGGGCGGTAGTCGTCGAACAACGCCTTGGTCAGCGCTTGCCACGCCACGAAGCCTTTGGCCAGCGACACATTGGCGGATTCAGCCCATTCGCTTGACTTTGCCATTTCGCTCACCCATCAATCACGAGTTATAAGGCGTTTCAAACGGTCATTTGAAATTCAAACACTCGTTTGTGACCAAAGAATGACCGGTGGGTTGGATGGAAGGAGAACATCGAGGCAAAGGGCAGGCCTCGCCGCATGATGCGGCGATTGCATCGGCGTGCGGGCGCGCGTAAGCTGAATTCAAACACTTGTTTGAATTTTTGAATTGGATGCACATGTCCCGCCCGTCCGAATATACGCGCAACAGCATCGTGAAGGCCGCGGTCGCCCTGTTCGCCGAGCGCGGCTATGACGGCACTAGCATTCGGGCGATTGTCTCCAAGGCGCGCGTCAATCAGGCCGCGATCAACTACCATTTCAAAGGCAAGGAGGGGCTCTACTTCGAGGTGCTCAAGGTCGCCTTCGAGGGCTATCTACGGCTCGACAACTTCGACCCCGAGCGGCTTAAGAACATGCCGCGCGAGGAGGCCTTACGCCAGTTCGTGCATCAACAGCTACGTCCGCTCCTTGCCCGCGATCAGACGAGCCGATACGTACGCATCTTCGCTTGGGAGAACGTCCGACCCAGCACGGTGCTGACCAAGTTCGTCAAGACGGGCGCAATGCCGTTTCTCGCCAGCGCCACCGAGCTCGTGCGGCGTTTCCTTCCGCCCGGAACTTCGGACCAGGACGCCATGTGCGCTGCCATCTCGCTGATGGGTCAATGCAGCGTGTTCGTACGTAGTCGCGAGCAGTTCGCGCAGCCGCCGTTCAACATGAAAATCGACGAGGTCTTCGTTGCGCGGCTGACCGACTTCATCAGCGAGCTGGCGCTGAAGGGGATGGCGCAACTAGACAGGTCCGGTGTTGGCACATAGTGGACTCTTTGAGCAGGCTCGCCGCATGTCCGCTTCCGGGGGCAAAGCGGACATCCCTGATACCCCTTATCAATGTCCGCTAATGACCCATAGCGGACATTGCGCTCGTTCGGCGCGGTTCTAGTTCTTGTTCGGGTGGGCGGCGACACCATTTTACCTGGTGCCAAGCTCCAGAATCCTACAAGTCAGCACACTCGGGGATCAGTGTCCGCCTGGACTTGGTTTTGTGTCCTTAAGTCCTTAGGAGTGAAACCCATGAGATTAGGATTGTCCCTCGCGATTCTTGGTCTCACGACTGTCGCCGCCTACGCGGCTACAGCCGACCAGGCCAAGGTGGAAGAAGCCTTGAAGGCTCAAGGGTACACGCACTGGAAGACTATCATTCTCGACAACGGAACCTGGGAAGTCGATGACGCGATCAACACGGCAGGCAAGCAGTTCGATCTGAGGATCGACGCCTATTCCCTCAAGATCACGTCCACAATCCCAGAGTAGCCTCTTCAGGCTAGAGCGGAAGCTCGACACTCAGCGCTGGCTAACCGACGGCCACGACTTACCAAACCGAGCTAAAGAGTAACGCTATCACCAAAGCGAAAAATGCGACCAGAACCCACACGATGACCTTTTTCAATACGGGTTCTGCCGTCATGGCCTCAAACCTCTGTAACCCTGTGGGCTTAGGAACACGGGCCACAAAAGCCTTAAAGCGGCGCTGATCCGCCTGAGTGTCAGTGCCTATCCAATCGTTTGGAGAAACGAAAGATTGGAACCGCCGCTGATCGGTTCCATTTTCGGCGGCAATCCAGTCGTCTGGAGGCGGGGTCAGAATCCATATCCGGCCGTCTGAAAATAAAGTCAGGTCAGGCGCACGAGGATGCTCAAGGCGAAGAGTGTCCTGTTCTGATCCTCCCCAGCGAACGATGTAGCCCTTCGCCACTAACTGGTTGAGACGTTCAAGCACCACGTGTTTGGCCATAGAAGTCCCCTAGAACATATAGCGGGGCGTCCGTCAAAGGAGCGCCCCGCCATGTCAAGGGTGGCGAACCCTCGACGCATGTCAAGGCTCCGCAGCAACCTTCGCGCTCGCCTCAGCAAATGAAGGGCTGAGATAAGATTTTGCCGACCTGCCAATTTGGGATCGTCACCTTTCAGACCCGGCCGCGGCGGGCTTATCCTTTGCTGATGCCAAGACAAGAGCGAGGGACGTAGTCGAGGAGGTGAAACATGTTCCACGGAAGAAGCGCAGATGAACTCGGCTTGGCGAGCGCGGCGGTGGTGCTTAGCTTGATCCAGCGGCTTGAGAAGAAGGGTAGCTCAAACGCGAAGATGCATTGGCCCTTTTAGGCGATGCGGCCGACCGACTTGTGGCCACCCCTCGTGACACGACGGTGTCCACGTCCGGCGCTGTCGATGTCATTCGCCAAGAATTTTTGACGAAGGTTTAAAGGTCGAAACTTCGAGAGCCGAGCCGATTTTGCCCAATGCCCGGGCGTAGACCCGATCAACGGAAACGTATGTGGATTGCGATGATCTCAACGATGCGGACAGCCAGGCCAACAACAGGGTCTCCGCTTTCCCTCTTTGAGGCTGGAACAGCCCCATTCGATCCGGCGAGTTCTTGTTTCTGCCTTTTTGGCCGACTCGATCCAGCAAATCCATTCATTGCGCGCCAGAGGCGTAATGTCCTCCCACGTCTCCAAAGCTTTTGGGTCGGAGGTCAGTGCCTTTTTCAGGTCCGCTGGCAGCTCATGGACCACACCGCCTGAGATCTCTTTTTCGCTCAGAGGTTCGCTCATAAGTTTATCGTGAGCACATTTGCGGGAAGGGAGGAGTTCAAACCCTCCGAAACACCCGCTGGCTGGCCAGACTAGGAAACGACCTGCATGGTCTCGATTTAGGTTCAGGTCTATCAAGCGCCCGCACTTTCGAGGCGCTTCTAGATTTGCTACACGGCGCAGCTTAAGACAGGCTGGACACTGCAGCCAGATTTCCAATACGTCTGGCAACCCGGCGGGGGTGTTCCCGAGCCGTCAGGCAAAGGAATAGTGCCGAACGCTGCGGTGTGGGGGTTGCGCACGACGATCAATTTCTAACCTCCGTCAATTCTAGGAGGACGTCATGGCGAACAAGCAGAGTTTCGCGCCCGAAGAGTGGATCAAGATCCTGGAAAGCACCATGCTGGCTGGAATGGCAGTTTCATCGGCGGACCCGAGTGGATTATGGGGCTTAGTGAAAGAAGGCTTTGCGAGCACTTTGGCCCTGGCCGCTGCAAAGTCGGATGCCCATTCTAATGAACTGGTGAAAGCTGTTGTCGCGGATTTCGAGACCCCGGAGGGACGATCCACTGTGCAACAGGCACTGCGCAAGCGGTTTACCGGTGCTAAGCCGGCCGACGTCGTCCAGGGCTCGATTGAGATTCTGCGGGAGGTGTCGACGATCCTAACAGCCAAAGCGCCTGGCGATGCATCTGCCTTCAAGGCTTGGTTGACCGACATCAGCCGCAAAGTGGCTGAGGCATCATCGGAAGGTGGAGGCGTACAGGTAAGCGACGCAGAGAAGGCTACACTCGCCGAAATTTCTAAGGCCTTGGGGACAAACACGTAAGTCGAGTCAGGATCCTCAGATCGCGCGGCCGACTCCGAGTTGCCGATGCCGAGGGTTGCCTGCCCAACGACCGCTTCTGGAACGCCAGGGGGCTCGGCTGATCCGGCCGTGACGCGGCTGCAAATCGACCTTGGCGAATGTCTGCTAATGGCACTTTTCGGCACCGACGAATGTCCGTTGTCGAGGGTAAAGCGGCCATGACGCGAACGGGCCGTTATGTCGGCTAGTGACCAAAGCGGACATTACGAAGTCGAGTGCACTTGCGACTTATCTTGGTAGCGCGCACATGCGGAGCGTAGCGCGGCATACTTAAAAACTCCCTGGTGCTCGGGGGCAGGGTGATTGCTTTGGGGAGAGGCCGCCGCTACGGCCCCGATCAGTTGGGCCACGATAAAGCCCGGCGCATCGCTAGGTGCAATATCGGCGAAGGTATTGCTCAGCGCACGGGCGATGGTCACCGCCGGGTTTGCGAACGACGAGGTGAACCAATATCACTTTTGACAGTCTCAGGTGAGGCATGGCAATGGGAAGCGCAACTCAAGACCAACATCGAGGAATGTCAATGTCGAAACCCGCACGGGGAACCAAGCGCGTTTGCCCGAGCTGCGGGGAGCGGTTTTACGACTTGAATCGGACGCCGATCGTCTGTCCCGTATGTGAATCCACCTATCAAGTGACGCCCCCGCCCCCGCCCTCGCGCCGCTGGCAACGCGCTCAGCCTGCCGAGGCAAGGAAGCTCGAAGAGCAGGAGGCCGACGCGCCTGTGCTTGAAGGACCAGAGATCGTCAGTCTTGAAGAGGCCGAAGAAGGAACAAGCGAGGTTCCGATCGAGGATGACGAGGAGATCGTCGGTATCGGCGATGACGGGGCCGAGATTCCCGCAGCTGATGACGAGAACGCCTTCCTGGAAGAAGAGGAGGAAGGCAAGGCCGACGTGTCAGGGATCGTCGGCAGCGGCAAGAACGAGGAAAGAAGCTAGCCGGCCACTACCTGTTCGGCTGGCTGTTCGCCCCCGCCGCCGACGTATCAGTGAGCGGGCTCGGCTATGCCGAGGCGAAAGGTCCACTGCTGGCACTTAGCGGACGTTGATTTTACCCAGAGCATGTCTGCTTTCCGGGGTAAAGCGGTAGAGCGGACGCTTTTTCATTTAGCCTCACATGTCCGCTAATGACCCAAAGCGGACATCGCGCGCCACGAGCGGCAAGTCCTACGGGAGTAGATGGAACGTCCGCGCGCCTAGTCGGTTCAGGAGGCTGCTTCGGCTAAGGCCATCACCTCTTGCAAACGGCCGGTGTTGACGTCGAAAATGAAGCCCCGCACAGAAACTTCTTTCGAAATCCAGGGATGCGACCTGACCATCTCGATCTGGTCCTTAGTTTGCTGCTCCGGGTCCTTGAAGGCAAAGAAGCGCATCGGGGCGGGTGTTGCGTCTCCAGTCAGCTTCG
>Ga0105243_10002184_pt1 | contig 16496 bp, 19 predicted proteins | sample KBSM34metaG_FD_81525 | JGI IMG/M metagenome (GOLD analysis project Ga0105243, IMG submission 81525) | Miscanthus rhizosphere microbial communities from Kellogg Biological Station, Michigan, USA - KBS M3-4 metaG | ecosystem: Host-associated > Plants > Roots > Rhizosphere > Soil | place... | reverse complement strand
GGCGCCGGCGTGCCCAACCACCGCCACCGCCACTGGCGCCAGCCGACATTTGACCCGAGCCGGTGGCGGCATTGCCGCCACCGCCCCCGCCACCAGCCACTACGATTACATCGCCGTAGGCCACGAGGGAGGACGAGGGCGTGTAGGTGCCGCCTGCCGTGATGACCTGGCGGTTGATCCAGCGGCCACCCGTGCCAGCCTTCATCATCGTCGAGATTTGAGCCGGGGTCAGCGCATCGGTGACATTGGTCGCCTGGGTATCGGCGAGATACTGCGCCACGCCCGCCGCGATGGCCGAGGACTGCCGCAGGCCCTTGTTCACGAGCTTCGCCGAGGCAATGCCAGGCTGATTGCCATTGGTGCGATCACTCGCCGCCAGATAGGCGGCATCGCTGAGCAGGTTGGTGCCAGTATCGACGGGCGCGAATTGCAGAATGTTGGTAGTTGCCACGACTTGCTTCTCCTTTAAGAGGTTGAGACTTCTTTAGCCCACGATCCCGTTTCCCAGCCTTGAAGCTCTGGGCTACTGGCGTCCCATGCGAAGAGGGGGCCAGTGTCGACGGGGATCGCGTAGTAACGGATGCGGACTCCGCCCGGCTTAAGGGGGAAGTAGCCGCCGGTGAGCAGGGCTTGTTGTACCGCCGTCAGCGGCGGCCCGACGAAGCCAATCGTCATCGTCATGTCTTGGTTGTCTTGGACGATGATGGTTTGAGCGCCGGCAAAGACCAGATTCCAAATGGCCTGCGCGCCTTCCATGGTGCCATCCCAGTGGTTGGCGGCGATCTTAGCTTTCAGCAGGCGCCGGTACTCGTCATCCGGCAAGGAGGTCAGCCCCGTACTGGGATCAAAGTCGCCTTTCCAGGTGCCCGACTCCCAGCCGGTAAGCACCGTATCGTCCCAGCTGAAGTAGACCCCAGTCAGCGGAATGGCCAGGACCCGCGAGAGTCCGATCCATTCGCCGACCTTGTCGAGCTGTACACCGACGGCGTCATCGAGATCAAAGTCATCGACTAGCTCGGTCATCTGGTTGCCGATATCGATGAGCGGCTGCACAAGCATCTCGACCATTGCCATGAAGAGAGGCTTGTCGCGGTGCTCGCTCGTCACGAGCTGGAGGTATTCGTCGAGTGTTCTCATCACGTCACCGTCAGTGCAATGTCAGCCGTGACCAGCGTGGCCCAGGCGTTGTAGGCGATATCGACGTCAGCGGCTGTCGGCGTGGCTGGCTTGATGGCCTGCTGCAGCACGTTGACCTCGAATTTCTCGCTGCCTGGACCGCCATAGAACTGGGCTGGGAGGTAGAGCTTGCCGATATCGCTGCGGCCACCGATGCCCAAACCATTGATGTAGGCCACCAGCGCCGCCTTGATCTGGTCGCCGACGGTCGTCGTATAGCCGGTCTTGGCCTTGATCGTGATGGCGATGGCAAGCGGGACTGCCGTTGCGTAGGCAAAACGAATGATCGTTGGCAAGCCGTTGGCGCCCAGCACAGTGATGGCGGTCGAGCCATGCGTGAAGGCCCCTGGCGTCTTCTTCACCGCGATGGCTGTTGCGATGGCTGTGGCATCGCCGCCCAGAACGACCGCGGCGATGCTGTGCTCGGGCTGACCGTTGGCATCAGTGGCGTCGGTATCGTTCTCGTAGACCACGACCTGGGTCACGCCAGAGATGGCGGCGATGGCCCCGGTGATGCCATCGATCACGGTCCGCGAGGGGAGGGCAGTCGAATAGGTCTGCCGGCGCCGGAGGGCGGCATCCAACTCGACGGGAGCGCCTGGGGCGGCCGTGGTCGTGTTGCTTGCCGTCTGCCATCCCAGCTGAGGCGTGACGATGGCATTGATGGTGCCGATATCGGCCGCCAGGTTTCCGGCAAACTCAGCCTCCGCGGTCACGTCGATGAAACCAGCCGGTGGGATGGTCACGCTTGCTGGCAGCAACCAGCGGCGCTGGAGCAAGTCGGCCACGATGCCGTTGGTGATGATAGTGCCGATGTTGCCGGTCACCCTGATGGTCGCCGAGCTGAAGGTCGCCACAGCGCGGGCAATGCCGTTGATCTTGACGTTCTTGCTCAGCGCATCGCCGATGGCCGTAGAAGGCGAGAAGCTGTTGTAGATGGCGATGGCGGTGTCATCACAATCACTCACGGCCTGAGCGAAGACGGCGAGCAACTGGCCGTCCTGGCTGTCAGGATCGATGTAGGCATCGGCGCCGTAGATGCTCTGGACCTTCGCCTGAAGGCTCTGATAGATATCGGAAAACGGGGGCGCCGTGATGCCGGTCGCGCTGACCGTGGCCGCCAAAGTGGGAAGAGGGTAGGTGGGCATCAAGGAACCTCGTTGGTGTCGATGGTGGCGGGACCGTAGATGGTGTCGATGGTCGCCACCACTCGGAAGTCGCGAACGTCCACCGTGCTGTAGTACTTGGTCAGGCGGGTGACGCCCTGGGTTTCGAGAATGCGGCGCTTGACCGCGAGGTCCCGGGTCAGGGCCGTGCGGTAGCCAAGAATCATCTTCTTGTTGAGGCCGATTCGGTTGTCGAGGAACCACTCCTCCGTGAAGAGCCTGAGCCTCGTGAGCACTGCTTGTGCAACGGTGGCTGGGCTATTCACAAGGAATGGGCTGTTGCCCATGAAGACGTAGTCCCCGTTGGGATCAAGTTCCCGGTATCGCATGGTCTCTCCTTTAGACGACGCCGCCCGTTGCACCGCCACCCGTGGTAACGCCGCTATGGATGTGGGTATCGGTGATGTTCTTGCCGTTGAAGGTCATCGTGCCGCCGGAGTAGGCGGTAGCGCAGTTGCTGTAGCTGAGATTCATGCTCGACATGGTGATGGCGCCCCCGCTCATCGAGGACACGCCGCCAGGCCGCACCAGCAAATTCAAGCAGCTCAGCGTTTGCGAGCAAAAGACCGTTGGCGTGTTGATGGTCACGCTCACCGGGCTGTTGATCGTGATGGCGCCCGTGACGTCGGCAAGCAAGGTACCACCGACTGTGGCGCTCACGTTGCCCGCTACTTCAGCCGTCAGGTCGCCGCTGGTCTTGGCCCTGATGAGATGCGAGGTCGGGTCGATCTCAACGAAAGCCTGGCCATCATTGCTGCGAAACTGCGCCCGCGTCGTGCTGATGTTCGAGATGACTCGAGGCACCGATGAGACCCCCACGAAGGCGAAGCCATCGCTGAGATCGTGCATGCGGATATCGGCTTGAATCTGGATGCCCCCGCTTTGCCACCATGCATCGATGCAGCGATTGGCGATGACCACCAGCGCCTCGTCTCCGCTCTTGATGGGGAACGTCAGCGTGACGCCACCGCCTTCAGGGAAGTAGACGGGGACGTCAGGAAGGATGGGCAACGCAATCCAGCTGAAGCTGCCGTCGGGGTTCTGAGCCTGGGCCTTTGTGACCGGCTGAGCCGTGACCGTGCGCTTGGCGGGGTCGAAGCTCTGAATCAGGCAGGGAAGGCTTGTGTAGATTTCCGACTGCATCCCAGCAAAGGCGGCGAGCAGCGCCGTTTGAGACCCAGCGTTTCGCTCTCTTCTATCCATAGGGTTTCACCTTTTTCGTTACCGGGTCAACAGCGAGGGTCACCAGGTCCACATACCATTCGCCACCCCGCGTGTCTCCCACGAACTCCGCGCTGTAGATGCGATAGAGTCCATCCTCGGCGAGGCTTGCGAATTGCTGAACTCCAGCCCACTTGTTGTAGGGTACCTGGCCGCCGTTGATGGCGGCATTCGCCGAGGACTCCGTCGTGTTGATGCTCCGGTTGTCGATCTTCACGAGGGCGCCGATGACCAGCTTGGGGTTGATCAGCGCCCGGCAGCGCATGCCATCCTCTGTCATCTCCACGCGGCCAATGAGGCCTGTAGCAGCCGTCAGGACCACCGCCTCGCTGGGCAGATAGCCGTCGAGCGGAATCACGTTCACTTGGCCGTTCTGGATGGTCCAGGTAGAGCCCTGGGCGCCGGTCTCCTGACGGAGGGCAGCACGGGCCAGGCCAAAGAGGACCTTCCCCCTGGGAAGGATGCCGCCAGTGCCAGGCACGAGGACCTTGCCTGCCGTGACGCCTTGCGGATTCATGGCGCCGATCATTGCGCCAAGGCGCTGCGTGGGCGTCGAGCCCGCGGCCAGGGTCTGATTGATCACAGCGAAGTTGTAGGCCATGTCTCCATCCGCTACGAGAATGTCCAGATAGGTCGAGATGCCCACCGGGTCCTTGCCGTCGCGCAGCTGCTTGATGGTGCCCTGAAAGATCACGCCAAAGGCACTGTCGACGTAGCCGGCTTGGAGCACCACCTTGCTGTACTCGCCCTTGATGCGTTTGACCGTATCTTCCTTGAGGTTGTAGACCCGGATGCTGCAGTTGTCTGGGCTCTCTTCGTCGGCTTGCTTGGTGGCGAACTGAAAATGGAGGTCGCTGAGGTCGAGGGCCTTCTCACCCTCGACAACCAAGAGGGAGGCCTTGCGCAAGAACTGCACATCAGAGGTCATACGGCATCCTCGACTAGAAAGTAGATGTGGCCTTCACTGCCCAGATTCGCGTAGGTGGGCACGACGTCGGGGTCGCCATCCGTTTGCACAATCAGCATGCCGCCGAACTCCAGGTAGGCGTACTGGCCGAGCAGGTCGAGGCCGGTCACGACTGGAATGCCACTGATCACAGGCGCGCGATCCTGGTCGGCGATATCCAGCACCCAGTAGAGGGCAGCGGTGTTCCAGCGAATCGTGAGGAAGTAGGTCTTGCCAGCAAGCTGGATGTTGAAGAGCTGGGGCTGCGAACTCAGCGGGATTTCGTAGGCTGTGCGACTCATGGCGTTTGGCTCGCGGTTGGGCTCGCCGCCGCGCTTGCATCACCGGCGGCGGTGTTGTAGTTCTGAGCGGGTTGCAATTGCTTGGTTCCCTTCTCCACCGTGGGCGTGGTCGAGGCGGGGTCCTGCTGATTCTCGGGAGGCGCCCCCACTGCCACGACTTGCGTGGTCACGATCAGGATTTCACGGCACTCGATGGTAAGCACCACGGAGTTCTCGTTGTCGTGATCGGTGGTCGTGTCGATGCTGCGCACCAGCATGTTGGTGTAGATGCGCTTGCCCGTTTGGATTTCAAACGGGATGCGGGACTTTTGAAGCTCCAGCATGTTTTGGTACATCTCCCGCGATGAGCCCAGGGCCTCGCCCGCGGTCATCGAGGTGATCCCCGAGAGCTGGTCGAGGCCAAAGTCCCCGAGCAAGGAGCCGAGGCCGCCCTGGTCACCGGCTGGGCTGTCACTCCAGCCCACGCGAATGGTCACGCCACTCGGCAGCATGTAGGCGTGGTCGCTGATGACGGCGCCGCTCTCGACGGGGTGATCCGTGATGACCATCTCGTCGCGGTGGCGCTCTTCCAGCGTGACCTGTGCCGTGAATGGCCCGATGCTTCGGACCGGGGTCACCTGAATGACCTGGTCACCTGCATCAAGGCTGGGGTCGACAAAGCCAACCATTATTGCACCCTCTGTTTCATGTTACGCACCACATCGGCGTTGGCGTCTTCGATCTCCGTGCCGATCAGCTTGGCGGCAAGCTTCGGGTCACTCGAGCCATTGACGGTGATGACGTTGGTCTGATTGATACCAGCCCCAGCTGTCTGCTGGGCGCCTTGGCCGGCGATCGCAGCCATGTAGCCTCGAGTCTCGGCAGGAGCCTTGCCAAGACCATAACGGTCGACCTTGCCTTCGCCCCAGTTGTATGCGGCAGCCGCCTTGTTCTGGTCGCCGTCATACTTCTTGAGCAAGTAGCCGTACATCTTGGCCGAGGCCGTAGCGCTCTCTTCCAGATCATTGGGGTTCTTGAGCCCGTATTGCTTGGCAGTGTCGGGCATGAACTGAAAGTGGCCTTGGGCTCCAGCGCTTGACATCATGGCGCCACCTCGGCGCGACTCCTGAGCCCAGACTCGCCCCAGCCAGCCCTGGGGCAGGTTGTATTGCTTCTCCAGCCTGGCGAAGAGGGGGGCAGCCCTCTCGGCGGCTTCCGTTTGGCGGGCCACTTCGGCCTTGCTCCCCCGAGGCACTGGACCACCATCGGCGAGAGCGCCACCAGAAGGCCCCGTAGCGGGCGTAGGCGGCCGCGAGACGGCTGGGGGAAGGCCGGTACCACCCTTCTTGAATGCGCTGTCGTCCTGGGCCGTATCCACGCTAGCTTCGTTGGCGACGGGGCGTGCGTACTTCTTGCTGCCGAGGGCGCGCATGGTGCCCTCGTACTTGTCCTTGAACCAGCCCGTGATGCCACTGCGGGCCGACGTCGTTTCGGCTTCGCCTATGCCAAGCCTGGCCTTGCTCTCAGCGGAAAGCTCCACGCCACCCGAGCGGCCAAAGAGGCCCTCTGTCAGGCGGCCGAAAACATCGCCCTGCTGAACGATCTTGATCCAGTCACTGAGCACTTCCCGGCTGACGGCCCCGACCTCCAACAGCTTGGGCAAGATAGAGATGACCAGGGCATCCCGGAAGAGGCCGGCGTACTCGACAGTCTCTTGCCAGCTGTTGGCGAGTTCGACGCTTGCCTTGGCGGCGGCTTCTTGGTCAACGCCTAGTTTGTTCGCCATCTCCTTGCGCTGCTGATTGGCCGCCTTCAGCTTGTCGAGGCCATCCTGAAGCATGAAGAGCGTGTCGGGATCGATGCCGAAGAGATTGGCGAATTTCTCCGCCACGAAGAAGGGCATCTTCTTGAGTTGGCTCACGAGATCGATGAGCACATCAGACTTGTCGCGACCCTTCACGGGCACGCCCAGGCTTTCCAGCAGGCCGGTCAGCCCTGGGTTGCTGCGCAAATTGCGAGCCACAGCTTCCAGCGATTGCTGGATGTTCTTGACGCCGACTTGCCGGCTGGCGTAGTCGAGGGCCTTGATGCTCCCCACCGCGCTGTCCGTGCGGCGGCTGGCGTAGTACAGCTTCTCCATGGAATAGGCGAAGGTCGCGACCATGGCGGCGGCGGCCGTGCCCGCCGCGAAGAGGGATTTACCCAAGGCATTCGCCCGCTTATCCCACTTGGCGAGGCCATCGTCAAACTTCTTGCCTTCCTTCTGATCAACCTTAAAGCCAAGGCTAATCAGGTACTCACGCAAGATGGTCGAATTGTCAGCCATGCGATTACCTCCGGTTTTTCATTACTTCCTGCCGCTCAGCTTCGGCCTTGTTGAATCGGTAGAGGTTTTCATCCTCCACATCGATGGCCTCGTTGAGCAGCATCACGCGGCCCAACGAGATCGAGCCGTCGTAGAGCGCGCTTTCTGGGAGGACCCGCCGCATGACAGGGCGGTACATCATGTCCTCGCCCTCTACCATGCCGATGGTCAGGACCCCGTTGCCGGTGCCTGACTTGGAGAGGAGCTTCTCGCTTCGACCTGCGCGAGAAGCTCCTTGAAAAAATCCTCCAGGTTGACCTGGAGAACGGCGACCACGATGGCGATCATCTGGGCCATGTTGATATCGTCGTATTGCACCAGTGCACCGGCGCTCACGGGCGCCCACATGTCCTTGCCCCCTGGTCCCTTCTCGGCCCGCTTCACGACGCTCAGGCACGTCGCGAAGATGTAGTCGGTCTGCTCGTCCGACATGGTCGAGAGCACATGGCTCACCGGCCCCAGCACGGGGATCAGCTGCTCCACATCGATCGTCCGATGCTGGAGGATTGTGGCGAAGCTGATCCCCATGGTGGCGAGGAGGGGGGCGATGCGGCGACTCACATGGAATTGCTGCATCGCGTTGAGGCGGCCGATCTGGTACTTCTTGCCGCCGATGACTGGCTCTGCGTTGATCATTTATGGTCTCCTGGGAAAGTCCGGCTTAGACGCCGAGGTTGGGGTCGATGCGCACGACGTCGAATTCCCAGTCCACCGTGCCGCCGTCCTTGGCGTAGGTGATATCGGGAATCTTGGCGAATGCGGTCTGCCGGCAGGCAATGCTGTCGTTGCGGCTGGTGTCCGAGATGACCAGCACGTTCTGACCGTGCAAGGCGCCACTCGAGCGCTGGAAGCTCGCCATCTGCATCAGCTGTGCATTGGTGGGCGAGGTCTTCAGCAGGCGCACGGTCACCTTGCCGCTCCGGTCGGCGTAGAGGCTGTGCATACCCTCGCCGTCGGCGCCGATCAGCATGCCGTTCATCGGCCCCGTGGGGACGATCGTGATGCCTTCCTCGGCGTTGCCCGAACCCGCACCGATGGAAAAGGCCCCGCCAGGGCCGCTGATCGATGCGGTTACATCGAGGAAGCTGTAAGTCTTGCTCATTGAATTTCTCCTGAAGTTGCGAGGGTTTACTGGTTGACCGTGACAGCAATGTCAACGTGGTGAATGGCGCCGGCCAGCTTGGCAGCGATCTGGATGGGCACGGCCAGGCGAGCGGCTCGGTCGGCAGGGTCTTGCGTGTCGACGTTGGGCGCGTAGACGTAGTAGCCTTTCTCCAGGTAGGCGCCCTGGGTCAGCGTGCCGAAGCCGTTGCTGTTCCAGACGCCTGGGGCCAGGAGGCCATTGACCACGCCTTGTGCGCAGACTGCCTCGCAGGTGGTCGTCAGCAACTGCATGCCCGCATTGGTCTGCGGAATCTTCGTCGTGCTCGTGTAGAGCAGGTTGTAGACTCGCTGCTGCAGCTCGACCGCCAGCCAGTCGGTGCCGGTGACGATATCGACGAAAGTGCCGTCGACCATGACGCCTTGCTCGATGATCGCCGTGTCGTTGTTGTAGTTGACGAAGATGTTGGCGTGCTTGGCCTCGGCGGCATTGGCCTGGTTGCTGTTGAGGTCCTCGGCCACGACACCCGGCTCCTGCTTGAATTTCAGGGTGATGACCGTGTTGTTGCCGTCGAAGTCCGTGGTCAGGATGCGCCCTGCAGCCGAGGCCGCCGCGTAGGCATCGCTGCTCGAGTACTGCACGAAGGTCCGGCGGTAGTGGAGCTGCGAGAGCAGGTAGGCGATATCGGTCGTCGAAACCGCCGAGATCACGCCGCCTTCCAGGGTGGTCACCCAATAGGTGTGCTTGGTGTCGGTGCCTTCGATGAATCCGGCGATCGCCAGGTGGTCGGCATTGACGCCACTCGGCACGATGACGCCGTACCACTTCTGACCGAGGAGGGCATCCATGTACTGGACTGCGCTCACGGCCGTCTCGGCGACCTGGCCGGTGAAGAGATAGGCGCCACTCGATGCCGCCGTCATCCCCAGCAGGCTGGAGATATCGGTGCCCGTGGCTGCCGGCTGCAAGAACGAGATGGCCGAGGTGGCGCCGGTCAGGTTGCTGGTGATCTCGAAGCGCTGGTAGAAGCTGTTCCAGACCACGGTCGTCCCGGCGAGGGCCGTCTGAATGATGCCCGCCACCGCATTGAGATTGGCGGCGGCGCCGAAGTTCAGGCCGGTGACGTCGGTGAGGGCGCCCGCGTTGACGGCGACCTTGAAGCTGCCCGCGGTGATGGCATTCCACACGGTCATGAGCTGTTGGCTCGCAGGGCGCACGGCGCCGCGAATACCGCCGCTGCTGGCCGCATTCACCCAGCGGGCGACGAGCAGCTCGGTGGGCTGCGGCGACTGCGAGAACCAGCGCTGGGCCACCTTGTACTCTTCGGCGAGCAGGCCGAAGTCATTGGCGACGTCGGTCAGGTCGGTGTAGCTGCGATAGCGCTCGACGGGATCGATCACGGTCGAGGTGCCCATGACCAGCATGTTGCTCAGGCTCTGGGCTTGCGCCCCCGCCGCCGTAAGGCTGACAGCCACAGCGACGATGCGCGATACGGAAAGAGATGGTTTCATTTTGAGACTTCCTTACGGAGTGGGAGGGTTGACGGTGATGGGTGTGATGTAGTACTCGTTGTCGAGTCCCAGCATCGCGGAGTTGATGGAGGCCGATTGGTAGACGCGGCGAATGCGCCGCCGCATGAGCACGGGAAGGTCATAGCGCTGCTGGTAGACCTCCTTCACCAGCGACGGCAAGTGGCGCTCTCGCGCCGTGTTGATGAGCTTGATGCCGGAGCGGCCCAAGGCGAAGCGGTTCTGCTCGATCTGAAGGCCATCCTTGAAGACCCCGCAAACGTTCTGCGCTTGAGGTCCGTAGAAGGAGGCCAGGAGGTTGATTTCCTGGTCGCGCTCAAGCTCGATCTCCTCCTCGTTGATCTGGCGGATGAAGGCGAAGGTATCGGCATCCGTGACGTTCACAAGGAGCGCCACCCAGTTGATGGAGAAGTCGGGCAGGTTGGGAGGATTGGGCTGGGCTGATGGTCGCACCAGCTTGGGGTCGAGGCCCGTGATGCCCACCACCGTCTCTTGGATGACGTCGACAAGCGCGTCATCGCTGAGCACGGAGGGGAGGGCATCTGGGAGCACAAAGGGAATGGTTGCCATGGCTTCTCCTATTGCGGCACGTCAACGGCCTTCTGCGACGACGCCACGACCTCGTAGACGCCTTGCCCATAGCGGCCATAGGGCAGCACCTGATCGACGACGTAGTCGGTGGCTCCACTGGCATCACTACCGTCAGCATTCACGGGCCAGCGGATAACGTCGGGCTGGTAGTTGGTGAGGCCATCAGCGCTCACGCTGGCGCCGCGAAAAGCAAACATGGCGGCCACGAAGATGCGGCGCGGCACGTGGACCTCGGCATCGCGCCGCATGATCTCGGCGGGGTCCTGCTGGGTGACCACGCCAAGGAGCGCCGTGAAGGTCTCCACGGTGGGGGCGCTCATCCGACCATGGCTGTCGATCGTCTGAGTGCGGCGGCGCACATTGAGGGCGTCGGCGAGCATGGGGTCTTTTGTCACAAAGGACACGTCGAGTTGCGGCATCGCCTCACTCCTTCTTCTTTCGACTGCGGATGACAAAGGTAACTGCGTTGCGCATTTGCGCGGTATCAACCAAGGGCTTCGCGTACTCGACGCTGGGCTCTTGGGCATCCCAACGCCGGTCAAGCTCGATGGCCGCCCCTTTGCGAGCGCCGCCTCCGTTCTTGCGGCCCTTCTTCATGCGCGCCCTCAGGGTCCTGTCGGAGAGGGGAGGGGGGATGCCTTCGTTGATCGTGCGCTTGATGCTGTTGGCAGCCTTGAAGCCGACCTGAGTCAGTCCAGCAATGGCTTTCTCGGGACCGCCGCCCTTGAGTACCGCCATCGCCGTCTTGGCCAGGGTCTCCGTGATGGCATCGCGCACGACCTCGATGCCTGGGCTCATGAACTCGCGCTGCGGGATGTTGGCCTCAGGGGCGCCGTTGTCGTGGATGTAGCCAAGCTGGGCATTCGTGAGGTCAGCCGGGATCGGCTTGCCGTTCTCATCGACCTCGGGCTCCCGCGCCGTGGTGTCATCGGGGAAGCCCACGAGGACCTGGGCATCGATCAGGATTTCGAGCCCCGCCAGCAGGCTTTCAAGATCGCCGCGATGCCTGAGGGTCTGGACCCCGTTCTTGCCCCGGCCCCCCGTAGCCATTACTGGTTCGCGGGCGGGAAGACTACCCCCGGCCACGCTCCAGCCCAGCCATAGTTACTGCCTCCAGGCGGCACGCCCACCTGGATCGGGCCGGCGCCGACCATCTTGACGAGGGCAATCCAGCGCATGCCGTAGGTCGTGAGATTCCACTGACCGTTCTTGGGGTCCATCAGGACCTGGGCACGGCTGTAGCTGACCTTGTCCACGCTGGCCGCAGTCAAGGACCCCACGATCAGGCCTGGGATACCTTGACTACTCGAGGCAATGCTCATCTGCCCCAGGGCGAGGTTGTGGGCAACGAACAGCATGAGTCCGTAGGGGGCGAGATCACCCCAGCGGCACGGGTTCATGAGCTTCATGCCGAGCAACAACCAGAAGTTGATGGTGGCATCGGGGTAGGTTGTGGCGTTGGAGAATTCTGGGAACGCGTCCCGGAATTCTGGGGGGAGTACGATCGGCGCAGCGCCGACATCAATGATGATTGCCATTTTTAGACTATTGCTCCAGTTGAATCAACCCATGCTGTTCCGGTCCACATGATTGGCTTGCCAGCGGCCGCCAGCGTCGTGTCGAGGTACCAGGCGCCCGCCCAGGCCGCATCAGTGCCAACCTGAAAAGTCGCCATCGTCGGGCGCGATGCTGTGGGTCCTTTCGCCACTCCTGTTTGGCCGGAGATGATGAAGGTGGTGCTGACGGGCACTGTAACGGTGGCCGTCGCCGTCCACCCGGCCGCCCCACCTATTGCTGGGAAGGCATTGTCCACAGCGTCACCGCGTATCCACGAACGCGTGGTAGGAGCGATGCCGCTCTTAACGCGCATGGACTTGAAAATGCCGGCGACTTTGTCTAGCCATGATGCCCGGCCTTCGGTGCCCACGTCTGACTCGAGGTAGAGATCGCCATGGCTGAAGAGCGTCAAGGGCAGTGATTGCCGCGTGGCATTGGTGCCCGCCTTATGGCTTGCGCCCAGGGCGCCGGACAAGAAGACGTTGCCGCCCAGGTCGAAGACCTTGTAGTCAGTCAGCCCCGTTTGAATGGTCGTGATCGACGAACTCTTCAGCCCCGACATGCGGAACTGCTGCGTGTTGTTCGTGCCCGAGATGAGTTGAATCACTCGGTCCAGCTGAAGATTGCGAATCTCGACATACTGGGCTACGTCGGTGTTGAGCAGCTTGGTCAGCGTGGCGGCGCCCTGGCTGTACTGCATGAGGCCACCGCCTTCGCCTTCAATCACGAGTGACGTGGAGGTATCGTAGGCGTTATTCGGAGCCCCCGCACCGGTGACGCCCACCTCGAACATCGGGATTGCCGCATTGGAGTTCGGGACGTTCTCGCAATACGGATTCTTGATGATGACCTGATTGCCCTTGCCGATGTTGAAGGCGATGCCGTTGATGCTCTCGTAGACAGGACTGTCGAAGACGATCTGCTTGCCACCGCCTGGGTCCGCGATGAACACGCTCTCGAAGCCACCAGAACCCGGGGCCAGTTTTCCACTGACGTAGATATCCTCGAACGTCAGCGTCGTCGAGTAGATATCCACTGCCCCGCCCGTCGTGCCACCAGAGAGTAGGCGAATCGCGGTCGGCACGTTCGTCGACGTCGAATTGAGGAATCGTAGATTCGAGAACTTCGAGTTGAGCGCCCCTTGCACTGCTATCGGCGCCCCGGTAAATCCACCCGCAAATTGAAGCGCTGTCGGCAACGCGCCGATAAAGTTATGCATGTACAGCCCATACCGCGTATTGGCGGCGGAAGCAGTGATTGACATGTTCTGAATCGAGCCCGAGCTTTGGTAGCTCCCCACGGCAACGCTATCCGTGGTAAAAAGATCAGTGTTCGGCGAGGCTGCGGTGTGGGTGACCCGCGCCCCGTAGCCAGCGGTCGCGTTGGGCTTGTTCGATTTGGGGCCTGACACCAGCACCCCCGGCTTCAGGACGATGGTTCCAGCAATGGCCGTATCCCCATCAGGGACCTCCACATAGCGGGCGCCGACGGCATAGGCCGCCGCGATGGCCGCATTCCAAGCCGCCGTGTCGTCGGTGACGCCATCGGTGACGGTCCCAAACCATGCGGCACGGAAAGGCGCCGGGGAACGCTTCCAGCGGCGATTTGAGGCGTCGACAATGATCGTGCCGCCATTGTCCGCGCTGGTGGTATCCGAGGCATCCCGTTGGAAGACGCCAGCGGTGATCGCGTTTGTGATGCGCACACCGGTAGCGCGCCCCGTGTAGGCGCGAAGTGCCGTGTAATTTGCCATGGGCAGAGCATTGTCGAAGATGCTCTGCCCTTCTGCCGCGGTGAAGGCCATCAGCGGCACTGTCGCTGCTGCGGCCAAGGCAGCAGATGTGGCCCTGGAATCCAATGAAGCCTGTACCGTTCCTCCAGTGGCCCCGACAAGCGCCGCTCCTCCTGTCGCTGCCAGCGCAGCCGAGGTCAATCGCGCATCAAGGGAAGCCTGAACTGTGCCGCCCGTCGCGCCCACGAGGGCCGCCCCTCCGGCTGCAGAGAGCGCCGCCGAAGTGGGCCGTGCGTTGAGGTCGGCCTGAACAGTACTGGAACCAGCCGAGCCAACGACTGCGGCGGTCGAGGATTGGCCCAGAATCGTAGCCAACTGGCCCGCCGTCAGCCGGTTGCCGAGCGCGACCTGAACGCTCCCCTCGGGGGTGCCCACGAGGGTAGAGCCAGTGGTGGCGCCGAGTGCTGCGGAGGTCGGGCGCGCATCAAGGGCAGTTTGCACCGAGCCTGAAGGAGTGCCGATCTTGGTGGCCCCATCTGTCGCCGTAAGCTGTGCCGCCGTTGGCCGCGCATCCAATGAGGACTGCACATTGCCACTCGTGGCGCCGACCGTCGCTGCGGCCGTCGAGGTAGCCAGGGCCGCCGAAGTAGGGCGGGCAGCGAGTTCCGCTTGCACATCGGCATCATTCACGACGGAGTCGATAACCAACACGTCGGTGTAGGTCAACTGGCCATTCACGTAGAGGTCATAGGCGCCATCGGCGGCGTAGAACTCGAAGTAGCCGTTGGCATCCGTCATGATCGGATTCGGCATGACGGTCACACCATTGTCCGAATAGATCGTTGCAACGGTTACGGTACCAGCAAGCGTTACCAGCACACTTGCGCCGTTCACCGCTGCCAGGGCAGTGCCGTTCCGGCCGATGATATTGTCTTGGTACTTTTGCATGGACTTCCCCGGCAATGGTGTTCAGGCCCCGCGCAGCGGCGGGGTGGGTTGGGTTAATCGACGATCTCGACGCCGTTGGCCTTGGCGTACCAGTGCTCGGCGTGCTCGTCGAGCATGGTCTCGGTGCCGGCTTCGTAGCGCACCATCGAGCCGTCGTCGAGCTGCAGGTTGAAGGCCTTGGGCACGCTGACCTTGTAGAGCACTTCGCTCTTGAGCTTCGTGCGCTTGCGCGGCTGCACGACCGCAGCACCGGCTTCGAGGCCGCCCGCACCGGGGGCATCGTTGGCCGTGTGCAGCTGTTCCTGCGTGGGGCTGGGAGGCGAGGCCAAATCCGATGCCGCCTTGCTGGCCAGGCTCTCGTCGGCTGCCTCTTCTTCCTCGTCTTCCACATGCGAGGGATCGCGAGGATCGACTCCGGGTTTCGGCGCATCCTTCAAGGGCGTGCGCGGGGCGGGGGCCTTCTTGGCCGCCACGGGGGTCTTCTTTGCCATGGTGTATCTCCAGGTAGTAGCAAAAGGAAAGGCGGCGCGGAGTCAAAGCCCGCGCCGCCTTCATGCGTCAGTGCGTCAGCCTTTTACAGGCCGTCGCGGTAGACGATGGTTTCCGGGTACACGACCTCGACCACGCCGAGGCGGCAGAAGTACGTGCTCTTGTGGTAGATGCTGTCGAACTGCACCGGAGTGCGCTGGAGCGGCGTCATCGGGAAGCGCACGAAGCGCTTGTTCTTGTTGTACGCCACCATGCGGTCGGGACCGCTCACGCCGATGCTGCCACCAGCGCCAGCACCCACCAGCCACTTCGCCGGAGCGATCACCAGCGCGCCGCCGCCACTGTTGGCCAGGATGTTGTTTTCGAGGATGTACTTCAGGATCGAGATGTTGCCCGCCGAAGAGACCACCTGGCTGTTGATGTAGCCGAACTGCGTGGGAGGCAGCAAGAGCCGGTTGGGCATCGTGCTGTAGCCGCTCGCCGCCCATGCCGAGATCAGCGTGGCGTTGACGTCGGCCAGGATTTCAGCCGGGGTCTTCAGCGCCCAGGTCGAAGAGCCACCGGCGCCGTTCGGCAGATTGGCGACGTTGGTCACCAGAGCGTTGTTCACGAGGCCGCCGACGTTGATCGTCGAATCGCCCACGTAGACCTGCTCGTCGGTGTCCATCTGCAGCTTCAGCTTCAGGCCCTCGTACTTCTGGTCGTCGATGGGACGGCCGAGCTTGGCAGCGCTCTCGAGTTCGAGGATCGTGAACTTGATTTCCAGACCCCAGGGCGTCAGCGGGTTCGGAATCTTGCCGGTGTCCACGCCGACGCCGCCGATCTGGTCGGTGCTCTTGCCGATCCAGGCCTTGCCGTTGCGGATGCCGTTGCCGGTGCCCAGGTTGCCCGCGCTGCCGAAGGTCGTCAGCGTGAAGCTGGAGACTTCATCGGCGATAGTGACGTCCTCGCGCAGCTCGATATCCCGGCTCCAGGTCACGGCCGCCAGCGGCATGTGGATGGTCTGGTCGAGGCGCTCGAGTTCGCCGACCAGGAAGGCGCCCGTGCTGTCCACGGTGCGCTTGCCGTCCCAGGTCTTGTAGGCGTGGTCGAGGACCTTGCCGCGCATGTTGCCCGCCGCGTCCAGCGGCACCGTCGGGAGGAGGGCGGTGTCGAAGGTCAGCTGGTCCCGCGTGCGGGCGCGGATGATCGCAGGAGCACCCATGGCGGTCAGCACGGCGCCAGCGATGGGGGAAGTGAAAAGGCGTTTCATGTTGTCGATTCCTTGAATCTGTTGAATGGAGTTCTCTGCAGTGCCGGTGCCTGGCTTAGGCGAGCTTGGCGGCCACCTGGATTTCGGTGATGCCGTTGCTGTCGGTCGGGCCGTTCCAGAGGGCGTTGGTGATGGCGATGG
>Ga0105243_10002181_pt1 | contig 16523 bp, 17 predicted proteins | sample KBSM34metaG_FD_81525 | JGI IMG/M metagenome (GOLD analysis project Ga0105243, IMG submission 81525) | Miscanthus rhizosphere microbial communities from Kellogg Biological Station, Michigan, USA - KBS M3-4 metaG | ecosystem: Host-associated > Plants > Roots > Rhizosphere > Soil | place... | reverse complement strand
TATATGACACCCGGTTCTACAATGGGATCGGCAGCAGTGATTGACCAACACGGAAATGCCGCAGGAAAAAAAGCTCAGTCCTACTGGTTATCGGCTATGAAGAGCGCAGCAGAACAAAATAACCGAAACCCTAAATATGCAGAAGCGATGGCAAATACCAAGATGGTAATACCTGAGCTCAACTTAAAAGGAAACGAATTGTTGACGCTCACTCCGAAGCAAGCCGAGCAAGTTGGTTATTCAGAAGGGACTGTAAAAAATTTAGACGATCTCCTAAGCGTACTTGGCTATGAAGATGCTAAACTGACGTATGCAAAAATGAGTGTAAGTGAACAAATTGCTCGTTTTCTTACCCATCCGCTTGTTGTTCCCATTTTATTATCCATTGGTGCTTTAGGAATTGTAATTGAATTGTTTACGCCTTCATTTGGTATTGCGGGCTCTATTGGAATAGCTTCACTTCTTTTATTTTTCTATGGTCATATGGTAGCAGGATTAGCTGGCATGGAAGCGCTCGTTTTATTTATAGCAGGAATTATATTGCTTCTGTTAGAGATTGTAGTACCAGGCGGAGTTTTAGGACTACTAGGACTTGGAGCTATCATTTTAAGTTTTTTTATGTCAACAGATAATAATGTCGAAATGGGAATTTCTCTTGTAATTGCAATAGTGGTGGCACTGGGAGGTGCGTTTGTGATGATGAAATTTTTTAAAAGAAAGCTTACACCTTTCAAAAAAATGGTGCTTAATGATTCACTTAATACTGAATCTGGATACGTGTCGAATCAAAATCGTTATGAATTAATAGGAAAACAAGGTAAAACAACAACACCGCTGCGTCCTTCAGGTACCGTGCTCATCGATGAAGAGTATGTGGATGTAGTCACTGAAGGCGGATATTTAGACAAAGATGTGTTAGTAAATATTATAAAAGTAGAGGGATCAAGGGTTGTGGTGCGGAAGCTTACAGAGCCTTTGAAAAAGGAGGACCTTAATTAATGGAAGTAGGTAGCGTATTGTTTTTTGTAGTTATTGGTCTAGCAATTATTGCTTTAGCTGTTTTTTTCACTTTTGTACCGATTATGCTATGGATTTCAGCATTAGCAGCAGGCGTTCGTATTAGTATTTTCACACTGGTCGGAATGAGACTTCGTCGAGTGATACCATCTCGCGTTGTGAACCCGTTAATTAAAGCAAGTAAAGCAGGTTTAGGTATTACCATTAATCAATTAGAAAGCCACTATTTAGCAGGCGGTAACGTTGACCGCGTGGTAAATGCGTTGATTGCAGCGCACCGAGCAAATATTGAGTTAACATTTGAGCGCGGAGCAGCTATCGACTTAGCGGGCCGTGATGTGCTAGAAGCTGTACAAATGAGCGTTAATCCAAAAGTTATTGAAACACCTTTTATTGCAGGGGTGGCTATGGATGGAATCGAAGTCAAAGCAAAAGCTCGAATTACTGTTCGTGCAAACATTGATCGACTAGTAGGGGGAGCTGGAGAAGAAACGATTATTGCCCGTGTTGGCGAGGGGATTGTTTCTACAATCGGTTCGCAAAAAGATCACAAAAAAGTATTGGAAAATCCCGATATGATTTCTCAAACGGTGTTAGGAAAAGGACTGGATTCAGGAACAGCGTTTGAAATCTTATCCATTGATATTGCTGACATCGATATTGGTAAAAATATTGGGGCAGTTCTTCAAACAGACCAAGCGGAAGCAGATAAAAATATTGCGCAAGCAAAAGCCGAAGAACGTCGTGCTATGGCCGTTGCTCAAGAACAAGAAATGCGTGCAAAAGTAGAAGAAATGCGCGCAAAAGTAGTAGAAGCAGAAGCAGAAGTACCGTTAGCGATGGCAGAAGCACTGCGCTCTGGCAATATTGGCGTCATGGATTATATGAATATTCAAAACTTGACTGCTGATACGGATATGCGTGATTCAATTGGAAAAATGTCTAAAGAAGACGATGAGAAATAATGAATCAGCTTAACAAGGAGGTTTTCTCCTAATGAATATCGTTGAAACGCTTATTAAACTAATTATTAATAATGCTTTCATTTTTGTCATCATTGGAGGGATTATTTTTAACGTTGTGCAGCGTTTTATGGCTCAGTCAAAAGAGGAAGAACAGCAGCGTTCTAAAAGAGCTCCTATGCCTCCTGTAAACAATCCTTCAAGGCGGGAAAGACCTAGATATCGACCTGTCAAAGAAGAGCCGAAAACAGCTCGTATGGAGCCAGAAACTGTTCCTTCAGCAGAAACAAATCCTTTGCAAGAAAAATTGGAAGAGCTAAAAAATCGTTCGTATCATGAACCGTCTATTCAAAAGAAAATCACAGTTGACAAACCAAAAATTACGGGTGAGAAAAACGTTTTCAAGCCCATTTCTCGTAAAGAAGCTGTTCAAGGAGTGATATGGTCCGAAATTCTAGGGCCGCCAAAATCGAAACAACGTAAATATAAACGATAAATAGATGTGATACATTAACCCCCTTTCTCATAAACATGAGATGAAAGGGGGTTCTTTTTATGAGCAAAAAGTGGAGACACCAAATGAAAAGATGGATGACAAAAACAATGGAACTACCCGCTGATGTATTAATGGATCTTCCCCGTATTACGTTAGTTGGACAAATACACATTTATATTGAAAACCATAAAGGTTTATTAGCCTTTTCTGATACTGAAATACGCGTGTTACTAAAACAGGGACAAATGTTAATTCGAGGTGAAGGACTGGTCATTAAAGTAATACTGCCAGAAGAACTGGTTTTAGAAGGTAAAATCAATCAAGTTCTTTATTTAGAACAATAACACAAGGAGGAAAAAAATGAAGAATGGATGGACAAACTTTGTTATTGGTACCGTACGTATTCGAATTGTTGGAAAAGGAATTGAACGTTTTTTAAATAATTGTGTGAGACAACAGATTATGATTTCGAATGTCCATAAAGTTGACGGTCAGCTAGCCACAGCAACGATATTATTGAAAGATGTAAAGAAAATTCGTATACTAATTCGCAACGCAGATTGTAAAATTTATTTTATAAGAGGCAGAGGTTTTCCTTTTTTAACAAAACGAGTGATCAAAAATAGTGGGTTTGCTTTGGGCTTTCTTTCTTTTTTTATTATTCTTGGTTTGCTTTCCAACATGGTGTGGAAAGTGGAAATTAGCGGTGCAGAACCACAAACAGAACATCAAATGACTAAGCAGCTTGCCAAAATAGGTGTAAAAAGAGGGGAGTTTCAATTTCTGTTAGAGAGTCCTGAAAAAATTCAGCGCTATTTAACGGATAATATGAACAATATTACCTGGGTGGGAGTAGAAGTGCGCGGCACTTCTTATCACTTCCAAGTGGTTGAAAAAAATGAGCCCAAGCCTCAGCAAAAAACACCTTACCAACATTTAATTGCTAAAAAGAAAGCCATTATTACGAATTTGTTTGTCGAAAAAGGACAACCTTTAGTCAAGGTTAATGATTTTGTCAATGAAGGCGAGGTCCTAGTTTCCGGTATTATTGGAAACGAAAAAAATAAAAAAGTAGTAGCTGCTAAAGGGAAAGTCTATGGTGAAACATGGTATAAGTCTGAGGTGGAAGTGCCTTTAAAAACTGATTTTCAGGTATTAACGGGTAATGGATATACGAAGCACTATTTAGATTTTCAAGCTTTTAAAATGCCTCTTTGGGCTTTTAACAAAGAAAAATACGGCTCAAAGGTGACAGAAAAAGTGGAGCATCCACTCTATTTTTTAAAATGGAAATTACCTCTGTCGTATGAGAAAGTTGCTGTACGAGAAGAACAGAACTCGCAGCGCGTCTATTCTAAACAAGAGGCGGTGGAAAAAGCTTTGGAAATTGGTCGAAAAAAATTACTATCGACTTTAGGTGAGGATGCTAAAATAAAAGGTGAAAAAGTTTTGCACCAAGAACAGGACAATGGTAAAGTTAGATTATCAATACATTACCAAGTTATAGAAAATATTGCGAACACTCAACCAATTATTCAAGGAGATTGATGAATGTCAGAACAGCTAGTAACAATTAACGTACAACTTGATGATTCAAACGAAGCCATTTCATTATTTGGCGTACAAGATGCGAATTTAAAGCGAATTGAAGAAGAAATGCAGGTCTCTATCATTTCAAGAGGTGAGACTGTTGTAGTCTCCGGAAGTACAGAAAATGTTCAGCTAGTGGAAGAAATGCTTAAAAAGTTACTGAACATTATCCGAAAAAATATTTCCATATCTGAACGAGATGTTGTGTATGCGATTCAATTAGCTAAGAAAAATTCTCTCGAGTTTTTTGAAGATGTATATGAAGAAGAGATTGGTAAAAATGTAAAAGGTAAGACTATTCGTGTTAAGACATTAGGACAAAGTCAATACATTTCGGCTATTAAGAAAAATGATTTGGTATTTGGAATTGGGCCTGCTGGTACCGGTAAAACGTATTTAGCCGTTGTCATGGCCGTTAATGCTCTTAAAAATGGTCACGTACAGCGTATTATTTTAACACGTCCTGCTGTTGAAGCAGGTGAAAGTCTTGGCTTCTTGCCAGGAGATTTGAAAGAAAAAGTAGATCCGTACTTGCGGCCTCTGTACGATGCATTACATGATGTATTAGGAACAGAACATACGCAACGCCTAATCGAACGCGGAGTTATTGAAATAGCACCCCTTGCTTATATGAGAGGTCGTACACTAGATGATGCGTTTGTTATCTTAGACGAAGCGCAAAACACCACGATGGCGCAAATGAAGATGTTTTTAACACGACTAGGATTTGGGTCTAAAATGGTGATTACAGGAGATATTTCACAAATTGATTTACCAAAAGGAGCTCAGTCTGGTCTAGCGGCTGTCTCGAAAATCCTGACCAATGTTAAAGGTATTTCGTTTGTTCACCTAGAACAGTCAGATGTTGTGCGCCATCCACTTGTGGGACGCATCATTCAAGCGTACGAACAAGCTGACCAAAAGACCCTTTCTTAATAGGGTCTATTTTTTGTAAAAGGGGGTACGTTTGTGTCAACGTTTCGGATAATCAAGCAAACAATGGCACAGATCGAGCGATTACGGTTAATTCAAATTGGGTTATATGCCTTGTTAGGTGTAATGATGTTTGCGTCTATGTATAGCAATGTAAAGCCGCAGGAATTAGATCTCAGATTACTATCTATTTCCCCGCAAACCATTTACTCACCCGTTACCATTGAAGATAAAGAGAGCACAGAGAAAAAACGGGCAGAGGCAGAACAAGCCGTTGAAGATGTGTATACACAAAAAACAGAATACGCACAGAACCAAGTCGATCTTGTTGCATCTATTTTTGATGCGATGATGGAAGTTAATACAGAATATGAAAAAGAAGATCATGAAGATGACAGTATCGATGCCGTATTAAAAACCAAACAAAAAATGCTAGAGGACAAGCTTCCTGAAGACATTCAAAAAAACTTGCCAAAGGATACCATTAAGCAGCTGCTTCAGTCTTCTAACAGTGATTTATCGATTGCGAAAGATGCTGTAGTCACGGCCGTTCATCATGTGATGAAAGATCAAGTGAAGATTAGCGATGTAGAAGAGAAAAAAGATCAAGTAGAAAGTCAGCTTGTTTACACCAATGTCAGCAATTCCCTAAAGGATTCAATGAATGCAATTGCTAAATTCGCTATCATTCCAAATGTGATTTATGATCCACAAAAAACAGCTGAAAACCGTCAAGCAGCTGTGGAAAAAGTGGAGCCTGTCCGAATCAAACAAGGCCAGATTATTGTAGAAGAAAATCAGCTTATTAATCCTGATATATATCGTCAGCTCCAGCTCGCGGGATTGTTGAATAATAAAGGATCTATTCAGCCTTTTGCGGGGTTAGCTTTGCTGATTGTAATGATGATAGCGGGCCTCATTTACTATTTGCGTGAATTTCACACCAAGACATATCAGCCCTTGCTGTTGTATGTATTGGTAGCAACCATTACGATTGGCCTCATGAAAATCTTAAGCTTGTTTCAGCAAATTGATTTATCGGAAATTGGTTTCTTAGCTCCTGTTGCGGTGGGAGGTTTGCTGATTCGAATTTTAATGGATGAACGCATTGCTATTTTATCAAGCATTGTATTTGCTATTTGTGGAAGCATTATTTTTAATGGTGAATTGACAACCTCGTTTAATATGAACATTGGGATCTACTTTTTAATTAGCAATATTGCTGCTATTTTATTTTTAAGCAGGCAGCACAGACGTTCACGGATTTTGCAGGCAGGTCTATTTGTGGCTATGGTAAACGTAATTATCAGCTTTGCTATTATTTTCATTAAAAATGGCCAAATCGGCACTGTAGAGCTTGGCTATTACAGCATGATGTCAATTGCATCTGGTGTTATCGCTTCCGTTTTAACTATAGGTTTGCTTCCGTTTTTTGAAAGTGGATTTGGCATTTTATCTACGATGAAGCTGATTGAATTATCGAGTCCTAATCATCCGCTATTACGCAAAATCTTAACCGAAACACCTGGAACATACCATCACAGCGTAATGGTGGCAAACTTATCTGAAGCGGCGTGCGAAACGATAGGAGCTAACGGTTTATTAGCGAGAGTCGGGGCTTATTACCACGATATTGGTAAAACGAAGCGACCGCAGTATTTTATTGAAAATCAAATGAATATTACTAATCCGCATGATAAACTAAGTCCTAAGACTAGTAAAAATATTATAATCGCACATGCTACAGATGGAGCTACCATTTTGCGAAATCACAAGTTTCCAAAAGAGATTGTAGATATTGCAGAGCAGCATCACGGAACGACTCTGCTTAAGTTTTTCTATCATAAGGCACTTGAACAAACAGAAGAAAAAATTGATGAAAAAGAATATCGCTATCCTGGACCAAAGCCTCAGTCGAAAGAAGCAGCGGTTATTTGCATAGCTGATAGTGTAGAAGCAGCCGTAAGGTCAATGTCCAATCCCACTCCGGAAAAAATTGAGAACTTGGTGCGAAATATTATTAAAGATCGCTTGCAGGATGAGCAGCTTAGCGAGTGTAACGTAACGCTCAAGGAGCTAGAGTTAATTCGCCAAGCACTATGTGAAACTTTAAATGGGATTTTTCATTCGCGAATCGAATATCCAGAGATAAAAAAAGAGAAGGTGAAGGTATGAGTTTAGTTATTGATTTTATTGATGAAACAAACGAAGTAAGTGAAGAACAGCAAAAAGAGCTTGAAAAGCTGCTTGAAGCCGCTGCTATATATGAAAATCTGCAAGAGGATGCAGAAGTGTCCGTTACATTTGTGGATAATGATCGAATTCAAGAAATCAATCATCAATATCGCCATAAAAATCAGCCAACGGATGTAATATCGTTTGCGCTAGAAGAAATGGGCGAAGATGAAATGCAAATTATCGGAGATGAGTTGCCAAGAGTCCTAGGGGACATTGTCATTTCGACTCCAAAAGCTCATGAGCAAGCAGAAGAATACAATCACTCGTTTATGAGGGAGCTAGGATTCTTAACGGTTCACGGTTTCTTGCACTTGCTTGGATATGACCATGAAACATCAGAAGATGAAAAAGAGATGTTTACACGTCAAAAAGATATTTTAGAACAATATGGACTCTCGCGATAAAAAGTGGATAGCTAAAGTTGTCAGTAGCTTTGGTTATGCAATAGAAGGGTTTATCTATGTGTGTAAAACACAGAGAAATATGCAAATTCACGTAGTAGCTTCTTTCATCGTCCTTTTCTTAGGCGCCGTGCTGTCAATTACATCTGGTGAATGGATGGTTGTGCTGCTTCTGATTGCAGGCATGTTCAGCTTGGAGTTAATGAATACAGCAGTTGAAAAAGTTGTCGATTTAGTTTCTCCTGAATATCACATACTAGCAAAACACGCAAAAGATGCAGCCGCAGCCGCGGTGTTGGTCTATGCGTGTTTTGCTGTCCTTATAGGAGGAATTATTTTCTTAAAGTATTTGTTTTAAAAAGGATTCTTTTTGGTTCTTTACACCCCCGTGGTATAATAAAAAAGGACAAGTTAAAAGACATGTAGAAGCGCAAAAGGAGAGCGGATAAATGGATAAGACCGGACTGATTGATGAGGCGAAAAAAGCTCGTGAAATGGCTTATGTACCGTATTCAAAATTTAAAGTTGGTGCAGCTTTATTGACGAAAGATGGAAAGGTTTATCGCGGCTGCAATATTGAAAATGCAGCTTATAGCATGTGCAATTGTGCTGAGCGTACGGCTTTATTTAAAGCCTATTCAGAAGGAGATAAAGAGTATGCAGCACTTGCTGTAGTAGCTGATACTGATCGTCCTGTTTCTCCGTGTGGAGCATGCAGACAAGTAATCTCTGAGCTTTGTCCAAAAGAAATGAAAGTTATATTAACCAATTTAAAAAATGACATACAAGAATTAACTGTGGAAGAATTACTTCCAGGAGCATTTTCATCGGAGGATTTACATGAGTAATAATGAATTTAAGTCAGGTTTTGTTTCAATTATTGGAAGACCAAACGTAGGGAAATCAACTTTTTTGAACCGAGTAATTGGTCAAAAAATTGCGATTATGAGTGACAAACCGCAAACAACTAGAAATAAAATTCAGGGTGTGTACACGGAAGATCAGGCGCAGATTGTGTTTATTGATACACCAGGAATTCATAAACCTAAGCATAAATTAGGCGACTTTATGATGAAGGTAGCGCAAAATACGCTTAAAGAAGTAGATTTAATTTTATTTATGATTAACGCAACAGAAGGCTTAGGTCGAGGCGATGAATTTATTATCGAGCGTTTAAAGGATACAAAAACGCCTGTTTTCCTTGTGATTAATAAAATTGATGAAATTCATCCAGACGAATTGTTTTCAATTATCACGAATTATAAAGACTTATATCCTTTTGCTGAAATTGTGCCAATTTCAGCTTTACAAGGAAATAACGTGGAGCGTTTGCTTGATCAAATTAAGCAGCGATTGCCGGAAGGTCCGCAATATTATCCGGCAGATCAAGTAACAGATCACCCAGAGCGCTTATTATTACGGAATTAATTCGTGAAAAAGTACTGCATGCAACGAGGGAAGAAATACCTCATTCTATTGCCGTTGTGATGGATTCTATGCAAAGACGAGATAATGGTGCTGTTTACGTGGGCGCTACAATTATCGTCGAAAGAGATTCACAAAAAGGCATCGTAATTGGAAAGCAAGGAAAGATGTTAAAAGAGGTAGGAAGAAAAGCAAGAGCAGACATTGAAGCCCTTTTAGGTTCAAAAGTATTTTTAGAACTATGGGTAAAAGTGCAAAAAGATTGGCGAAACCGAGCGTCGCATCTCCGTGACTTTGGATTTAGAGAAGACGAATATTAATCATTTGAGTTCTTGTTTGCGTCGATTTATATCCCTTCATAAAAGAAGGTAATTTGTAAAAAATTGTGTTACATGATTTTACGTCGGAAGGCTATTCTAAACATAAGGAATTGAAATATGTATCTGATCTTTATGGTTAGAAAGGTGGGAGTTCTATGTTGAATTTTACTTGGAACATTTTTTCACAAACAGGTAGCATTGATACTTATCTCATTTTTAAGGAACTTGAAAATGAAGTGAAAGAAAGACCCGAAACATATGAGGACAACAGCGAAAGTCTCAATTCTCCCTTGTCTTAGCCTTCTGTAAGATGGCGGTGATGATGATTGTTTAAAAAGTGTGAAGGAATTGTGATTCGAACGAATGATTACGGTGAATCAAATAAAATTGTCACCATTTATTCACGTGAACTCGGAAAAGTGGGTCTCATGGCAAGAGGGGCAAAAAAGCCCAGTAGTCGCTTAGCTTCCGTCACACAATTATTTACGTATGGATACTTTTTTATACAAGCAGGTTCAGGAATGGGTACTCTCCATCAAGGAGAAGTTATCTCATCTATGAGAAGCATACGCGAAGATATCTTCACAACAGCGTATGCTTCTTATATTCTTGAATTAACGGATAAAGCTACTGAGAACAATAAACCAAATCCATTTCTATTTGAACTGCTGCACCAAACCATTCATTATATGAATGAAGAGTATGATGCAGAGATCTTAACATTTATTTATGAAATGAAAATGTTAAACGTTCTAGGTCTTCATCCTACATTAAATGAATGTGCAGTCTGCCACCAAGGTGAAGGAACATTTCATTTTTCCATTCGAGAAGGCGGGTTTATTTGTCATCGATGCTTAGAAAAAGATCCTTATCATTTGAAAATTAGTTCGATGACGGTTAAACTATTAAGGCTATTTTATTACATTGATTTAAAGCGATTAGGTTCTATTTCTGTTAAGCCCGAAACAAAAAAACAATTAAAGTTCGTAATTGATCAATATTACGAAGAATATTCAGGATTGTTTTTAAAAACAAAGCGGTTTTTGAATCAGATGGAGTCTTTAAAACAATCGCTGTCTGATGAGAAATAGAAAAGATAATCAGTGATATGCAAGGAATTGCTGTCGCTAGGGTGCCTCGTAGTGTGTAGGGGACACCCTTTTTACTGTGGAGCGAAGGTGTAGTTTCGCTTATTGTAAGCGTAATGCCTGCTTTTTTTGAGAAGCCGTGGTAAAATAAACGGCATTCTAAAAAGATAAAATGCTAAAATTAATAAGTTATAGCTTTTACTTTTGCTTAAAAAGTATATAATGTTTTATAAATAGTATGTCACATTTAATGATTAGGTGGTGAGTACAATCGAACTGAACAAACGACAAGAACAAATTTTGCAAATTGTCAAAGACGAAGGCCCTATTACAGGCGAGCATATTGCAGATCAGCTTAGCCTTACGCGGGCAACACTAAGACCGGACTTGGCTATTTTAACAATGGCTGGTTATTTAGAAGCGCGACCGCGCGTAGGTTACTTTTACACAGGTAAAACAGGAGCACAGCTTCTTACAGATAAAATAAAAAAAATACAGGTGCAAGAATATCAGTCTATCCCGGTGGTTGTGAACGAAAATGTGTCGGTATATGATGCTATTTGTACAATGTTTCTAGAAGACGTGGGGACCCTTTTTGTAGTGGATGAGAAATCCCAGCTAGTGGGGGTACTGTCGCGTAAAGATTTATTGCGCGCGAGTATCGGAAAGCAAGAGCTCACATCTATTCCTGTTCATATTATCATGACGAGAATGCCCAACATTACATATTGCTATCGCGAAGATTTGTTAATTGATATTGCTAAGATCTTAATTGAAAAACAGATTGATGCTATGCCCGTTATTAAAGAGGGAGACGGCAATTTTGAAGTGGTGGGACGCATTACCAAAACAAATATTACAAAATTACTAGTAGCATTAGCAAATGATGAAGTATTATAAGTGAAAAAGGATTAAAAAGGGGATGCACAAAATATGAACAACCCATGTCTTTATGTCATTTCGGATTCTGTAGGTGAGACAGCTGAACTAGTTGTAAAGGCTGCATCAAGTCAGTTCAATATGACAGACTTTGTAATTAAAAGAGTACCTTACGTAGAGGACATCGCAACACTTTCAGAAGTGGTTTCAGTAGCGAAGATGAACAACGCTATTATTGGCTTTACGCTAGTAAAGCCCGAAATGAGAGAATTTTTAATTCAAGAAGCGTCCAAGAACGGGGTAGAGGTATTTGATATTATTGGACCTTTAATTGATAAAATTCAATCTTCTTATCAACTTTCTCCTCGCTATGAGCCTGGAATGGCTAGAAAATTAGACGAAGATTATTTTAAGAAAGTAGAAGCGATTGAATTTGCAGTGAAATATGATGATGGGCGTGACCCGAGAGGCATTCTTAGAGCGGATATTGTATTAATCGGTGTATCAAGAACATCTAAAACACCTCTTTCTCAATTTTTAGCACACAAGCGTTTGAAAGTAGCCAATGTTCCGATTGTACCTGAGGTAGATCCACCAGAAGAGCTGTTTCACGTATCACCTGAGAAGTGTATAGGACTTACTATTAGTCCTGAAAAGTTAAACGATATTCGTAAAGAGCGTTTAAAGTCTCTTGGGCTAAACGATAAAGCAATTTATGCTAATATTGGCCGTATTAAAGAAGAACTTGAATTTTTCCAAGGGATTGTAGATAAGATTGGCTGTGAAGTGGTGGACGTATCCAACAGAGCCGTAGAAGAAACAGCTGGTATCATTCTCAATACCATCAAAAAGAAATAAACGATGGATCTCCTCTGTGCGTGACATAAAGGAGATTGCTTTCTTATGTTTGTATGCTGTAAGCCTAAGAAAATATCCCAAAGATGAATATGACAGAACTTTTAAAAACAAGTGACTTTGGTATAGAAAATATAGGTTGTTTATATTATAATAAAAAATTGTGATAAAAAAGAATAGTTTTAGGTTTAGACTTTGTTAAGAACGAATAAACTATTTATATAAAAGTCAAGTCAAAATCGAAAAAAGTATTCGACAAATGCCATCTACAGGAAATAACAAATTGTTAGAAGGAATCTCTGGAGGGATGTAGAATACAGAGTTATAGCAAAAGAAAAAGTAAAGTTTTTGTCGATGCTGATGCATGCCCTGTTAAAGCAGAAATCGTTGAACTTACACATACATATGACATCGATCTTGTGTTTGTTGCTTCCTATGCTCACATGCAAACAAATCCTACACCAGGAAAATGGGTCTATGTGGATGCAGAAAAGGAAGCCGCAGATTTATATATTTTAAATCACGCAGTCAAGCAGGATATTGTCGTAACTCAAGATACTGGCTTAGCAAGCATGTTAGTAAGTCGAGGGGTTTACGCACTGTCTCCTCGTGGAAAGTACTATAATGACGACGAAATGAATACGGTGCTTTTCTTTCGCTATGTTTCTGCAAAAGAGCGACGGTCAGGCCATCATACTAAAGGCCCAAAGGCATTTAGTGAAGAAGATCGCCAGCATTTCATTCAAGCTTTTGAAAAAATGTTGTCGAAACTTGCAGGAATTTAGCACTTAGTGAAGAATATTATATGAAATACGGAGCTGTTACTATGGCAAATCGAATTCCTGATGAAGTAATCGACCGTATTCGGCATTCAGTAGATATTGTCGACGTCATAAGCGATTATGTACAACTAAAAAAACAAGGGCGCAATTATTTTGGACTCTGTCCGTTTCATGGGGAAAGCACACCGTCTTTTTCAGTATCGCCTGATAAACAAATTTATCATTGCTTTGGATGCGGTGCAGGAGGGAATTCATTTTCATTCATAATGGAATTAGAAGGACTGTCCTTCACGGAAGCAGCTCAGCAGCTTGCTGAAAAAGGAGATATTCCTTTCGAACATGAGATACATCCTCATGAAGAAGATAATCAAAAGCCTAGCAATAAAATGATTGAAGCACACGAGCTTTTAAAGAAATTTTACCATCATTTATTGGTAAATACAAAAGAAGGCCAAGATGCTTATGATTATTTAATAAATCGAGGGTTTTCACGAGAAATTATCGATGAATTTGAGATAGGTTTTGCTTTAGATTCGTGGGAATTTGTAAGTAAGTTCTTAACAAAACGTGGGTTTAATCCGCAAGAGATGGAACATGCAGGTTTAATCATTAAACGCAACCAAGATGAAACGTACTTTGATCGTTTTCGTGATCGAATTATGTTTCCTATTGCTGACTTGCAAGGCAAAACAATTGCATTTTCAGGGCGTCTACTAAAAGAGATAAAAGGGCAGCCTAAATATTTAAACAGTCCCGAAACTTCTATTTTTAACAAAAGTCGCACACTCTACAACTTTCACCGCGCTAAAAAACATATACGCAAAAATCAGCAGGTTATTTTATTTGAAGGATTTGCAGATGTTATTTCGGCTGTTAAAGCGGGGTGCCCGAACGCAATTGCAACAATGGGAACTGCCTTAACAGAAGAACAAGCCAAGATTATTCGCCGAAATGTAGAGTCCGTTATCATTTGCTATGATGCAGATTCTGCTGGAATTGAAGCAGCGCACAAAGCAACTGCTATCTTAACAAATGTGGGTTGTACCGTTAAGATTGCTGTGATGCCGGATGGTTATGACCCGGATGATTATATTAAAGAATACGGGGCAGAGAAGTTTCAAAATGATGTTATTAATAGCAGCTTGACCTTTATGGCATTTCAAATGAGGTATCTCCGCCGAAAACGAAATCTACAAAATGAATCTGAACGTATGCAATACATTGAAGACGTTTTGAAAGAAATAAGCCTCCTTACGAAAGCTGTAGAGCGAGATCATTATTTACGCCAATTGGCACAAGAGTTTTCCATTTCATTAGATGCGCTTAAAGAACAGCAGTATCAAGTGTATCGAACTGAAAAAAAGAAAAAGGATAATGATTCTCCAAATCGAAATAATATAAATAGACAACCAGTCGTAAAGAGAAGCTTATTACCGGCTTATCAAAATGCAGAACGTTTTTTGATCGCTCATATGTTGAAAGATAAGGATGTAGCATTTAGAATTCAAGACCGACTTCAAGGTCAGTTCAATGTCGAGGAACATCGTGCGCTTGTTCTATATTTGTATGCTTATTACGAGGAAGGACACGAGCCTAATCCGAGCGGATTTATCGAACGGTTGCCCGAGTCTTCGTTGTCTAGTCTAGCTTCAGAATTGGCGATGATGTCAATCAATGATGAATTGTCGGAGCAAGCTTTGAATGATTATATCCAAACGATATTGATTTACCCACAAAGGGTAGCGATAGAAAAAAAAGAAGCAGAAAAGCAAGAAGCAGAGCGTCAAAAAGATTATTTAAAAGCTGCGACAATAGCAATGGAAATTTTACAGTTGAAAAAAACGTTAAAATAAACGATATTGCGTATTAGTCCCACTTTTAGAAGGTTTTCCTTAAAATTTTGGAAGGAGGGGATCTGATGGCTGAAAAATCAGCTCAATCAAAACAACTTGATTCAGATTTAACAATTGAACAAGTAAAAGATCAATTGACCGAAATCGGAAAAAAACGTGGTGTGCTCACATACGAAGAAATTGCAGAGCGTATGGCGAACTTCGAAATTGAATCCGATCAAATGGATGAATATTATGAATACCTTGGAGAACAAGGTGTTGAAGTAATGAGTGAATCTGAAGCAAATGATGACGATGCCGATCCCGATATTCAAGAACTGTCAAAAGAAGAAGAGTTTGATTTAAATGATTTAAGTGTACCTCCTGGTGTGAAAATTAATGATCCAGTTCGTATGTACTTAAAAGAAATCGGACGCGTTGACTTATTGTCAGCAGAGGAAGAAATCAATTTAGCAAAACGTATTGAAGAAGGCGATGAAGAAGCGAAACGTCGTCTTGCTGAAGCAAACTTACGTCTTGTTGTAAGTATTGCAAAACGCTATGTTGGACGCGGAATGCTGTTTCTTGATTTAATTCAAGAAGGAAACATGGGTCTTATTAAAGCGGTAGAAAAATTTGATTATCGCAAAGGTTATAAATTCAGTACGTATGCGACATGGTGGATTCGTCAAGCTATTACTCGTGCAATTGCTGACCAAGCAAGAACGATTCGTATTCCCGTTCATATGGTTGAAACAATTAACAAGCTAATTCGTGTTCAACGTCAGCTTCTACAAGATTTAGGTCGCGAACCATCTCCTGAAGAAATTGCAGAAGATATGGACTTAACACCAGAAAAAGTTCGTGAAATCTTAAAAATTGCTCAAGAGCCGGTTTCCCTTGAAACACCAATTGGTGAGGAAGATGATTCACATTTAGGTGACTTCATTGAAGACCAGGATGCAACATCACCTTCTGAACATGCTGCATATGAATTATTAAAAGAGCAGTTAGAAGACGTCCTTGATACGTTAACAGATCGCGAAGAAAATGTTCTTAGACTCCGCTTTGGTCTGGACGATGGACGTACGCGTACGCTTGAAGAAGTAGGAAAAGTATTTGGCGTAACGCGTGAGCGTATTCGTCAAATTGAAGCTAAAGCGCTTCGTAAGCTTCGTCACCCTAGCCGAAGCAAACGTTTAAAAGATTTCTTAGAATAGATAAAAGCGTAAATAACGCTTATGAGATAGCTTCTTTCCTAGAGGAAAGGGGCTATCTATTTTTTATGGAATAAATTTCATAAAAACGCATTTTGAAGAAGTATATTGATTTTTTTACCAACTTTTCTTCTTTCATATATTTTACTGAATTGTCCTGCGTTTTGCAAATGCTCCTTTGTATTCTTTTGTCACAGAGCGTAAGCTGTTCAAATTCCTTTTAAACATCCGAAAAATGGAATCGCTATCATTTTATTCATGCTTTGATTAGTACTTCTCTATTATAACATGAAAAAATTAAAACGTTTTAAAAGTTGAGAAAATTTACAAAAATGAATTATAATTAAATAATGTAAGCGTATACATTTTTTTAGGGGGAATAAAAATGAATTTTGAATTAACCAATGAACAAAAGATGATTCAACGGACGCTCAGAGAGTTTTCAGAAGCGGAAGTAGCACCGAATGCACTAGAGCGCGATCGAAGTA
>Ga0105243_10002177_pt1 | contig 16540 bp, 16 predicted proteins | sample KBSM34metaG_FD_81525 | JGI IMG/M metagenome (GOLD analysis project Ga0105243, IMG submission 81525) | Miscanthus rhizosphere microbial communities from Kellogg Biological Station, Michigan, USA - KBS M3-4 metaG | ecosystem: Host-associated > Plants > Roots > Rhizosphere > Soil | place... | reverse complement strand
TCAACGTCATGGCGATGGACTACGGCTCGGCAAACGATAACGGCGGTCAGATGGGACTCAGCGCACAACAAGCCGCGACCAACACGCACAATCAGGTAGTGGCGGCGGGCTTAACTGCAAGTATCGGCGTGACTCCGATGATCGGAATCAACGACGTCAACACTGAGATCTTCCAACTCGCCGATGCGCAATCGCTGTTGAACTTTGCGAATGCAAACAGCTACATCACGCGACTCTCCTATTGGTCTGTCGCGCGGGATAACGGCAGTTGCCCAAACCAGGGCTTTGCATCGCCATCGTGCAGCGGCATCTCGCAGAGCAACTGGGCCTTCGCAAATATACTAAAGCCATTCGGTCCGTGACGGACGCGGTTTTAGCCACGGATTTGCACTGATTGAATACTGATCCGTGTGAATCCGTGGCAGACTATTGATATGAACGCACATGCCGAATTGAGGCAGCGAATTCGTTTGATTCTCTCGAAACATAGCTGCGTTCGGCTCGTATCATGAAGAACACCGTTCAAAACCCGCACTTGAAAGGACTAGATCCATGAAAGCAATTCGCCTTGTGTTGATACTCAGTCTATTAGCATTCGCCGCCGTTGCCAGTGCTCAAACGACCTCTCCTAATGCAAACGACGTCGCCATAAAGCAAACCGCGTTGGACTACATCGAGGGGTGGTATGAGGGAAATGCGGAGCGGATGGAGCGGGCGCTTCATCCGGAGTTGGCGAAGAGAATTGTCCAGACAAATCCGCAGAATAATCGAAGCCGGTTGGACCAGATGAGTGCGATGAGTCTTGTGCTCGGGACGCGCAGAGGTGGCGGGAAGGACACTCCGAAAGAGCGACAGCAGAAGGACGTTACGATACTCGACGTTTACGAAAATGCGGCGAGCGTTAAGATCGTCGCGTCCGATTGGATCGACTACTTGCACATGGCGAAGTTCAATGGGCGGTGGGTGATTGTTAACGTCTTGTGGGAGCTAAAGCCCAAGCCCTAACACGCGAACTCGTGACCGCTCGTGTTGCCGAGATCGAGTTCCACGCCGGGCGGCCACGGAGGGCCGCCCCTACAGTACGTTCCGAATAAGTGAATGCTATTGACGTTTTAATGTCTGGCGTAGCAGGAACAAGCTGACAATACTTCCCGCAATTATCCACGGCAGCGATGCAGTTCTGATCGGACGGAAGTTTGCTTCGTGGCTCTTGATCTCAATGAAACCAACCGGCGTTACTTGTACGCCACCGCCACCACCCGCACCATCCTCATCTTCACGTCTACCTGCCCCACCGCCGAAACCCCAGCGCGCCTTCGCGACCGGAATCACTGTAATGCCGTCTCTCTCCACCGGCTCGCCAAAAACGGTCGCCGCTTTCGCGACGGCGCCGAGTTTCTCAGCCATCGTGCCAATGAATCTATCTGCTGAACTCGTTTTTTCCAGGTCCATCGTTCGATTCTAAAGTGAAAACGACGAGCTGTGAAATTTTATTTCGCAACTCGTCGCTCAATTCAATTTATTAACTAGCAGTTTTATGACACCGAAATTTTCAGCGCCGTCCATGTACCATCCTCGCCTTTCGTCGCTTCGACTGTAACAGCGTCGTTCGCTTTCAAATCGGCAAGCGTGGCATCCTTTCCACTCTTCGTCACTTTCGTTTCACTGTTCACCGCAACGGTATGTTCGGCCTTTGCGCTGTCAACGATCGTTACGGCCGCATCAGTAACCGCTGATACTGTTCCGTTGATCGTACTTGTTTGCTGTTTTTCCGCCTTTTTCTGCGAATCCTTGGCCGGCGCAGCCGGATCCTGATTTGCCATGACACTGCCTGATAAAAGCAATCCCAGACAGAGCATCGCCGCACCGAGTGCCCTTGATAATTTGGTCATCTCTCTTCCCTTCTTGATTGTATTTCTCACCGCGCAGTTGAGACTGAACGGTAACGCAAAACATTAGACAGCCTCACCTAGCCCGGTTGGTTATCCCGAACATGCGATAACGTTATGAAAGGGTTGTCAGTCAACCAGAAACTTTAATCGCAGAATTACGTAAATACACGCGAATCTGCTTTACCTTTTATAATTAAACAAGTAATAATTTCGATACTCATACCGTTTTATAGATCGAAGTCATTGTTCCGAACTTAGTTTTCACTGCGTCTGCTCTAATCGCTTCCACTCCCGGGATTTCTTTGCCTAGTCGCAGAGATCTATACCGCGGGATCTCAAATCACTGATCTTTTCCCCATCTCGGTCAAAAGGAGTAGACCAAATGACGAACCGAACCGGTTTCCTTTTCTCGTTACTTGTTCTCTGTACCACTACGCTTGTCGCTCAGCCGCAGCAGCCGAGTTCGGCTCCGCCAACCGCTGCTCCGGCGACTGCGCAAACACCGGCGGCTGACGCGAAGAAACCCGCAGGGCCCGACAAAGCTGAGCCGCCGAAAGACAAAGCCTTTGCCGACATCGTCAAAGATGCTCAGGTCGTCAAAGGTCTCTTTACACTCTATCGCACGGACGAAAAAGTCTTTCTCGAAATTCTGCCTGAGCAGCTCGACAAAATTTATCTGGTGTCGATGACCATCGACTCCGGTATTGGCGAGGGTGGCTTCTATGCCGCCGCAATGGCCGGTGAGGCGCCCTTCTTTTTTCATAAGCAGGGAAAGAATGTGCAGCTAATGGTAAAGAACACTCGCTTCTGGGCTGAGAACGGTCCAATGAGCCGCGCCGTCGCGAGATCCTTTAGCGACTCGATCCTTGGCATCACCAAGATCGAGAGTCTGCCACATCCGGAACGTAAAAGTATTCTGATAGACCTCGGCGCCTTCGTACTCACTGACCTGCCGATGCTTAGTTACGATTTGGAAGCGACGTACAGAATTCAATACCGCTTCGATCCAAAGAACAGTGTCTTCGGCACAGTCAAGGGCTTCCCGCAAAACGTAGAAATCGAAACGATCGCGCATTACGCAACGGAACGTCCGCCACTGCCGCCACTGCTTGTACCCGGCCAGCCGCCGCCGCCGCTGCCCCGGCCGCCGGGCAATCTTCCCGACGTTCGCAGCATGCTCTTTCATTTGCGTTACAGCATCAGTGAGCGACCGAACACAGGCTTTCGGCCACGACTCGCAGACGCTAGGGTGGGCCATTTCGTAAACTCGATCGAAGACTACAGCGACGACAACCGTAACACCACGACGAAGCGCTACGTCAATCGTTGGCACCTGGAGAAACAAGATCCTACGGCGGCGTTGTCGCCTCCAAAACAACCAATCGTTTACTGGTTGGAGAATACGATTCCAGTGAAGTATCGCGACGCGATTCGCGACGGCATACTCATGTGGAATAAAGCATTCGAGAAGGTTGGATTTCAAAACGCGATCGAAGTGAAGATACAACCGGACGATGCCGATTGGGATCCCGGCGACACGCGTTACAGCACGATTCGTTGGTTTGCCGGCTATCCGGATCCTGGCTTCGCACAGGGACCATCACGCACCGATCCGGCGACTGGTCAGATTTACGATGCGGACATTCGTTTCTCGGAAGCGATGACTAGATTCTCACGGCGCGAAGTGGCCGAGCAGATCTATCCGGCCGCGATGCCATGGGAGTATTCAACTCCGCGAGTATTCCAGGCGCCCTGGAGCGTAGTCAACTCTGCTTATCAATGCGACTTCGCGAGTGGCGCCGTGAAGGATGCTGAGTTTGCCTTCGATCTTCTGGTGGGACGCGGAATGGATCCGAATGGCGCCGAGGCGGATAAGTTCATCAATGATTTCCTGCGTGAAATTGCTGCTCACGAAGTGGGCCACACGCTGGGACTTCGTCACAACTTCCGCGCCAGTACGATCCACAGTTTCGAGCAGGCACAGGACTCGGGTGTAACTTCCAAAGACGGGCTCGCCGGTTCGGTGATGGATTACATTCCAACCAACATCGGCGCTCGTGGCGCCAAGCAGGGCGAATACCACCAATCCACTCTTGGTCCATATGACTATTGGGCCATTGAATACGCTTACAAACCGATCAACTCGGCGACTGTTGAAGGCGAGCTAACGGAGTTGCGAAAGATCGCGTCGCGAGCCGCCGAGCCGCAGTTGGCATACGACACCGACGAAGATGCGGGCTTTGGTCCAGGACTCGATATGGATCCGGTGGTCAATCGCTTCGATCTCGGCACCGATCCGCTGAAGTATTATTCGCATCGCATCGGTCTGGCCCGTGAAATCTTCGGCAACATGGAGCAGCGGCTTGAGAAGCAGGGTGAGGGCTATCAGGTGTTAAGGCGCAGCTTCAATTCCGCTCTGAATCAAACGGCTAATTCTCTGTTCCTGGCTTCGAAGTACATCGGCGGGATGTACCATTACCGCAGCTTCGTTGGCGATCCGGGAAATCGTTTACCGTTCGAGCCCGTCGCAGCAGAAAAGCAAAAGCAAGCTCTGCAACTACTGCGTGACAACTTGTTTGCGCCGACGGCTTTTCAATTCAAGCCGCAACTTCTCAACAAGTTGGAGAACGAACGGTTCATTGATTTCAACAACTTCACGCCAGGACGTCAGGACGTGCCGATTCATACAATCGTCCTCAACCTGCAACGACAGGTACTGGATCGGATCTTCCTGCCGCCAGTCTTGAGTCGAATTCAGGATTCGGAAATGAGAGTTGGGCCGAATGTCCAACCCTTTACTCTGGGTTTGCTATTTGGGGAAATCCAGGACTCGATCTGGGAGGAGACAAAGACTCCGGCTGCGTCGGTCAATATCAATAGTTACCGTCGTTCATTGCAGCGCGAACACTTGCGCAAGATGATCGGAATGGTATTGAGAGACGCCGCCGTTCCGGAAGATGCACGCACACTGGCGCGTCAAAGTCTGGTCACGCTGCGGGGACAGTTGCAGCGCGTTGTTTCGAGGCCCGGGTTCACAGCGTCTCCTGAAGTTCGAGGACACCTTGCTGAATCCATCGCCCGCATTGACGAGGCGTTGAAGGGCGGGATGCAGCGAACTGCGTTCTAGGTAGATATTGGCCGCGGATGAACGCGGATGAACGCAGATCTGCGTTTATCCGCGTGAATCCGCGGCTAATTTTATTTATGGTTCGTCTATGTCTTCGTTAGTCTTATGAAAACTTCCCGAGCCGAGCGGTGTTGTTAGCGGCACGATCCACCATGTCGGTAACAAACTTACTTCTTCCTTAGCCAGGTCAACATTCGGATCGATTAGCAACTGAGGTTCGCGGCCGTTGAGCGACGCCATCACCCGCGCCCGCACCTCAACATTCTCGAAGCCTCCACGCCTCTTCTCTTCTGCTAGATGATGCGCCAACAGCAGGATCAAGTCGGGCTTTGTAATCACCTTCATCAACTGATGAGACTCCAGATAATCTTCCGGCTTGATGGTCCAGATTTGCCCACTCTGCGGATGCGTCACAGTAAACACTGCCTCACCACTCTTTGTTCGCAACTTCATATGCCACGAAAAATTGTGTCCCTCTTCGGTCCAACTCACGTCGCCCGGGTAGAGGTAATGGCGAAGCGGGAAAACGAGCTGGACCACAAGATACGCCGCCAACATTCCAGCAAGTAATTTTTGTGACGTACTTAAAGACGGGCAACCGCCTGGTTCCGCAATTAGCTTTGTCTTCTCGTCGAGAAACTCCTCTCCCGGCGACATAAACCATCGAGCGAAGCGTCGCAGCAGGTCGGGCGGAAAGAAAATGAAGAGCGCGCCAAGCATCAGCCACGGAAAGATTCCGATGTCGAAAATCGTCGCGTTGATCAAGTTGAATAAGACCGCCGCTACGAACGCGAAGATTCGCGTGCGTCGCCATAGAAGCAGTGGGACCACCAGCAAGTCGAGCAACAAGCCGCCGTACACGAATCCATAAACTACCCAGTCGGACGTGAAGATTGGGCTGCCGCCTGCAACTTTCGTCAAAGGACGTAACCATGAGCGCATTGGCTCGCCGCCGTGGATCCAGTCGCTATTGAGTTTGGCAATTCCGCCGTAGAAAAATGGTATGGCGATTTGTGCTCGTAGCAGCCACAACGTCCATGCTGGAACGACGTCTGAGCGGATTTTCCGACGCAGCAACGCGTCAATGGAAAAAGCCCTTTCTGCTGGAAGGAAACACATCAGAAAACTGATCAGGCAGACCAGGTAGAAGTGATTCATATAACGCGTTTGGTCCAGCAGAAAAAAGTATGTGAACGCAAGAAAAAAGACTGGCGTGGCGATACGGTACAGGAATCCCACCATCACACAAGCAGCAGCCAAACCGAGGACACAGAAGTGAATGTACATCCCGTGCCCCGGCCACGGCTTCACCCAACTAAAGCCGTAGTAAGTAAAGTTGACCGTAGGATCAATGAAGTAACGACCGATCCAGCCGTGTGTGAAATAGCGATAAGTTTCCCATAGCATGATCGCGCCGAACAGGACGCGGAAGAACACAAGAAATGAGATATCGACCGGCTTGAACAGCGCCGCGCAGAGACGTTGCATGTCCTCTATATATAGCCACAAAAAAGCACAAACACACAAAAAATCATTTTGTGCCTCTTTGCGGCAAAGCCTTAGCGCCGTTTCAGGCGGGCGCGTTCAGTGGCGAGGCGTGAGAGCTTCTTCCACTTTTTCTTTTCGACGATCTCCGACAGCTTGTCTTTTCTTCGAGCCTGGTATTTTAACTCTTTCTGTAACTTCTCATAGCTCTGATATCGTTCCGCGTCGATCGTTCCCGTAGCTAGAGCTTCACGGACGAGGCACCGAGGCTCATCCTGATGCCGGCAGTCACTGAAGAAGCAACGCTCGGCAAGCGCTTCGATATCATCAAAGACCAACTGCAAACTCTCCTCGCCATCCCACAACTGCAATTCACGCATGCCTGGGGTATCGAGCACGAGTCCTCCGTCGGGCAGTAAAACCAGCTCGCGATGTGTTGTTGTGTGTCTTCCACGATCATCATGCTCGCGCACTGTTTGAACTTTCAAACGATCGGCGCCGGCCAGATGATTTATCAAACTCGATTTTCCCACACCTGATGAACCGAGCAGCGCAACAGTCTGCCCGCACTGGAAATACTGCGCGACATCCTCGAGGCCGTGTCCAGTGACAACGCTGAGGGCGTGGACAGGCACACCACGCGCAACCGTTTGCACCTCCTCGATCGCGTCAGCCACTCGCACGCATAGATCCGACTTGCTCAAGATAACGATCGGATTTGCGCCGCTCGCCCACGCAATAAGGAGGTATCTCTCGATCCTGCGCAGACTGAAATCCTGGTTCAGCGATGTAACCAGGAATACCGTGTCAACGTTTGCACCGACAATCTGTTCTTCAGTGCGCGACCCCGCAGTCTTGCGCGCAAAACTGGTCCGCCGCGGCAGCACGGCATGAATCATTACTCTGCCGCCTTCTGGTCGCGAGCGAATCACCACCCAGTCCCCCACGGCAGGCAAGTCACTCCGATTCACAGCTTCATGCCGCAGCTTGCCCGAAAGTTCGGCGAGCACCTCTCCGTCTTGAGTGTAGACGCGATAGAAATTCTTGTGTTCGAGCGCGACTCGTCCCGCTGTATACCCCTCATATGATTTGAAATTAATCTCAAAAAACTCACTCCAACCAAAGCTTGTCAGATCCATGATGGTCCTCTCAGCAAAAGCGATGTACTTGGACAAAGTCAGAACCACCTCGCGGTAGCGGGTGGGTACGTCGTAGACGCGCTTGGAAAGGCTGCGCACCCACCCGCTACCGCGAGGTGGTTCTGACTTTGTCCAAGTGCGACGTTCTAATTCTGGAGTCGGATTAGATTTGGGATGGAGTTGCTGCGTCGACTGTGAAGACACTGCAAAAATCACGCCCGATGCGCGTTTCGCCTCACAGAATCACAGCAACTTTTGTTATCGGACAATCATAGGCCTGGGTGATTGTAGCATTTCTCGTGCAAGCCGGCGCAGTTTCACGCGTTCATTACCAGCATCACCACTCTCCTCCGTTCGCCTAAACAAAAAAGCGGAAGAAATCGCCCGGTTACACGTCGAATAGAAGGAGAGTTCACATGAGCAACACGGCCGCCGATCTTTTCAACGTCCCTTCGCACAATCCATCTTTTTTTTCGGTTAGAGAAAGCGCAGTCTACAAAGGTCCACTAATGGACTTTTGTATACCGGTTAATCTCCACTTCCCTCCACCGCAAATGGTCCAATGCATCACCGAGCGCTTGCCTGAAATTCTCAGATATTATCCCGACTATGCCGAGGTCCATGCGAAATATATCGGAGAAATTGCCGGGGTCCCGCCGGAGTGCATCGTGCCGGCAAATGGATCGACAGAAATCATTACGCGTCTCTGCCATCTAACTCGTGGTCCAATACTCACACCGGTTCCCACGTTTAGCCGCTGGACCGATTTGCCAAACGAACTTGGCATTCCACTCCACACGATCAAACACGACGTCCAAAAGAATTTTCGGCTCGAGGTTGCAGAATTAATTTCGCGCGCGAAGGAGCTGGAGGTGAGAATGGTCGTGATTTCAAATCCAAACAATCCAACCGGTGCATGGTTCGAGGCGGAAGAGATTGAAGAGCTCGTACTCAGTTTGCCCGACGTTGAGTCAATCGTAATTGATGAGTCGTTCCTCGACTTCTCGGATATTGAAAGTGCGGTGAACTTGATCCCGCGAGCTCGGAATCTGGTGGTGGTTAAAAGCCTTGGTAAGTCGTTAGGTTGGCATGGCGTTCGACTAGGTTACGCCGCAATGAAGTGCGAAGGCGCCGATTTGCTGAGGTCGCAACTGCCGTTCTGGAACGTCAACGGGTTAGCCGCATACATTCTGAAGAGCGTTTCAGAGTTCAAGGACGAATTCCAGCAGAGCCTTGCTCTTGTCGCACAAGACCGGACTTACATGCTGAACCAACTCTCACGAATTCCTGCCCTCAGAGTGTTTCCTTCAAAAGCGAACTTTCTCTACGTTGAGTTGCCATCCAACGTACCAGGACGAAAGCTCAGAGATCGATTGCTCGAACAGTACGGACTAATGGTGCGCGAATGCAGCAACAAGATCGGCTCCTCCGAGCGCTACCTCCGCCTCGCAGTGCAAACGAAAGAAGCAGTCGATCTCCTGGTCCAAGCGTTGAGCCGTGAGCTGTCGCTGGGTCAATAGCAGAGCAATAGAAACCTGATCCGGGACCTCCAACCGAGGCCACATTCATCATCGTTTGGAAGCCAGCCACTGTTTGATGAAGTTTATATACTCCGGGACAGGCATTACCCTGAGGTCGCTCCTTGAGTAGCCCGGGGTTCTCCGACGCTCATAAAAGTCTCCGTCAAATTCGTTAAACTTGTTCCAAATAACGGACGGGCTTTCGACATTCCTCAAGCCGACAGTCTCAATCAACCAGTGTTGCAAAGCTCGAACGGTATGCGCTGGTTTGTTGTTATGACACTTTATATCGACTCCGTTTAAATCTGAAAGTGCCTTCTGAACTTCATATCGTTTTTTCTCGAAGATGAGACTTCGCTTCGTACGCAAATGGTTTTTCGCGATGCGTCGGCAACCATATTCGACGCCTAACTCAAAAGGCATATTCAACCTTGAGAATTCGTTTGCTTTTTCGGACTTGAGTCGCGATAAATCGTGTATGCTGTATTTACACTCCTTAATAAGACGCAGAATCTTTTCAATCCTTTGTTCGAGCGAATCTGACCTCTCTGACGCAAGCCTTGGGAATAGTCCGACATACACCAATGTAAAAAGCATTGGTTGGAGCAGCAATTTGTACTCTTCGTCGAAGGGACAGTTTATGAATACACTGGTCCCGAATTTCTTAGATATCTCTTTTGTCATTGGTGGCGGTTGAGGTCGCCTCGGAATTGTTTCGCTACGTCTTCACACGTGAGCGTTCACGCGGAAGGTAAGGATTTTTTCCCGTAGTCAATCCAACGCCTGACGGTTCCGTCAACGCGATGAATGACGACAGTGCCGCCCGTTAAATCTTTCTTTGCCAATTTGCGTGCCTTATCAACAGCCTCTCTCTGTGTAGGATGCGCACTCGTTGCACGTTTCGCCCCATACCGCCTTACACGCCACGTGCCATCAAACCACACAATCACCTGATATCTAACGCTCATGCCGCAAGCGTATCATATAGAATGAAGTGCTGGAAGGTACAAGTGGGTTGCCACAGCCACTGTCTGTGGATTCGTCTGTTGTTAAAGTGACCCTCATCTTGTTTATTTGAATCCATGAGGTTATTGGTCTTCATCTTAGTGGTGGCACTAGCCGTATCACCATCACAAATCAGATCCGATCATTTTACCGCAAGCCTGTTGCGCTCGGACAATGTGTTAGTTCCATTCGCCCAACACAGCAATGGTCGTTGGATAAACCCATGGGCCAAACCGACAGATTTCTCCTCGGAAGAACCTAACACGCTCGCAGATCTTCCGGAACCATGGTTTGCAAAAGGCCGCCTACCATCACCTCTATGGCACTTCTTGTCTCGGCGCGGAAAAGCCCATCTCCTGAACGCGTCGAAGGTCGTCCAAGTCGACAGCCATTGTCAAAAATTATGGGGAATCGTCAGTGACTTACCGAAAGAAGAAGCAGCAGACGCACGTTTCGGATTTGTAGGAGTAGCACTCAACGTCGACCGCAAGGTAAATCCCAGCTACGAACTTAATAAGACGCAGGACGAATGGACCAGACTATATTCCTTCATTCAATCCGAGTTTGGTAAAGAAGAACAAGCCAGGGCAACGGATCTAAGTCAATTCCTGAAACCTCCTCGTCGTGAGGAGCAGAAAAATAAGAGCGTCACGCTTTCCTATCTATATCGGATGACCATAGAAAAGTCGGGAGAGCGCCTCTACTATTTTGAGGCGCTGAAAGAATACAAAAGGCCCATTCCCACTAATGATCAGACTTGCAATAACGGGTTTTTCAACGGATGGATATTAACGAAATCAGATGAGCTTAAAGTAATCGATTCAAAGTTGGGGTGGAAGGACTGTGAACCGGGAGTGGACAGCATCCCCATGGGAGTCCTCAACCTGGATGACGAAGTTTTTATCTTTACTGTTGAGTTTGATTACGAAGGTGACAGGTATTTGATCTTCAAGTTGGACAAATCCCGAATGCAAACGGTTCTTGAGACTTATGGCGGAAGCTGTTAAGAATTACCTGCCTGCATTTTATCTTTCAACATCATTCATTCAAACCTATAGCTGAGTGTGAGCTTCGCAAATTTAACTTGCGTCGAATCACCGACGCTTCTTGTTGGACCTGGGACGTGGTTTGGTGAACTTCACTTCGGAGAGAGGTATCTGAAGATAATTTCTGCACTCAATTAACTTAGCTCCAGGCGGAACAACCATCAATAATACCGTCAGTTCAGTAGCAAAACCGCAATCCATGCTAACGATGCGACTTGACTCGACGCCTCTGACATTCATCAAATAAGACCTCGCGCGATTAAGCCGGTACGCAGCTTCCCCTTTGAACGTTTTCTGACCAGCAAACATTAGTAGCTGCCCACTCGACTGTGGGTAGTTCAAGATCTGAATGGCAAAATTGTCCAGCCGCGCCTTCTCGTCTTCGAACTTGATGTCGCCGTATTCATCAAACGGGCAGCCCTCAGGGGGACGAGGTGGTTTCAGTCTCGTTTTTGTCGAGGCTGAACTGTTACAGCCAGACGGCGCACCAATTAATTCCACCGTAGCAGTGACAATTTGACCGCCGAGCCCAGTAGAATCTACCACTATCGATTCAGTGCCTTGCCCGGAGGTAATCGTGCCAACGGAAACACTCCACTTGAATTCCGGACTCGACGTGTTGGTGACTTTGACCATGAACACTAACAGCGTTCCCGGCTCCAAATCATCCGCTGGTCCATCGACACCAACAATCCCGCACGGCACAGGGTTCTGGGCGCTGACAACTGACGCTAACGCCAGCATCAATAAGATGGAAAGAATGTGACTCGATCTCATCATCTTGATTGCCCTCAATGTTCCTCCCGACGTAGGGATCTCGTCAATGCTGACTTGCTTGAGCTTGAACCGTTAGCAAACTTTGTAATAAGGTTCACTCGCCCACACTTGATAATAAACGCCTGATTGGAGAAACCTCATGTCAGAAGAAAACAAAGCACTAGTCCAACGCTGGTTTGATGAAGTTTGGAACAACGGCCGCGCCGATGCGATCGACGAGATGTTCGACGAAAACGGCATCGCACATGGCTTATCCGATGATCCTTCAAATCCGATAAAAGGACCTCGAGACTTCAGACCGTTCCATACACTGTTCCGCGACGCTTTCCCAAACATGATGATCGTCGTCGAGGACATGGTGGCCGAAGGTGACAAAGTCGCTGCGCGTTGCTCCGTGCGCGCGAAGCATGAAGGCGACTTCCTCGGAAGAGCTGCGACTGAATCTCCGGTCGAGTTTACCGGCATTACAATCGTCCGGGTCAAAAACGGGAAGATTGTTGAGGCCTGGAACAACTTCGACTTCATGACCCTGCACAAGCAAGTCGGACTTATCTAATTACCGAAACGTTACCTCACGTTTACAGGAAGATTATGACTGTAAACGCACGCTTCATTATTGTCCTTCCCTCAAACAGGGAACTCAACAACAGAAAGGACAATTTGATGAAGCGTATTTTATTTATGTTCGCCCGCAACCTGATGGCTCTCGCATTAACTGGAGTCGTTTCCGTGGTGGCTCTCGCGGGCCCTCGGCCTTTTCACCTCGTGGAGCACGGTCAGATTACAGCAACGCCACGCGATGCGAGTGGCACCGTGTTGGACGTCGTCGCGAGTGGAACGGGGACGGCGACCCATCTCGGAGCGATTACGGTCGAGCGTACGGCCACTCTTACAGCTACAGCTACACCTGGGATATTTGATTTTAAAGGAGAAGCGGTACTGACATCGGCTTCGGGCGACAAACTCAGTACCGAGATTGATGGCACGTTCAATGCCGTCACAGGCCACGCCGATTTGGTCTACGAGTGGACTGGCGGAACGGGCCGCTTTGAACATGCAACTGGCATTACTTTCTGGTCCGTCGACGTTGCGAACGGAGAGTACGACGTCGTAGCAAACGGACAGATTAACTACTAAAAACTAGTCATGGACAAACGCGGATGAACGCAGATCAGATCTGGTCTGTGTCATCCGCGTTCATCTGTGGCTAAAATAGGAGTCAATGAAATTTGTTTTTGTCACGGGGTTCCTGCTCGCAAGTTTTTCCGTCGTTACCCAGGCGCAGTCGTGCATCACACAGGACGATGTAAGGCAGATGCTCGCACACCTCGAGTCGCCGTCACCGTCTACCCTCAACCATAAGCTCGAAATGGAGTTGGTCAAAATGGCACTCAAGCAACGCGAGTTGCTGGTGCAACTGGTCGACAAAGATCAGACAAAGAACTCAGACAAGGAGAAGCTAAAGAAGACTTACGATGATCACACCGCCAAACTCTGTCAGATATTAAAGACCAACGGTTGGCCCACCACCGCGCTGGTCGACGAAGGAGGCGTGCTCGCTACGTTCGAGATCCTTAAAAACGGCGGTACTTTCGAACTGCAACGCGATTTACTTCCGGTAATTGTTGCCGCAATAAAAAGGGACCCGGTTCAGAAGCGTGAATTTGCCGGATTACTGGACCGGCTTCGTATGAGTGCCGGAATGAAACAACTCTTCGGCACGCAAGCTGTCAGCACGGGGGGATTTCTGGTTCTCTATCCAATTGAAAACGAGGCAAAGCTGGATACACGGCGTGCAGAGTATGGTCTTCCACCGATGGAGGAATACAGAAGAACTCTCGAACGCACTTACGGCAGAGTGCTCATTAAATCGCGTCAGCCACCCACGAGCCAACTCTCAAAGGAATTAACAGAATCACTGACGAAAGCGATCGACGCGACCAAACTTGGCGTGAACGATGTCGAGCCGGGCGACGTCATCAAAACGGAGACGAACCTCGTGAGTCTTAACGTGAGTGTCTTCACTCGTAAATTGAAAACGTTGGTCGGTTCGCTGACGAAGGAAGACTTTCGCGTGCAGGAAAACGGCCAGGAACAAACCGTTAGCTACTTTGCTTCGACTGACGTGCCGTTCGATCTTGTCTTACTGGTTGACTTGTCGGGCTCGACTGAAAACAAGCGTGACTTGATTAAGAAATCGACCTTGCGGTTTATCGAGGCTGCGCGTCCAACAGACCGGCTCGCAATCGTCACTTTTTCTGGGACGCAAAATGTCATTTCGCCGCTCACGTTGGATCGTACACAACTCAAAGCAAGCGTTGCGAACATGGAAGGTGTGGGTGGATCAAACGTGTGGGATGCGGTGAAGTTCGCTCTCGATGAAGTAGTCGGACCAAAGTCGCTCGAACGACGCCGTGCAGTGGTGTTGATGAGTGACGGCGTTGACGGAGATCTGCTCCGGCTCGGGTTAATGAATGGTTCAAACACAACTTTTGCGGATCTACTCGAACAAGTGCGACAGACCGATACGCTCATCGTGCCAATCTATCTGGATACTGAGGAAGATTATGGGAATCCATATGAGAAACAAGCATACGAGAATGCGCGTCGTACACTTAGCCTGCTGGCCGACGAGAGTGGCGGTACGTATTACCGCGCGCGTAAACTATCGGACCTGAAGGGTGTCTACGAGCAAGTGATCAATGATCTCGGCAAGGTTTACAGTCTGGGGTACAAACCGACGAACGCGACGCTCGACCGGACCTGGCGCTGGGTCCAGGTTTCGATCGCGGGCCACCCGGACCTGGTCGCACGCACGCGTCCCGGGTATTACGCGCAGTGAACATCTAGATAAGGAGAAAACTTTGGTCAATCTATTTCTACGAACAAGCGCGATCGTTCTCTTCCTGATTGCATTTGTTTCAATTCCGGCACGAACGCAGCAGCCTGCAACACCCGAGGACGTGGCGCGCGGCTTCTATTCCTGGTATCTGCATCAACTCAGCCAGGAAAACGCGACCCCACTGAAACAGAAAACGACTGCGTTGAAGTATCTAACGCCGCAACTCTATACAAACGCGCCGCGTCTGATCCGCCGCATGGACGCCGACATATTTATCTGCGCACAGGATTGGGACACCGGTTGGGAAAAGAACTTCATCGTGAGCACGCCGCAGATCAAAAACAGCAGCGCCACTGAAACAGTAACGCTGCCGTCGGGTGACACAGATAAAATCAAGATCGATCTGACGCTGATCAAGACAGCGTCCGGTTGGCGCATCAACAAAGTGGCTTGCGCCAATTGAACGGAAATCTCAGAAGTCAACAACGACTCCTGCTGAAGGCAGAATGGGAAGCACTCGATCGAGTTGGCCGATCACGCGGCCGTTGAAATTGAAGAAATCGAAACCGGCGTAGCGAACGTTATTCCGGTTAAAGAGGTTGAGAACTTCACCTGTTAACGTCATCTTCCATCGTTTGAACAGGAATGCTTTACTCAGCCGCACATCGACGCGGTTGTAAAAAGGCACGCGCGTTCTATTGCGCTCGTGAATAAGAAAATAACCCTGCGAATCCTGACCAAAGAATCCGGGTATCGGCTGACCGCTGCCGTAGCGCAACTCACTACTCAAGTTCCAGGTGTCGTTGAAACGATAGTTCGCATAAACATTTACGGTGTGTCGTTGGTCGGTGTCACTCGGAAAGATTAGATCATCGCGTGTGTCGGTCAGCTCAGTACGCGTGTATGCATACGAAATCCAGCCCGCTAGTTTGTTCGCACTGCGTCTCTGCAGCGTCAATTCGAAACCACGCGCATACCCGTTTAACGAATTCTGAAAAGGAAACTCGTTGAAGGTGATAAAGCCGCCGAACAGCCTTGGCTCGTTAAGACTGAAGAATAACCCGTGGTCCTCGCGATCGAAGACCTCTGCGAGAATTCGCGTGCGATTGCCGAAAGACCGTTCAATGCCGGCGTTGAAGTGTGTAGAACGTTCAGACTTCAACTGCGGATTGCCCAGGCGTCCAAACAATTGTTCAAAATCCGGAAACTGATGATAGCGACCGGCGCCAAGCCGCAGCTTCCAGGCCTTCGCAATCGTCCAGGCAAATGAGCCACGCGGCGAGAAATTGGTTTCGCTCGTAACGCCGCCATGTTCGACTCGAAGACCGCCAGTCAACGCGAGGCCACTTGGCTCGTTGGACCAGGTATTCTGAACGTAGTAGCCCTGCTCGACCCCGCTCCGGTCAAAACTCAGTGAAATCACCGGCAAACCATTGAAGAAATCAAAGAACGAATTTGTGCTGTCTACGCTAATACGGCGGACGTAAAAACCTCCTTCGAGTCGATTAGCATTCCGCTGGTAACTCGCGTCAAAGCGCACGCCGAATTGGCTGCGATCACTATTCTGTAGAGTATTGTCGTTGCGATTGATGTTTTTGAAAATTGACCGGAGTCCGAATACGCGAGTCTGCAGATAGGAATTTGGACTGGGAGCACTGGTCCAAAAGCCATTGACCATAAGGTTCCTGTTGTTGCCTCGGAATACCT
>Ga0105243_10002175_pt1 | contig 16560 bp, 18 predicted proteins | sample KBSM34metaG_FD_81525 | JGI IMG/M metagenome (GOLD analysis project Ga0105243, IMG submission 81525) | Miscanthus rhizosphere microbial communities from Kellogg Biological Station, Michigan, USA - KBS M3-4 metaG | ecosystem: Host-associated > Plants > Roots > Rhizosphere > Soil | place... | reverse complement strand
TCGGGCTCTTCTACGTGCAGTCCAGGTTCGTCCCCAGCCGGTACCCGATCCTCGGGGCCTTCGCCTTCGAGACGAGCGGCTACTCGAAGCTGTCGGACTGGCCGGGAGGCGGCGTCGTCGGCGTGCACGGAACGAACACGCCGTGGTTGATCGGGCAGGCCGTGTCGCACGGCTGCGTGCGGCTACGCAACAGCGACGTCCTCGCGCTGCGCAACCTCGTCCGCGTGGGCACGCCGGTCAAGATCGTCGCCGCGTAGCGGCGGTCGCTACGCAGCCGAGGAGGCGTCGAAGGCGTACGCCTGGATCGGGTCGGACGAGAGCGTCCGCTGCCCCGACGGTGCCGGGCGGAGCTGCCGCACGACGTAACCCCGGTCCTCGAACGTGTACCCGGGCGCGAACGTCCGCCACGACCCACCGAGCGAGCGGGCGGTCCCGACGTGCTCGAAGCGGAAGCCGAAGCCGTTGCACGTGGCGACGCCCCCGTTCCACGACTCGGCTGTCGCGATCGGCTTCCAGATGCGGTGCGAACCGGGGAAGACGATCGGATCGGTCATCGGCTTGCCGTCGACCCAGACGCGCCAGACGCCGGGGCGACGGCTCATCTCGAGTACGGCCAGCCGGTGACGCTCGCCGACCTGGACGTTCTGGAGCAGCGGGACGAAAACCGGGTCGCGCCCCGCGCGCGTGATCTCCGCGTAGACCATCGGCGGCGTGTTCGGCAGCGACGCGATGCCCGTCTGGAGCCACATCGTCTCGCCCTTCGGCCCCGCTTGCTTGCCCCCCACGCCGATCCAGGCTGCAGCGTGACCGGCCTGCACCGACGGCGTTCGGTTGGCGGCGATCGTCGCGCGAACCCCACTCGCGACCCATGCCGCCTGGAAGCCCGCGTACGCGTAGCCCGTCGACCCGTTCGCTCCCGAGCCGCACCCCTCCGTGCCGGCCGCGGCGCTCGAGGCGAACGACGCCGTCCATGTCACGGCGACGGTCACGAGGGCCGTCGCCAGCAATCCCGCCCATGTCCTCACAGATCCCTCGATCGGCGTCCCTGGAACGAGGGGGCATCCCTCGATCTGGCGATCGGAGCGAGGAGCCGGGGGTAGCATCCATCGAATGGCTCGGGTCGAGGAGCGGGGGACGGCTGACCTCGACGGCCTCGAGCGGTGGCGCGCCCGTTACGAAGGTGCGCCGAGCCGGAAGGGAGAGCTGTTCACGTCGATCTCGGGGGCGGCGGTCGAGCCGCTGGCGACGCCCGAGGCGGCGAGGGTGGATTACGAGCGGGATCTGGGGTATCCGGGGGCGTACCCCTTCACGCGCGGCGTGTACCCGTCGATGTATCGGGGTCGTTTGTGGACGATGCGCCAGTTCGCGGGGTTCGGGACGGCGGAGGAGACGAACGAGCGGTTCCGGTACCTGTTGGAGCACGGGCAGACGGGGTTGTCGTGCGCGTTCGACATGCCGGCGCTGATGGGCGTCGACTCCGACTCACCGCGCGCGCTGGGTGAGGTCGGCCGCGAGGGCGTGGCCGTCTCGTCGCTGGAGGACATGGGGATCCTCTTCGCGGGGATTCCGCTGGGTGAGGTGTCGACGTCGATGACGATCAACTCGTCGGCGGCCATCGCGCTCGCGATGTATCTGGTCGTCGGGGAGGAGCAGGGGGTGCCGCGCGAGCGGCTGCGGGGAACGATCCAGACGGACATCCTCAAGGAGTACATCGCCCAGAAGGAGTTCATCTTCCCGCCCGGCCCGTCGATGCGGCTGGTGACGGACATGGTCGAGTTCTGCGCGCGCGAGATGCCGCTCTGGCATCCGATCTCCGTCTCCGGGTACCACATCAGGGAGGCGGGCTCGACGGCGGCGCAGGAGCTCGCGTTCACGCTCAAGAACGGGTTCACCTACGTCGAGTGGGCGCTCGAGCGCGGGCTCGACGTCGACGCCTTCGCGCCGAGGTTGTCGTTCTTCTTCAATGCGCACCTCGATTTCTTCGAGGAGATCGCGAAGTACCGTGCGGCCCGGCGGATCTGGGCACGCGAGATGCGCGACAGCTACGGCGCCCGGGACGAGCGCTCTCTGCTGATGCGATTTCACACCCAGACGGCGGGGGTGTCACTTACGTGGCAACAGCCACTTGTGAACGTCGCACGGACCGCGATCGAGGCGTTGGCGGCCGTTCTGGGCGGGACGCAGTCGCTGCACACCAATTCCTACGACGAGGCGCTCGCGTTGCCGACCGAGGACGCGGTGAGGCTGGCGCTGCGCACGCAGCAGGTGATCGCGCACGAGACCGGCGTCGTGAACTCGATCGACCCGCTCGGCGGCTCCTACCATGTGGAGGCCTTGACGAACCGGCTCGAGGCCGAGGCCTACGAGCTGTTCCGTCGCATCGACGAGCTCGGCGGGATGCTCGCGGCGATCGAGCAGAACATGCCGCAGCGCGAGATCGCCGACTCCGCCTACCGCTACCAGCAGGAGGTCGAGGCCGAGGAGCGCGTCGTCGTCGGCGTCAACCGCTACCAGGCAGACGCCGAGGACGAGATCCCGATCCTGCGCATCGACCCCGACCTCGAGCGACGGCAGATCGAACGGCTCCACGCGTTCAAGTCCCGGCGTGACTCCGCCGCGGTCGAACGCCGCGTCGCCGAGCTCGCCGACGCAGCCTCGGCGGACGGCCGAAACCTGATGCCCGTCGTCGTCGACGCCGTCCGCGACGGCGTCACCCTCGGCGAGATCTGCGACACCTGGCGCCACGTCTGGGGCACCTGGCGCGAGCAGCCCGTCTTCTAGTGCGGTTCCTCAGCGCTCCGGCGCCGGTGGGGTGATCTCCAGCTCCATGCCGTCGTAGGCGAGCGGGACGCCCTCCGGGGGCGCGAGCTCGGCGGGTCGGTGGGTCAGGAGCAGGCTGCGCGCACCCGACGCCGCGTACGCCGCGAGCGCCTCGTCGGCGCTCAGGTGGCCGCGGGGCTCGCCGTCGGCGTCGCCGTGCTCGAGCGTCGCCTCGCAGACGAGCAGGTCGGCGTCGCGCGCGAGATCGGCGACGCGGTCGCTCGGGCCGGTGTCGCCGGTGTAGGCGAGCGTCGCCTCGCCGTTCGTCACCCGGAACCCGTAGGTTTCGAGGCGGTAGTGCGGCAGCCGCACCGGGAGGACGTCGAGGCCCGCAGCGGTCGAGAAGCGTGTCTCGGCGTCGTACTCGTTCAGCGAGAACGTGCGCTCGAACATGTCGGGGAACCCGAGCCGCGAGCCGAGCTCCTCGAGAAAGGCCCGCCCGCCGCGGTACACCCACAGCTCGGGTCTCCGGTCGTCGTGCCCGCGGCGGTAGAAGCTGCCCCACACCCAGGGCACCAGGTCTCCCCAGTGGTCGAGGTGGAAGTGCGTGATCGCGATGGCGTCGACAGCGGGCCACGGCTCAGCCTCGCGCAGCCGCGCGAGGACGCCCGGCCCGCAGTCCAGCAGGAGCCGGCGGTCGCCGCTCTCGACGACATAGCCGGAATGCGCCCCCCCCGCGTTCGGCCAGGCCGGCGACGACCCGATGACGATGAGGCGCACGTTCCTATACTGACCGCGTGCAGCGGACGATTCGGGTCGTGATCGCCAAGCCGGGGCTCGACGGGCACGACCGGGGGGCGAAGATCATCGCGCGGTCGCTGCGAGATGCGGGGATGGAGGTCATCTACACCGGCCTCCACCAGACGCCGGAGCAGATCGTCGAGACGGCGATCCAGGAGGACGCCGACGCGGTCGGGATCTCGATTCTCTCCGGGGCACACATGACGTTGGTCCCGCGGATCGTAGAGGGGCTGCGGGCCAACGACGCGGACGACGTCCTCGTCGTCGTCGGCGGGACCATCCCTGCCGAGGATGCCGAGGAGCTCCGCCGACTCGGCGTCGCCGCGGTGTTCACTCCGGGAGCACCGACGACGGCCATCGTCGATTTCCTTCGCGGCGCCCTCGCCGCCGCGTAGCCCGTCACGTCGCCCGCGCCTCAGGGGCCGTGCTGCTCGCTGTCGTCGCCGTCGGGACCGACGGGCTCGGACGGGTCGGTGGGGCCGAGCGAGACCGTCGTGCCTCCGGGGCGGGTGACGCGGAGCGCGAGGAGCGCGCCGTCGGCGCCGCGAAGCGCCTCGGGTGTGACGGTGCCCTGTTTCGTAAAGGCCGTCACGGCCGTTGCCGGAGCCGCCCGCGACTGCATCGTCCGGAGCTTGGGTCGCGCGAGTGCGGAGGCCAGCACCGAGTCGACCACCGCCGTCGGGGACAGGGCCATCTGCACCGACCGCGTGCCGACGACCGGGGTCCACTGTCCACCGGGCCACCAGCGAACCGACGTCACGGCGAGTTCGAGCGTCCCGCCGCCGGCCGCGACCGGCGTCCCGCGCAACCCGAGCGAGAAGGCCGATCCGATCCGAGCCGGGAAGAGCAGGCGCTCGCCGGCGTTCAGGTACGAGTAGGGGTTGACGGCCGGCCCGTCGCCCGGGTGCACCTCGAAGTGGAGATGATGATTCCCCTCGGCATCGCCGGAGTCGCCGACGTAGCCGATCTGCTCGCCGGCGGTCACCTTTGCCCCGTCCTCGACCGCGAAGGCGACGCCGAGCTTGCAGCCGCCTTTGTCCTCGGAGGCCTCGGTCAGGTCGTTGTTCAGGTGGATATAGAGGTACGTGGTGCCGGACTTGCCATAGAGATAGAGCATGCACCCGGCCCGCGCCGAGGTCGTCCACCACTTGACCTTCCCCGCCTCGGCCGCGACGACCGGCGTCCGCCACGGCACCCCTTCGATGTCGATGCCCTCATGACTGCCCTGGGCCCGCGCATCGCCGAAGTTCATGGTGTACGGGTAGTTGCCGATGAGCGGGAACACGATCGGCTTCCCGTCGACGAGCCCGGGCTTCGGCCCGGCACCCGCAGTCGCGACAACGCCCGCGCCGAGGAGCGCCGCAAGGATGAGGAGTGAGACCCCTCGTGCTGTCGTCCGGTGGCGATTCATGAGCTCCGGTGCGCCGCGCGAAGGGCGGAACGTACCAGACCGGCGAGAAGGAGCCTGCCGGGACGCACGCCGTGGGGCGTCGTTAGAGTCACGCGCGTGAAGATCGCCGTCTGCGTGAAGCAGGTCCCAGATGCGACCGTCCACAAGCGGCTCGACCCCGCCACGAACCGTCTCGACCGCTCCGGCGAGGGAGCGTTGAACCCCACCGACGTCAACGCGGTCGAGGAGGCGCTCCGCCTCAAGGAGTCGGCGGGCGGGGAAGTCGTCCTCGTCTCGCTGGGGCCGGAGAAGGCGATGGACTCGCTCCGCAAGGGCCTCGCCATGGGCGCCGACCGCGCGGTGCTCGTCTCGGACGCCGCCGCCGCCGGCTCGGATCTCGTGGGGACGAGCCGCGTGCTCGCGGCCGCGCTGGCGCGCGAGGCGCCCGACCTCGTCCTCTTCGGGCAGCAGTCGAGCGACGCCGACGGCGCCGTGCTGTGGGCGGCGGTCTCCGACCGCCTCCGGCGGCCGATGGTCTCGCAGGTCGCGGAGCTGACCGTCGAGGGCGGGACGCTCACGGGCAAGCGCCAGACCGAGTTCGGCTACGACGTGATCTCGGCGCCGCTCCCGGCGGTCGTCGCGGTCTCCGACGCGATCAACGAGCCGCGCTACCCGTCACTCAAGGGGATCATGGGCGCCAAGTCCAAGCCGCAGGACGTCGTCGCGCTCGGCGACCTCGGCGTGGACTCCGCCGAGGTCGGCGAGGCCGGGTCGCGCACCACCGTTCGCTCCGTCGCGCCGCCTCCCGGGAAGAGCGACCAGGTGAGGATCGACGACGACGGCAGCGCGGCGGAGAAGATCGTCGAGTACCTCGCCGCGAGGAGGCTCATCTGACGATGCCGACGCTCGTCTTCCTCGAGACCCACGACGGGGAGCCCACGAAGGGCGGGCTCGGTGTCCTCTCCAAGGCAGCGTCGCTCGGCGGCGACGTCGCCGGCGTCGTCCTCGGCACCGGTGTCCGGGACGCGGCGGAGGCGGCGGGCGCACACGGTGCGTCGGTCGTCTACGTCGTCGAGGACGACGCGCTGGCCGCGCCGCTTCCGCAACCGCGCGTCGACGCCCTCGAGGCGGTCGTCGCCGCGTCGGACGCGGAGAACGTGCTGTTCCCCGCCTCGGTGCTCGCTGCGGATGTGGCCGCGGGGCTCGCCGCGCGGCTCGAGGCCGGTCTCAACTGGGACCTGACCGACTTCCGCCTCGAGGGCGGCGAGCTCGTGGGCACCCGCGCGGCGCTCGGGGACACGGTCATCGTCGAGGTCGGATGGACGTCGACGCCGCGCCTCGGGCTGGTTCGCTCCGGGACGTTCGATCCCGCCCCGTCGGGCGGCACGGCGGAGCTCCGCGACGTCGCGGTGACGTTCCAGGACTTCACGACGCAGGCGCGCCTCGTCGAGCACCTGCAGGAAACGTCGAGCGGGCCGTCGATCGAGGACGCCGACGTGATCGTCGCCGGGGGCCGAGGGCTGGGCGGCCCCGAGGGCTTCTCGATCTGCGAGGAGCTCGCGTCGGCGCTCGGCGGCGCCGTCGCCGCGACGCGCGCGGTCGTCGACGCCGGCTGGTACCCGTACTCCGCTCAGGTGGGCCAGACCGGGAAGTCCGTCTCGCCCAAGCTCTACGTCGCGCTCGGGATCTCGGGCGCGATCCAGCACAAGGTGGGCATGCAGGGGTCGGGCACGATCGTCGCGGTGAACAAGGACCCGAACGCGCCGATCTTCGACTTCGCCGATCTCGGCGTCGTCGGCGACCTGACACAGATCGCGCCGAAGCTGACCGAGCTCCTGCGGGCTCGCGGGTAGCCGTGGCCCGGCGCGCGAGCGGCGTCCGCCCGGCCGACTACCCGCCCCCGTTCCGAGACACCGAGGCGATCGCCGCGCCGACCGACGCGCCGGACGAGCGGATCGACGTCGGGGTCCTGATCGTCGGAGGCGGCCCCGGCGGCCTCGCGTGCGCGATCAGGCTGGGGCAGCTGCTCGAGGAGAGCCCGGACGTTCGCGACCGCCTCGGCGACGTCCCCGTGGCGGTGCTCGAGAAGGGGAAACAGCCGGGGTCGCATCTGCTCTCCGGCGCCGTCATGAACCCACGCGCGATACGGAAGCTCTTCGCCGGCCGGATGACCATCGAGGAGATGCCGACCTACGGACAGGTCCACCGCGAGGCCGTCTACCTGCTGACGAAGGGCGCCTCGGTTCGCATCCCGCCGCCGCCGACGATGATGAACCGCGGCAACTGGGTGGTGTCCGTCTCCGAGTTCGGCCGCTTTCTCGCGGAGCAAGCCGAGGCGGGCGGCGCGATGATCCTCCCCGAGACGACCGGGCAGGCGCTGCTGCTCGAGCACGGCCGCGTGGTCGGCGTGCGCACGGGCGACAAGGGCCGCGGCAAGGACGGCGCACCTCTCGCGAACTTCGAGCCCGGCGTCGACGTGACCGCGAAGGTGACGGCCCTTGCGGAGGGCACCGCGGGCCATCTGACGAGCGCCGCGATCGACCGGTTCGGTCTTCAGGGGCGCAACCCGCAGATCTGGGCGCTCGGCGTGAAGGAGGTCTGGAAGGTCCCGCAGCGGCTGGACCGGATCGTGCACACGATGGGCTGGCCGCTCCGCAAGAGCGCCCGCTACGGCGAGTTCGGCGGCTCGTGGATCTACCCGATGGGCGACGACCACGTCTCGCTCGGCTTCGTCGTCGGCCTCGAGTACGCCGACGTCGAGCTCTCGGGTCACGATCTCCTGCAGGAGTTCAAGACGCATCGGCTCGTCCGCAAGATCCTGAACGGAGGCGAGCGGGTCGCGTGGGGCGCGAAGACGATCACCGAGGGTGGGCTCAACTCCGTGCCGTCGCGGCTCAACGCCCCCGGGCTGCTGCTCGTCGGCGAGGGGGCCGGCCTCGTGAACGTCCCGCGGCTCAAGGGGATCCACTACGCGATCGAGTCGGGGCGGCTCGCCGCGGAGGCCGCGTTCGCGGCCCTGCGCCGCGGCGAGGCGGTGGGTCGGCAGGGCGCGCTCGACGGCTACGACCGCTCGCTGCGGGAGAGCTACGTCTGGAAGGACCTCGCGGAGGTGAGGAACATGCGCCAGGCGTTCGACAAGGGCTTCTTCCTCGGCGGCGCCCTCGCGAGCGCGATGACGGTGACGAAGGGGAAGGTGCCGCCGAAGGAGCTCGAGACCCACCCGAACGCGGAGACGCGCCTCATGCGGACCGGGCGCGCCGCGCAGTATCCGGCTCCCGACGGACAGCTGACGTTCGACAAGCTGTCCTCGGTCTTCGCGTCGGGCAACCGGACGCGGGACGACCAGCCGAGCCACGTCCGGGTCGAGACGAGCGTGCCGCGCGACCTCGCCGAGATGTGGCACTGGATGTGCCCGGCCCAGGTATACGAGGTGGGGGAGGAGGCGGACGACGGGACGGTGCAGCTCCTCGTCAACCCCTCCAATTGCGTCCAGTGCGGCGCGATCAGCGCCAAGGGCGGCCGGCTTACCCCGCCCGAGGGCGGCTCCGGACCCGAGTACACGTCGACCTAGCGCGTGCCTAGCGGCCCTCGCGCTGGGCCCACGCATCGGCCATCGCGACGCGCTGCGCGAGGGTCGGGTGCGTCGCGAACGCGACATACGCCCACGTCGGCGGGCTCGGGTCGCCGAGCGAGGTCACCGCGAGCTCTCGGAAGAGCCCGCGCGCGGCGGTCGGGTCGCGCGTCGTCTGGAGTGCCTTCCAGTCGGCCTCGCTCTCCATGCGACGACTCACGACGTTCTGGGCCGGCATCGCGGCGAGTGCAAGGAGCGCGACGACCAGGAGTGCGAGCGGCACGGACGCCGGGTCGCCCATCCCGCCCCGACGGCGGGTGACGAGCATCACGACGAGGGCCGCGGGCAGCGCGAACAGGACGAACCATCCGATCGCCTTTGCGATGTGGTGGCTCGCCTGGTGGCCGAGCTCGTGGGCGAGGACGACGTCGACCTCGCCGTCGGCGAAGCGTCCGTCGAGCAACGTGTCCCAGACGACGATCCGCCGGGACGGGCCGAGACCGAACGCATACGCGTTCGCCTGTGAGGTGTCACCGCTCACCTTCTGGACCCGTAGCGTCACGCCGTCGACGCCCTCCGCCCGCGCCAGGCGCTCGTACGACTGCTCCAGGCGCTGATCGCTCGGAGGCTCGAGGCCCGTCGCGAGATACGGCTCGGCGAAGACGAGCACGGCGGCGATCGAGCCGAGCGCGAGCGCCGCCGGGAGCCACCACCACGATCCGAGCCACCGCGCAAGCCACATCACGACGACGAGCCCGAGGGTGAGCGCGAGGAACGCGCCGGCGAGCGCCAGCCAGCCGCCGAGCACCACGTCGACGTACGCGACTCTCGACAGCCCGTGTCGGCGGTCCCACCAGAGCGCAAGCACGGAGAACGGAAGCCCGGCGAGCCACGCGAGCGCGATTCCGAGCATCCCGAGCAGCATCCCGGTGCCGATCGGCCCCGCCGCCGATTCTCGCGCCAGGCGGGCTCCGCGCCGTGCATAGACCGCGAGCGTCCCGAGCACGGCGACCTGCGAGAGCGCCCAGTTGACGTAGAGGAAGCGCTCGTATCGCTCGGCGCGCGCGACGAAGCCTGATCCGAAGACGGCGTCGACGTCGACCGCAGGCAGCTCGAGATCCCTCGGGACGACGCTCCTGGCAAGGAGCCACGCCGCGACGACCCAGGCGACGGCGAGCGACGCGTAGACGGCGGCGCGGCGGGACGTTGCAGCGCTCATCCGTCCGCCTCCTCCCCGGCGCCGCTCGGGTCGAGGGCCGGGGAGGAGTTGGGGTAACGGGGGGTCAGAAGCAGGAGATACGAGGCCGTCTGCGCCTGGTAGCGGATCGACGACACGCCGAGGTCGCGGAGCCCGGACGGGGCCCGGCCGCTCACGAGCGCAGCGATCCATGCGAGCAGCGCGACGATCAGCCCGACGAGGGCGTACGCCGCGGCCAGGAGGAGGGCGGGTCCCGCGAGCACGATCCGGGCGAGGACCCCGAGCCGGCGCTGGCGCGCAGGCCCCGCAATCGTGAGGTCGATCGGATAGCCGCCCTCGCGACCGACGAACCCCGGGTACGGCCGGCCCACGACGTGGAGGAACGCCGAGACGTGCGCGACCGCCCGCACGAACGCGGCGAGGAAGCGGTGGAGCGGGGCGGGGACTCGCCCGATCACGAGGGCAGCGACCCAGGCTGCCACGGCGGCGAACAGGGCGGGGACCGACCAGAGCACGAGCCAGTAGAGATGCGGGACCGCGAGCAGCGGACGGAAGGCGACGACGAGCCGGGGCCGGCCGAGGTCGTCGCGAACGCGGATCGCGATCGGATGCATGCGGGGCGCGGCCGCGTGCCCCGGACCGGAGTCGGGATACCGGTCCGTCGCGAGGAGGCCGTACCGGGCGACCCGGCCGCCGTAACCGACGGCGAAGGCGCCCGCGTCCCGGAGGCCGAGCGGCATGCGTCCCCGGACGAGCGAGGCGAACCAGCCGAGCACGGCGGCGACGACGGCGAGGACGACGAGTGCGAGCAGGAGGGCCAGTGCCGGGAGCACGAGCACCGGCCGCAGGAGGACGGCCCATCGTCGCCGGTGGAGGTCGTCGTCGACGGGAGCGTGCCCCACGCGCGCCATTCTGGCGCGACCGGCAGTCGCCCACCGCGCGCGAGCGCGGGAGCAGGCGTGACGACCCGATGTGACGGCCGACGTAAGCTGCCGCGGTGGTCTCCGAGCCGCTCTCCTACGACGACGTCCTTCGCGCCGCGGAGACGATCCGCGGCCGCGTGCGGAGGACGCCGCTCCTGGACGGGAGCGACCTCGTACCAGGCCTCGCGCTCAAGGCGGAGCTGTTCCAGAGCACGGGCTCGTTCAAGGTCAGGGGCGTCACCAACCGCCTCGCTGCCCTGAGCGCCGACGAGCGCCGACACGGCGTCGCCGGCGCGTCGGCCGGGAACCACGCGATCGCGCTCGCATGGGGCGCGGCGCGCGAGGACCTCGCGTGCACGGTCTTCTCGTGGTCGGCGGCGAGCCCGTTCAAGCTCGACCGAGCGCGGTCTCTCGGCGCGCAGGTCGACACCGAGGCGGACGATCCGGGCGGTGCGTTCGCCCGTCTCGACGAGCACCTCGCGACGACGGGCGCGGCGCTCGTCCACCCCTTCGACGACCCTTTGGTAATCGCCGGCCAGGGCACGGTCGGGCTCGAGATCCACGAGGACGCACCTGGCGCCGACGTCGTCGTCGTCCCGGTCGGCGGCGGCGGGCTCATCGCGGGGATCGCGACTGCGGTGGCACCGCGCGGCGTGCGGGTGATCGGGGTCGAGCCGGTCGGGTCAGCGGCGCTCCTGCCGGCGCTCGACGCGGGGGAGCCGGTCGACGTCGTGCCCCGAACGATCGCGAGCGGCCTCGACGCGCCGTTCACGGGCCGCAACGCGCTGGCGGCCTGTCGCGTGGCCGGCGTGGAGGTCGTGACGGTGCCCGACGAGGCGATCGTGGAGGCCATGCGGCGGCTCTACGCCGACGCGAAGCTCGCATGCGAGCCGGCAGGAGCCGCCGCGGTGGCGGCGGTCCTGAACGGGCTCGTCGCCGGCGACTCGATCGTCGCCGTCGTCTCGGGTGGCAACGTGGGAGCGGATATCGCCTCTGATATCCTGGCCGGTCGATGAAGGCCGACATCCATCCCGAGTACGTCGTCGCGCACGTCACCTGCTCGTGCGGCAACGAGTTCACGACCCGCTCGACGAAGGCGGAGCTCCACGTGGAGGTCTGCTCGGCCTGCCACCCGTTCTACACGGGCAAGCAGAAGCTCATGGACTCGGGCGGCCGCGTCGAGCGCTTCCAGCGCCGCCTCGAGAAGGCGAGCGCGTCCCGGCCGACGGCCGAGAGCAACTAGGGCTTCCCCAGGACATCGACCGCTAGCCTGCGTGTCGGCATGGGCGCGAGTTCTCTAGCCGCCGGCGGGCTCCAGTCCGCGGGCGGCGTTTCGTACGGCGGCCAGGCCGTGCTCGAGGGTGTGATGATGCGCGGTCCGTCGTGCTGGGCCGTCGCGATCCGGACCCCGGAAGGCGGCATCGAGGAGGTCGTCCGCGACGTCTCGTCGCCGATGAAGCGGCACCGGCTCTGGCGGCTGCCCGTGATCCGTGGGGTGATCGCCCTCGGCGAGTCCCTCGCGATCGGGTTCCGCGCGCTCGCGATCTCGGCCAACGTGGCGGCGCGCGAGGAGGACGACGAGGGCGCCGTCGTCACGGAGATCAGCCGCGGGCAGATCATCTTCTCGTTCGCGATCGCGATCGGGTTCGCGCTGATGCTCTTCAAGATCGGCCCGGCGCTCCTCACGAGCTGGCTGCCCATCGACGGCACGACGTGGTTCGTCATCGTCGAAGGGCTGATCCGGGTGGGCGTCTTCATCGCCTACATCGGGCTGATCGGGCTGCTCCCCGACCTCAAGCGGGTGTTCCAGTACCACGGCGCCGAGCACAAGACGATCAACGCGCTCGAGGGTGGCTCGGAGTTGACGCCGGAGAAGGTGCAAAAGTTCAGTTTGATTCACCCACGTTGCGGAACGGCGTTTTTGCTCTGGGTCATGGTCATCGGGATCTTCGTCTTCGCGCTCGTGGGCCGACCGGTGTGGTACTGGCTGATCGCGAGCCGGATCCTCCTTCTCCCGGTGATTGCGGGGCTCGCCTACGAGCTGATCCGGTACGCGGGCAAGCACACCGACAACCGGGTCCTGATGACGCTCCTCGCGCCGGGGCTCTGGCTCCAGCGGCTCACGACGCGCGAGCCGTCGCTCGACCAGGTCGAGGTCTCGATCCGGGCGATCCAGGAGGTCAGGCGGCGCGAGGCGGGCGAGAGCCCGGCCGAGCTCGCGACGGACAGCCGGGTCGAGGTGATGGCGTAGTGCCGAGGATCGTTCGGGACGCGAACGTCGCGTGGGAGGGAAACCTCGCGCGTGGCCACGGCGCGCTCACGGCGGCGAGTTCCGGTGCGTTCATCGGGCTCGCGTACTCGCTGCCGAGCCGCGTCGGCGACCCGGAAGGGAAGACGAGCCCCGAGGAGCTCCTCGCAGCCGCACATGGCGGCTGCTTCGCGATGTCGCTCGCCGGCGAGCTGACCGGCGCCGGCACGCCGCCCGAGCGCCTCGACGTGCATTGCCGGATCACGATGGACGAGGTCGAGGGTCGCGGGCATCTCATCGTCGGTTCCGCGCTCGAGGTGCGCGCCAACGTCCCCGGACTCGGGGAGGAGGCGCTCGTCGCCGCCCTCGACGCGGCGGACAGGGGATGCTCGTTCTCGGCGCTTCTGCGAGACGCCGGCGTCGAGATCGACGTGACGACAACGCTCGAGAGCTGACGGAGGCAAAGAATGGCGACGGATCGCACGGCAAAGGTCACCTGGTCGGGATCGCTCACGGACGGCGGCGGCACGATCGAGGGCGTCGGGAGTGGCGCGTTCGGCCCGCTGGACGTCAGCTGGTCCTCGCGGGCGGAGGAGCCCGACGGCAAGACGAGCCCGGAGGAGCTCATCGCGGCCGCATGGGCCTCCTGCTTCTCGATGGCGCTCTCGGCCGGTCTCGCCCGCGCCGGGACGCCGCCCGAGCGCCTCGAGACGGCGGTGACCGTGACGTTCCAGCCGGGAGAGGGCATCGTCAAGGGGGCGATCACGGTCGTCGGGACCGTGGCGGGCGTCGACCACGCCGGTTTCGCCGAGCAGGCGGAGACGGCGAAGGCGAACTGCCCCGTCTCGAAGGCGCTCACCGGGATTCCCGAGGTCACGCTCGACGCGACGCTCTCGACGTAGGGCGCTGCGCCGCCCCACGCGGCGCCTACGATGCCCGGATGGCCACGCTCGACCAACTGGCGGACGAGCTCGAGCGCTCCCACGCGGAGCTGCAGGAGCGGATGGCCGACCCGACCATCTACGCGGATCGCCGCGAGGCGGCCGACCTCGGGCGCCGGCTCAAGGAGCTCGAGCCGGTCGTCCGTGCAGCGCGCGAATGGCGCCAGGCGAGCACCGACCTTGCCGAGGCGAAGGACGATCCCGAGCTCGCCTCGATGGCGAGCGAGCTCGAGGCGGACGTCGACCGGCTCGAGAACGAGCTCAGGCTCGCGCTCGTCGAGCGCGACCCGGCCGACGGAAAGGATGTGATCGTGGAGGTCAGGCAGGGCGTGGGCGGCGACGAGGCGGCGCTCTGGGCCGGTGAGATCGCGCGCATGCTCCAGCGGTACGCCGAGCGGCGTGGGTTCCGGAGCGAGGTCCTCTCGGCGAGCGAGAACGAGGGGGGCGGCGTCAAGGAAGCCGTGTTCGCGGTGAAGGGGGACGGCGCGTTCTCCGTCTTCAAGTGGGAGGGCGGGACGCATCGGGTCCAGCGCGTGCCGGCGACCGAGTCCCAGGGGCGTATCCACACGTCGACCGCCACGGTCGCTGTGATGCCCGAGGCGGAGGAGGTCGAGATCGAGATCGACGACAAGGACCTCAAGATCGACGTCTATCGCTCGACGGGGCCGGGCGGGCAGTCGGTCAACACGACGGACTCCGCGGTGCGGATCACTCACCTCCCGACGGGGATCGTCGTGTCGATGCAGGACGAGAAGTCGCAGCTCCAGAACAAGCAGAAGGCGATGCGCGTGCTCCGTGCCAGGCTCTACGAGGCCGAGCGCGAGCGCCAGCAGGCGGAGGTCGCCGCTGCGCGGCGCTCGCAGGTCGGCTCCGGCGAGCGCGCCGAGAAGATCCGCACCTACAACTTCCCGGAGAACCGCCTCACCGACCATCGGATCAAGCACACCGTGCACCGCCTCGACCAGATCCTCGACGGCGATCTCGAGGAGTTCACCGAAGCGCTTCAGGCGGAGGAGCGCCGGAGAGCCCTCGAGACGGCGGTGTGACGACCGTCCTCGGTCCGCGCCGCCAGTGACCGAGGCGCTGCTCACGATCGGCGAGGTCCTTCGGCGATCGACCGACCACCTGGAGCCGCGGAGCGGCCGTCGAGCGCGGCTCGACGCCGAGCGCCTCCTCGCGCACGGGCTCGGGATGGAGCGCGTCGATCTCTACATGCACCTCGACCGGCCGCTGTCGCCGAAGGAGCTCGCCGCCGCGCACGCGCTCGTCGCGCGACGCGCGGCCGGCGAGCCGCTCCAGTACGTGCTCGGCGAGTGGGGGTTTCGACGCCTCGCGCTCCGGGTCGACCCGCGCGCGCTGATCCCGCGTCCCGAGACCGAGACGGTCGTCGAGCGGTGCCTTGCCCTGCTCGACGACGACGGCGCGCCGCGTGTCCTGGACGTCGGGACGGGGACGGGCGCGATCGCGCTGGCGATCGCCGCGGAGCATCCGGGAGCCCGCGTGACGGCGATCGACGTCTCGGAGGACGCCCTGGCGCTGGCGGGCGAGAACGCGGAGCGCACGGGGATCGAGGTCGAGCTCCGGCACCACGATCTGTTCGCCGGCCTCCCCGGCGAGGGGTGGGACCTCGTCGTCTCCAACCCTCCGTACGTGGACGAGGCGGAGCTCGCGTCGCTCGCACCCGACGTCGTGGAGTGGGAGCCGCACGTCGCGCTCCTCGATCGCGGGCACGCAGATGCGCTCGTCCGGTCGGCCGTCGCCGTGCTCCGGCCCGGCGGCGCCCTCGTCCTCGAGGCGCACGAGCACCGCGCGACCGACGTCGCGGAGCTCCTCGACGCCCAGGGCTTCGTCGACGTCTGCGTGACGCAGGACCTCGCCGGGCGCGACCGCGTCGTCGAGGGCCGACGGGCCCGCGAGCCGGGTACGACGTGAGCGTGGACGCCGCGGTCGCCGCGCTCCGAGCCGGGCGGCTCGCCGTCGTGCCGACCGACACGGTCTACGGCCTCGCCGCCGACGCGGGGAGCGAGGCAGCCGCCCGCGCGCTCTACGCGGCGAAAGGACGGGACGCGATCCAGCCGACTGCCGTGCTGTTCGCGTCGGTCGACGTCCTGCTCGAGCGGGTTCCCGAGCTGCCCGCCGCCGCGGCCCGGGTCTCGCGTGGGCTGCTGCCCGGGCCTCTGACGCTCATCCTCCCGAACCCGGGACGTCGGTATGCCTGGCTCAACGTCCAGCGGCCCGACGCCCTCGGCGTCAGGGTGCCTGCCGTCGGCGGTCCCGGTCGTGCCGTGCTCGCTGCCCTCGGAGCTCTCGTCGCGACGAGCGCGAACCTGCCGGGCGGTGCCGACCCGCGGCGCGCCGAGGACGTCCCGGCCGAGATCGCGGCGGCGGTCGACGTCGTGGTCGACGGCGGCCTCTTGCCCGGGACGCCGTCGACCGTGCTCGACCTGACCGGGCCCGAGCCCCTCGTCCTCCGCCAGGGCGCGCTCGCCGCCGAAGTCGTTCTCGCCCGCGTTCAGGCTCTTACGGACTGTTAACGCCCGGCCGACAGGCGCCTAACGCCTCCGAGAGAGACTCGCCGGTATGAGAGGCCTCGTCGCCGTCGCTGCGGCAGCAGGTTTCGCCCTCGTGGCCACTCCGCTCGCCGCCGCGAAGGCGCCGAGCGCGGTGACCGGGGCGGCGACATCCGTCGGGGCCACCACGGCCGTCGCCACGGGCAAGGTCGATCCCG
>Ga0105243_10002172_pt1 | contig 16573 bp, 16 predicted proteins | sample KBSM34metaG_FD_81525 | JGI IMG/M metagenome (GOLD analysis project Ga0105243, IMG submission 81525) | Miscanthus rhizosphere microbial communities from Kellogg Biological Station, Michigan, USA - KBS M3-4 metaG | ecosystem: Host-associated > Plants > Roots > Rhizosphere > Soil | place... | reverse complement strand
TGATGAAAGATAAATATGGAACGGTCATTTACGTAGGAAAAGCAAAAGTATTAAAAAATCGAGTGCGCTCCTACTTTACCGGATCTCATGACGGAAAGACGCTTCGACTTGTAAACGACATTGTCGATTTTGAATATATCGTCACATCTTCTAATTTAGAAGCGCTTATTTTAGAAATGAATTTAATTAAAAAGCATGATCCAAAATACAATATCATGCTTAAAGATGATAAGGGTTATCCCTTTATTAAGATTACAGCTGAAAAACAGCCCCGACTTGTTATTACAAGAAAAATAAAAAAAGATAAAGGGAAATACTTCGGTCCTTATCCTAACGTTCAAGCTGCAAATGAAACAAAGCGGCTTCTTGATCGCATTTATCCATTAAGAAAGTGCTCTACCATGCCAGACAGACCTTGTTTGTATTACCATATCGGGCAATGCCTAGCTCCTTGCGTAAAAGAAGTAAAAGAAGAGCAAAACAAACAAATTATTGAAAATATCACGCGGTTTTTAAATGGTGGATATGAGCATGTCAAAACAGAGTTAACTGAAAAAATGTTAAAAGCTTCAGAAGAACTTGACTTTGAACGGGCTAAAGAATATCGAGATCAAATTGCTCATATCGAAGCGACAATGGAAAAGCAAAAAGTAACGTTTAATGATTTTGTTAATCGAGATGTGTTTGGCTATTCTTATGATAAAGGCTGGATGTGTGTTCAAGTTTTCTTTATTCGCCAAGGGAAATTAATTGAGCGAGAAGTTTCTATGTTTCCTTTTTATAAAGAGCCAGAAGAAGATTTCTTAACTTTTATCGGTCAGTTTTATGCCAAAAATATTAAGCCAAAAGAAGTGATGGTTCCAGCAACGATTGATGCAGAGTTGGCTGAGAAATTAGTAGAAGTAGAGGTTCAGCATCCAAAGCGAGGCAAAAAGAAAGAATTAGTAGAACTTGCGTGTAAAAATGCAAAAATTGCGCTCGGTGAAAAATTCTATTTAATTGAACGAGATGAAGAACGCACGGTTGGCGCAGTTGAACGGTTAGGAGAAGAGCTTGGAATTGCCGCTCCTTATCGGATTGAAGCATTTGATAATTCAAATATTCAAGGAACAGACCCAGTTTCTGCGATGATTGTTTTTGTTGATGGGAAGCCGGAAAAGAAAGAATATCGTAAATATAAAATTAAGACCGTGCAGGGACCAGATGATTACAGTTCCATGAGAGAAGTGGTTCGCAGAAGGTATTCCAGAGCATTAAAAGAAGGTCTTCCGCTTCCAGATTTAATTGTTGTAGATGGAGGTAAAGGGCATTTGGCTGCGGTGCAGGATGTTCTCGAAAATGAATTGGGACTTTTAGTGCCTACAGCAGGTCTTGTCAAAGATGATAAGCACAGAACTTCGAATCTGATGATTGGCGAGCCTCCTCAAATCATACCGCTTGAACGCAATAGTCAAGAATTTTATTTGCTTCAGCGAATTCAAGATGAAGTTCACCGCTTTGCGATTACCTTCCACCGTCAAGTGCGCTCTAAGTCCGCTTTTCAGTCTGTTCTGGACGACATTCCGGGAGTGGGAGAAAAGCGTAAAAAAGCTTTGTTAAAGTATTTTGGTTCGGTGAAAAAATTGAAAGAAGCAACGGTTGAAGATATTCGAAATTCAGGTGTTCCTCAAAACATTGCTGAAAAAATTTATGAAACATTGCAAAAATAGTCTTGAAATAATAGAAAATATTTGATAAGCTATTAACTAATTTCATACGACACTTCATCAAATGAAGTGAAGATAGAGGTGCAAATTTAATCAGTACGTATCAGGAAGGGTATGAGCCCTTATGAATGATGCGGAAAGGGAAATTTGCCGAAGTGAACATTACCTCATAGTAATGATTGCTGGTTCTGCGTTGAATAAACGTAGGATTGTCAAGATGTAGATTCTTGGAGAGCTATCTCACGGCAGTGGACGGTTATGTTTTATAATTTTCGTTCGTTAAGCAATGAGAGCTCATCTCATTGCTTTTTTTATTGTCTGAGTAAAAAAATTTAGCTTCTCATCATCCTGCATATGCAAATTTATTGAAAAGGAATGAACAAAATTATGGCATTAATCGTTCAAAAATTTGGTGGAACATCTGTTGGTTCTGTTGAACGTATTCAACATGTAGCAAACCGAGTTATTCAAGAAGCAGAGCGCGGTAACCAAGTAGTCGTTGTTGTATCGGCAATGGGCAAAACCACAGATGCACTGGTGAAATTAGCAAGTGATATTACGGACAGTCCAAGCAAACGCGAAATGGATATGCTTCTTACAACTGGAGAACAAGTGACGATTTCCCTGTTAACAATGGCCCTTCAATGCAAAGGGTATGAAGCAACTTCGCTAACAGGTTGGCAAGCTGGCATCCAGACGGAAGCAGTTCATAGCAATGCACGAATCCAGCACATTGATACAACTCGTATTCAACGTCAGTTAGATAGCGGACGAATTGTAGTAGTAGCTGGATTCCAAGGCTGTTCAGAAGATGGAAGCATTACAACATTAGGTCGAGGCGGCTCTGACACGACGGCAGTAGCTCTTGCCGCGGCGCTAAAAGCTGCAAAATGTGATATTTATACAGATGTAACAGGAGTGTTTACGACAGATCCGCGCTATGTAGAAGATGCCCGTAAGCTTCACTCTATTTCATATGACGAAATGTTAGAATTAGCTAATTTGGGAGCAGGGGTGCTGCATCCGCGCGCTGTTGAGTTTGCAAAAAATTATCAGGTACCGCTAGAAGTGCGTTCAAGCTTAGAAAACGAGAATGGAACGATTGTTGAGGAGGAAGTTTCAATGGAACAAAACTTAGTCGTAAGAGGAATTGCGTTTGAAGATAATATTTCACGGGTGACAATTGAAGGGTTAAACAACGAGTTGCAAACTCTTTCTACTATTTTTACAGCATTAGCAAAAGAACAGTTAAATGTGGACATTATTATTCAAAACGTAACGGCTAATAATCGTCTATCCATCTCATTTTCTATTAAAACCGTAGACGTAGAAGCTGCTCTTGCTGTCTTAAAAGAATATAAATCTACTTTAGGATATACGCGTATCGAACATGAAAGCGGTCTGGCTAAAGTGTCGATTGTCGGATCTGGTATGATTTCAAACCCAGGTGTTGCAGCTGAAATGTTTGAAGTGCTGGCAGGAGAGAAAATTGAAGTGAAGATGGTCAGCACGTCTGAAATTAAAGTATCTACAGTTGTACCGCATGCTGATATGGTAAAAGCAGTTGAGACGCTTCACGTAGCATTCGAACTAGAAGAACAGCAGGCAGTGCAAGTATAAAGAAGAGAAAAAAGACGTGGTATCTCCACGTCTTTTATATATACGTATTTTTTACTTTTTATAACGCTCCGCGCGTGTTTCGGTAGGTAAAATATCTTTTCGGTCCCACTGCACGGAAATCAGCACTTTTCCGTTCTTTTCTTTATGTGTTAAGTAGGCTTCTGTTAGGCAGTTGTTTTGCCGCTGAATCTGTTCAGCCACAAATCCTGACTCAAGATGAAACGAACAAGTTTCCTGCTGAAATCTTTTGCTGACCACATCACCTGATAACTCAAGCTCTAGTGAATATTTATCTTTTTTTGCAAGCGTCAGTGTTCCCCAGGAAGCTGCTTTAAAAAAAGCGACGATTTCATCCATTGTATTTAATGGGTATTTCCGCGCAAGGTGTTTTCCTGCCCAGTATGAAATGGTATTCGTTTCGTCTCCAAGAAGCTCTGGAATTAACACGTCACGCAAAAGGCTGTATCCGAAATATGAAACGTGATCAAGAGTTCTCTCTGTTTCAGCTGTGACATTAGGTTCTGATGTTTCCATCGTCTCTTCAAGTTCTTGCTGTGATTCTGTTTGTAAATTGCTCATGCTTTCCCCTCTTTCTTTACTACTATTATATACAAATCTAAAAAACCTCTCACGCATTTTTTTAATAAAATGTAAGAGGATCTTTATTATGGTAAAAAGAGTTAGATGTAAAGATAAAAAATCCATAATATACCTTTTAAAAGGGTACTTTTACCTGTGTAAATGTTTTGTGAACTTGTTTACAATAAAAGTATAAAGTAAACGCTTACTTAGTTGTGGCAAGCAATATTATAATAGAAAGAAAAAATCTGTAACATCAATATAGTAAGCGTTAACAAATATAAAATTTTATAAATTTATATTTTATAGAAGATTTAAATATCTTGCCTTGACGCTCTTAATCGATGGGAGTAAAATTAACCTGTCACATACTTTATTAGGAAATGCAAAGGTTTTCATTTCCTATATTCACGATTAATCTATTTGTCTAGTGGGAGTAAGAAAGTTCTTCACAAACTATGTTCATTTAACTAAGGGGGGTCTACGCAGATGGCGGCAAACAGAGAGTTTCAATATCGGAGAATCCATTCATTACTTGGGGTAATACCAATCGGGATTTTCTTAACACAGCATTTAGTTGTGAATCATTTCGCGACAAAGGGAGAAGAATCATTTAATCAAGCAGCTCACTTCATGGAGAGCTTACCTTTCCGCTATGCTCTAGAAATTTTCATTATTTTCTTACCAATCGTTTTTCACGCAATATACGGTCTTTACATCGCATTCACTGCTAAAACAAACGTTAACAACTATGGGTTTTTCCGTAACTGGATGTTTATCCTTCAGCGTGTTTCAGGTGTAATCACACTTATCTTCATCACATGGCACGTATGGGAAACCAGAATACAAGCTGCGCTTGGAAAAGAAGTAGATTTTCAAATGATGGAACGAATTTTAAGCAACCCGGCAATGCTTGCATTCTACATAGTTGGTGTTGTATCTACGATCTTCCACTTTGCAAACGGTCTATGGTCATTTGGAGTTAGCTGGGGGTTAACTGTAACACCACGTTCTCAAAGAATTTCAACTTATGTGACATTAGCAATCTTCTTAGCACTTACATTTGTAGGTGTTCGTACATTATTCGCATTTGCATAAAATTAAGGTTTTGAAGGAGTGGGGTTCCGATGAGTAACGGAAAAATCATCGTAGTCGGTGGCGGTTTAGCTGGCTTGATGGCAACAATAAAAATTGCTGAGTCTGGCAAGCAAGTAGATTTATTTTCACTAGTTCCGGTAAAAAGATCTCACTCAGTTTGCGCGCAAGGTGGAATCAACGGAGCCGTAAATACGAAAGGTGAAGGGGATTCACCATGGGAACACTTTGATGACACAGTGTACGGCGGAGACTTTTTAGCCAACCAGCCACCTGTAAAAGCAATGTGTGAAGCAGCTCCTGGCATTATTCACTTACTTGACCGCATGGGTGTTATGTTTAACCGTACTCCTGAGGGTTTGTTAGACTTCAGACGATTTGGCGGGACGCAGCATCACCGTACGGCTTTTGCTGGAGCAACAACGGGTCAACAATTATTGTACGCATTAGATGAGCAGGTTCGTCGCTATGAAGTTGCCGGACTTGTGACAAAGTACGAAGGATGGGAATTCTTAGGTGCTGTTCTTGACGATGAGCGCAGCTGTCGCGGAATTTCTGCACAGAATTTAAAATCAATGGAAATTAAAACGTTCCCAGCTGACGCGGTTATTATGGCTACAGGTGGACCTGGAATTGTTTTTGGAAAATCGACGAACTCAGTTATTAATACAGGTTCAGCGGCATCTATTGTGTATCAGCAAGGTGCATACTATTCAAACGGAGAGTTTATTCAAATTCATCCAACTGCTATCCCAGGAGATGATAAGCTTCGTCTTATGAGTGAATCTGCTCGTGGAGAAGGCGGACGCGTTTGGACATATAAAGACGGTAAACCTTGGTATTTCTTAGAGGAAAAATATCCTGCATACGGTAACTTAGTACCTCGTGATATTGCAACTCGTGAAATTTTTGACGTCTGCGTAGCGCAGAAGTTAGGAATTAACGGAGAGAACATGGTTTATCTGGACCTTTCACATAAAGATCCAAAAGAGCTAGACATTAAACTTGGAGGTATCATCGAAATCTATGAAAAATTCATGGGCGATGATCCGCGCAAGGTACCAATGAAAATTTTCCCAGCCGTACACTATTCAATGGGCGGTTTATGGGTGGATTACGATCAAATGACAAATATTCCTGGCTTATTCGCAGCTGGTGAGTGTGATTATTCACAGCACGGAGCGAACCGTTTAGGAGCAAACTCATTATTATCAGCTATTTATGGTGGTATGGTTGCCGGTCCTAAAGCGGTTGAATACATCAATGGTTTAGAAAAGAGCGCAGATGCTATTTCTTCAAGCGTATATGATCGTCATGTGAAAGAAGAAGAAGAGAAATGGAACAATATCATGAATCTTCAAGGTACAGAAAATGCATACGTTCTTCATAAAGAGCTAGGGGAATGGATGACTGACAACGTGACAGTCGTACGATACAATGACAAACTGTTAAAAACAGATGAAAAGATTCAAGAATTAATTGAACGCTATGATCGTATTAACATTAATGATACGGCTAAATGGAGTAATCAAGCGGCAACATTTACTCGTCAGCTGCAAAACATGCTTCAGCTTTCACGTGTTGTAACGCTAGGAGCTTACAACCGTAACGAAAGTCGCGGTGCTCATTATAAGCCAGATTTCCCAGATCGTAACGATGAAGAATTCTTAAAAACAACAATGGCATCTTTTGTGGATAAGAAAACGGCTCCTTCTTTCCATTATGAAGAGGTAGACGTATCGTTAATCAAACCGCGTAAGCGCGACTACACAAAGAAAAAAGATGAAAAACCAAAAAAACAACAAGAGGGGGTTCGTTAATCAATGAGTGAACAACAAACAGTCCAAAAGACAGTGCGCTTCATTATTACACGTCAAGATTCAGCTGAATCTGCTCCTTACAATCAGGAGTTTGAAATTCCGTATCGTCCGAATATGAACGTTATTTCAGCACTGATGGAAATCAGACGTAACCCTGTTGATGCTTCAGGTAAAGAGGTTGCTCCGATAAACTGGGAAATGAACTGTTTAGAGGAAGTATGCGGAGCCTGTTCAATGGTCATCAACGGTAAACCTCGTCAGTCATGTACGGCTCTTGTTGATAAACTAGAACAGCCAATTCGCTTACAGCCAATGAAAACATTTCCTGTGGTTCGTGACTTGCAAGTAGACCGCAGCCGTATGTTTGATTCACTAAAAAAAGTAAAAGCCTGGGTTCCAATCGATGGCACATACGATTTAGGTCCAGGACCGCGTATGCCTGAAAAGAAACGTCAGTGGGCGTATGAGTTATCCAAGTGTATGACATGTGGCGTTTGCTTAGAAGCTTGTCCAAACGTAAACGACAAGTCAAACTTCATCGGTCCAGCACCGCTTTCTCAAGTTCGCTTGTTTAATGCCCATCCAACCGGTGCGTTAAATAAAGGAGAACGTTTAGAGACGATTATGGGTGATGGAGGACTAGCGAACTGCGGGAACTCTCAAAACTGCGTTCAATCATGTCCAAAAGGAATTCCATTGACTACTTCAATCGCAGCTTTGAACCGCGATACAACAATTCAAGCATTCAGAAGTTTCTTTGGTAGCGATCAAGTATAATCACTCAAAACCTCTCCACGCGGAGAGGTTTTATTTTGTCTATGACGAATGGAGGAAATATAGATGAATAATATTTCGTATATTGAAGACATGGATCATTGGAAAGAGTCATTTTCGTTTAAGCAGGAGATCAAGGTAAGATTTTCGGAAACAGATATGTTTGGGCATTTAAATAATACGGTTCCTTTTGTTTATTTTGAACAAATACGTACGGAATTCTTTCACCATATTGGCTTTATGCAAAAGTGGACGAGTGAGCATGAGGGAACGATACCGGTGGTGGCTGATTTGCAGTGCGATTATGTCAAACAAGTGTATTATGGCAACGTGCTATCTGTTTTTGTAAAAGCTCATAGAATTGGACGTTCGTCGGTTGATTTACACTATATGATTCAAAATGAGCAAAGAGAGGTTGTACTCACCGGGAGAGGAACAATGGTGCAAATTTCTAAAGAAACGGGAAAAAGCGTGCCTTGGAATGAAGAGATGAAAAGGTGTTTATCAAATATATGAAAATGGCTTGAAGGCTCTTTCTTCAGGCTTTTTTCTTTTTTAAAGGTAAAAAAGAGTTTTTTGCATATTTTTTCTAAAACTAGTAACCGCGTAGGCATACCGCACATAAGATATGTTGACTAAATTTACACCCATCCGATAGTTCAACTCAGGATCAGGCAAGGAGGGTTACATTGAAAGAAAAAGAGTTTCAACCTAAACCGCTACTTACAAAGCGTGAACGAGAAGTATTCGAGCTTTTAGTACAGGACAAAACAACAAAAGAAATCGCGAGTGAACTATTCATTAGCGAAAAAACAGTTCGAAATCATATTTCTAATGCGATGCAAAAGCTTGGAGTCAAGGGGCGTTCTCAAGCAGTCGTAGAACTCCTTCGAATGGGAGAACTTGAACTATAACATGAGCTGGCTTTCTTCTTAGAAAGCCAGCTTTTTGTATATTTTTTTAAGTGTCGCATACATATCTAAAAAGAATGACGTTAAGAAAATATTATAAAAAAGGTAAATCTTTATAAAAAAAACTTATTGCTTGAAATTGAATTTCAGAGTACGTATACTTTTAAGTAAGGAGATACTAGTTCAGAAGAAAGAGAGGTGAGATGATGAAAAATGTATGGATGAGCTTATTGTTATGCATGATATTCTGTTTGCCTTTTGCGAGTTTGCCAGATAAATTTATTGATAACGACTTTGAAAAAGTGAAGGTCACAAAAAGTTCGGTTCAGCATTACACGGATATTGTGCACATGTCTCCAGGAGCTAAGCACAGCGTTAAACAAATAGGATCCCTCATACAAAGCGTGATAGTAACTTTTGCTTTAGTATGGACGAGGGCCAAACTCATCATTCCGACGCATCAAATTGCGTATTTTATCCTCAAGAAAACACTTTTTTATCCAAAAATCTTTCAATCAAGTTACCTCAATTAAATAAAAAAGGTTGAAATTTCCACAGCCTTTTCTTCAAACCTAAAATTACCAACTATTCTTAGGCTTATTTGCTATGCGGATTTTCTATGCAAATAACGCGGCAAAATTTAAAAATTCTTTTTAAAAACTTTATAGGAGTGATCATTCAATGATGATTAAAGAAACGGAGTTACCAGGAATCGGCCGTAAATTTGAAATTGAGACAAACGGAGGAAACCGTGTAGTCGTTATCATTCATGATGATGGACGACGTGAAATCTACCACTTCGATCAAAAAGATTTAGAAGAAAGCATTTTTGACATTACGTTAACAGATACGGAATCAAGACAGCTAGCTGCAATTTTAGGCGGCATGATTTACAAGCCAAAAGCAATGGAAACCATTGAAGTGGCATTCAATGACTTAGTGATTGAATGGTACAAAGCTGAAAAACAAGCGAAAGCTCACAGTAAAACGATTGGTGAAATTGACGTTCGCAGCAACTATGATGTCACTATCATCGCCGTCATTAAAAACACGCAAAAAAAATTATCCACCCCAGGACCAGATACGTTAATTGAAGAAGGAGATACGCTTGTCATCTCTGGTGAAAGAGGAAATTTAAAAACGCTCATTAAAGAATTGCTTTCACAAGGAGGTAGTTCATAATTGGATCATTTAGTATTTGAAGTTGGGACAGCTTTGTTACTAGTGGCTTTAGCGGCTATACTAGCACATAAATTTAAATTTACGATTATTCCATTCCTCATTCTGCTGGGCATGGCGGTCGGTCCCCATGCTCCCGAGTTTGGCTCATTCAGTTTGAAGTTTATTGAAAGCCAAGAGATTATTGAATTCATGGGGAGAATTGGAGTTCTCTTTTTACTCTTTTATTTAGGATTAGAATTTTCAGTTGGAAAGCTAATTAAATCAGGCAGGTCCATCGCGATGGGAGGATCTATTTATATTTTAATTAACTTCACTTTAGGATTATTGTATGGATACCTGACAGGAAATCCTCTTCTTGAAGTGCTGATTATCGCTGGAATTATTACGATTTCGTCCAGCGCAATTGTCGCAAAAGTATTGGTTGATTTAAAACGGACAGCGAATCCAGAAACGGAACTGATATTAGGGATCATCATGTTTGAAGATATTTTCTTAGCCGTTTATCTTTCTGTCGTTTCAGGGCTGGTGCTTGGAGACCACGGATCGCTTGCTGGATCTTTAACATCTATTTTAATTGCGTTTGGCTATATGATGCTGTTCTTTATCATTGCTCGAAAAGCCACGCCGCTACTAAATAAACTTTTAAATATTTCATCAAACGAAATCTTTATAATCGTCGTTTTTGCGGTATTGTTTTTTGTGGCAGGCTTCTCAGAAACAATTCACGTGGCAGAAGCAATTGGTGCGTTATTGCTTGGTCTTGTATTTTCTGAAACGGAACATCGCGATCGTATTGAACATCTTGTCGTACCGTTTCGTGATTTCTTTGGAGCTATCTTTTTCTTCAGCTTCGGGTTAAGTATTGATCCTCTCACGCTGTGGGATGCAGGATGGCTTGCGCTTGGCGCAGTTGCGCTTACGATTATTGGTAACTTTACAGCCGGTATGATCTCAGGAAGAAAAAGCGGGCTGTCACACAAGGCTTCTACTAACATTGGTTTAACGATTATGTCACGAGGCGAGTTTTCGATCATTATGGCTAACATTGGAATTGAAGGAGGATTATCCGCAATTCTTCAGCCATTCGCCGCGCTTTATGTATTGATTTTAGCTATTATTGGCCCTTTGTTAACGAAGGAGTCTAAGCATATATACGGATTTTTAAACTCGGTATTTAAATGGAAAAAGCCAAATCCTCAAGAATCAAAAGGATAAAATATATAAAACACAGTTGACAAATCGGATTAATATGATAAAATTCAAAATAATCCAATAACAAATCAGTTAAATATAGCAACGGGCTGATCGGTCAACCGAAAGCTCCTACCTTTTTCAGGTAGGAGCTTTTGTGTTTTTAGATGAACGAGCTTTTGATTTGAAAATTCAAGGAGGAGGAATTGCTGTGAGTGTCATGATTCAATCGGTTAACCGCTCATTTCAAAAAGGAGAACAAGTAACTCAAGCATTGCGAAATGTAAATCTTACGATTAATAAAGGTGAATTTATTACCGTTATTGGTCCGAGCGGATGCGGAAAAAGTACACTGCTTAAAATGATTGCAGGACTTGATATGGATTATGAAGGGCGTATTGAAATCAACGGGAAGCACATAGCCGGACCTAGCATTAAACAGGGAATGATCTTTCAAGAACACCGCTTGTTCCCATGGCTTAATGTGGAGCAAAATATAGCGGCTGACTTATCGCTGAAAGATTCGAACGTTCGGCACCGCGTAGATGAGTTAATTGATATTGTCAGGCTGAAAGGATTTGAAAAAGCTTATCCTCGAGAACTATCTGGAGGGATGTCTCAACGAGTTGCTATTGCGCGTGCTCTTTTAAGAAATCCAGAGGTTTTATTGTTAGATGAACCGTTCGGTGCATTAGATGCTTTCACTCGCACTCATTTGCAAGATGTGCTGCTAGACATATGGAAAAAAGAAAAAACAACCATGATTTTTGTTACGCATGATTTAGATGAATCCATTTGCTTGGGGACTAAAATTGTGATTATGAGTGCCAGACCAGGAGAAATTAGCCTGGTCGTTCCAGTAGAAATTAGTCATCCGCGAAAAAAGACAGAGTTACCATTTCAGCAGCTAAGGCAGCAAGTACTGAAAGAATTTGAAGAAGCAGGAGAACATTAAAGATTCAATAAGACAGAGAAGGAGACAGAACAGATGAAAAAGCTACTTTTAACTGCAGCTATTGTACTTGTCCTCGCATTGGCTGGGTGCGGGACGAAAGAAAAAGCGAGCGGAGCAGATTCAAAAGACGTTACGATTAATATTGGTATCCAACAAAGCTTAGGCCCTTTAATGCTGGCACAAAACCAAAAATGGTTTGAAAAAGAATTTAAAAAAATAGGTGTAAATGTTAAATGGACAGAGTTTCAAAGCGGACCTCCGCAATTTGAAGGTTTAGCATCTGGACATTTGGATTTCGGCCAAGTTGGAAATTCACCGGTTATTTCTGGTCAAGGCGCAGACATTCCGTTTTTAGAAATTGCTAATTCCAGCGACGGGTTGAAAGGAAATGCCATTTTAGTAGGGAAAAACAGCAAGATTAAAAGCGTAAAAGATTTAAAAGGTAAAAAGATCGCGGTTGCGAAAGGAAGCAGCGGTTTTAATTTATTGTACAGAGCTCTTGACCAAAATGGGTTGAAGCCAAGTGATGTAAAGATTATTCAGCTTCAGCCAGACGAAGCTCAGCCAGCATTTGAAAATGGGTCAGTGGATGCATGGTCAATCTGGGAACCGTTTATCTCACTGCAAAACTTAAAAAATGAAGCTCGTATTTTAGCAGACGGCGATTCATTAAAGGTTGCTTCACCAGGTTTTACTATTGTAAGAGAAGGCTTTGCAAAAGATCATCCAGAGTTAGTCGTTAAGTTTTTACAAGTTTATCAAAAAGCGCTTGAATGGCAAAACGAACATTTTGAAGAATCTGTGGATATTTTAGCAAAACAAAAAAATCTAGATAAAGACGTAGTAAGACAAGTGTTAAAAAATAATCCTGCCTATAATCGCCCAACCTCTAAAGAAATTATTGCAGAACAACAGCGAACAGCTGATTTTCAACAATCTTTAGGCGTTATTAAAAAGAAAATTGATACTGGAGATGTTGTTGATAATTCATTTATTGAAAAAGCATTAAAAGAAAAATGAGGTGATGAAAATGAGTAAAACATCTGTGGTTTCAGGACATGTCCAGTCTTCAGCAGCTCACTTGCAAAAAGTGAAAAAAAGAAAGGAAGAAGCGAAAAATAAGCAGGGAATTTTCCTTCGTTCTCTTGTCATGCCACTTCTGCTTATCGTGGTGTGGCAAATCATTGGTTCTGCGGGCTATGTATCCAAAACTGTTCTTCCTACACCTGTTGATATTGTACTTTCTTTCAAACAGCTCATCGTATCTGGGGAACTCGGAGCTAATCTTCAAATCAGTATTTTGCGTGCTGCCATAGGTTTTGCCGTTGGAGCTGGACTAGGATTACTATTTGGTGTAATTGTCGGTTTCTCAAAGAAAACGGAGCACTATATGGATCCATCTATTCAAATGCTTAGAACTGTTCCTCACCTTGCATTGGCGCCTTTATTTATCTTATGGTTTGGCTTTGGTGAAATTTCAAAGATATTGCTAATTGCAAACGGTGCATTTTTCCCAATCTATGTTAATACGTATCTAGGTATTCGCGGCGTTGATTCGAAATTATTTGATGTTGCTCGTGTTCTTCAATTTAGTAAATGGAAACAAATCACAAAACTCATTTTACCAGCTGCTCTTCCTAATATTTTACTTGGTGTCCGATTGTCTTTAGGTATTGCATGGCTCGGACTGGTAGTTGCTGAATTAATGGGAGCAAGTGAAGGTGTAGGATACATGATTATGGATGCTAGACAGTTTTCTCAAACGGACGTAGTTTTTGTCGGAATTATCATTTTTGCTGTTGTAGGCAAATTAACCGATTCATTTGTCCGAGTATTAGAAAAGCGTCTTCTTAAATGGAGAGACAGCTACGCAGGTGAAAAATAAAATAAGGATTTATACACGTATTAATCCTTGTAAATCTATCAGTTTTATAAGTGAAAAGGAGAGATGATAATGAGCCAGGTTACAATTATTACAGGAAGCCCTTCAAAGCAATCAAGGTCAGCTGCTTTAAGCGAGTATATTGCATTATATCTACAAGATGAAAAATATGAAGTGAAAACCGTGCATGTCCGTGACTTGCCCGCTGAAGACTTAGTATATGCTAACTTTTCTAGCCCTGCGATTCAAGAAGCTCAAAAGAAAGTCGCAGATGCTGATGCCGTTATTATTGTCAGCCCAATCTATAAAGCTAGCTACACAGGAATTTTAAAAACATTTTTAGATTTAATACCTGAAAAAGGTTTGCACAATAAAACCGTGCTGCCGATAGCTACAGGGGGAACCATTGCTCACCTACTGGCTCTTGATTATGTATTTAAGCCGACTTTATCCGTTTTAGGAGCTACTGCTCTTATTCATGGAGTTTATATTGTTGATTCTGAGGTGGCCTATACGAAAGAAAATGAAATTGAGTTTATTGCGGAAGAAGCAGAAGCGAGAATTAAACGTTCATTAAAAGAGCTGGGATATCATCTAGAACAAACGAAAAGGAGTGTTGAATCATGAAAATGTTATGGTTTATTCCTTCCCATGGAGATGGAAGATATTTAGGGACAAATCGAGGAGGTCGTTCAGCAGACTATTCATATTTTCGGCAAGTTGCTCAAGCAGCTGACCGGTTAGGGTTTGAAGGAGTTTTGATTCCAACGGGGAAATCATGCGAAGACCCGTGGCTATTGGCTGCTTCACTTATACCTGAAACAGAGCGTTTGAAATTTTTAGTAGCTGTACGTCCCGGCATTATGGCGCCTTCCGTGGCAGCGCGCATGACCTCGACTCTTGATCGGATTTCAAACGGTCGTTTACTAGTTAATGTAGTAGCAGGAGGAGATCCGGCAGAATTAGCGGGAGATGGCCTTTTCTTATCACATGATGAACGTTATGAAGCTGCGGATGAATTTTTAGATGTGTGGAAAGGGTTATTGGCTGGAGATACGGTTAATTATGAAGGAAAACATATTCATGTAGAGAACAGTGAGCTGTTGTATCCACCTGTTCAAAAACCTTCTCCACCTATTTATTTTGGCGGATCTTCACCCGCAGGACAAAAAGTTGCAGCAAAACATTCTGACGTGTATTTAACGTGGGGCGAACCTCCTGAACAAGTAAGAGAAAAAATAGCGGCTGTGAGAAAGCAAGCAGAAGCAGAAGGCAGAACCGTTAAGTTTGGGATTCGTTTGCATATTATTGTACGGGAAACCGAAGAAGAAGCTTGGCAAGCAGCCGATCGATTAATTCAGCATTTGGACGACGACACGATTCAAGCAGCACAGCGTACTTTTGCTAGGTATGACTCAGTCGGGCAGCAGCGAATGGCGAGCCTTCATAGAGGAACCAGAGAGGAACTTACGATTAGCCCTAACTTATGGGCAGGTGTAGGACTCGTCCGGGGTGGTGCAGGAACTGCACTAGTAGGCAGTGCTGAAAATGTAGCGAAACGAATAAAAGAATATGAAGCCTTAGGAATTGAATCTTTTATTTTATCAGGCTATCCGCATTTAGAAGAAGCTTATCACGTAGGAGAGTTATTGTTCCCGCTTTTAAATATTGATGACGGTGAAGGAAAGAGTGAAAGCACCGGTGAGATTATTGCAAACGATAGGTTTCCAAAAGCTTCAACGTCATAAAAGAAGAACCGGTGAAAAATTCACCGGTTCTTCTTTTACATTCATCTCAGCCGAGAGACGAGTTCGTTAAATTGTTGGTTTAGGTTTTTCAGGTGCAGCTTGTTTATCTTTTCGACTTTCTTGAATATATACTTTAAAGAGAAAAATATTTAAACAGCCCAGTGTGAGGAATAACGGTGCAAAATAATATTCTTGAGACATAAGTAGGACGAAAACGCTTCCAAAACAGAACAGAGAACTAAACATAAAGTAAAACTGTAAGAATCTTCTCATTTTAGTCGCCTCCTATTCTTTTTCTTCTTACAATTATTATATCAAATACTTTCCAAAAAAGACACAAAATATTCACAAAATGTTCAATTTTTTTCTTGTTTACCTATTGATTTTTTTGTCGATATGTAAATTTAGTGGGTTGTAATACCAATTAATTCCTGGTGGTAACTTTCTGATGGAAAGTTTATGTAAAATTTTATATGATAGAGAAATGGTATTGGAAAAAGGGGGAAAATCATCATGAGACGAATTGGGTGGCTATTTTTTACTATAGCAATTCTCTTACTAATAACTGCCGGTTACTCAAATGATCAACAGAAAGCACAGGATCGATTTGATAAATATGTAGCCATGTGGAATAAAGAAGATTTTAAAGGCATGTATGGATACTTGTCTAAAGATGCTAAAAAGACGATTTCAGAAAAAGACTTTGTAAATCGATATAAAAATATCTATGATGCAATTGAAGCGGACAAGCTTAAAGTGAAGGCAAGTAAAATAGAAGACTTAGAAATAAAAGACCATAAAGCTGTTTTACCTTTTGAAGTAAACATGAACTCTGTAGCCGGTGAAATCTCATTTGAAGAAAATGCTGCTGTGGTTCAAGAAAAACAAGGGGATACAGAGAATTGGTATATTAATTGGAAGCCTAATATGATTTTTAAAGGACTTAAGCAAGGAGAGCAAGTAAGAGTAGCTACTCAGTCAGCTGTGCGTGGAGAAATTATGGATCGTTCAGGGAAATATTTAGCTCAAAACGGAGAAGCGATTCAAGTTGGAGTTGTTCCCCAACAGTTTTCTAAAGGCGGGGAGCAATCTATACAACAATTAAGCAAG
>Ga0105243_10002171_pt1 | contig 16576 bp, 24 predicted proteins | sample KBSM34metaG_FD_81525 | JGI IMG/M metagenome (GOLD analysis project Ga0105243, IMG submission 81525) | Miscanthus rhizosphere microbial communities from Kellogg Biological Station, Michigan, USA - KBS M3-4 metaG | ecosystem: Host-associated > Plants > Roots > Rhizosphere > Soil | place... | reverse complement strand
CTCGTCGCCGCGTCGACGATCGCTTTCGGATCCGTGCACGTCGCGATTGACGAGCGCGAGGTCCGCGTCAAGTCATGGCTCGGTATCCCGAGGAAGACGATCTCGATGGCAAACGTCACAGGCGCGCACGCGGTCGAGACCTCGTTCACGCAGTGGGGCGGAGTTGGCTACCGGGTGGGACCGCGCGGAGTGGGCTTTATCGTCAGGAGCGGACCGGCGATCGAAGTGCATACGGGTGACTCGGTCTTCACTGTGACGGTCGACCGCGCTGACGAGGGAGCCGCTGTTGCAGCGGCAGCAGTCGCGCGCCGACGCCAGGACTTTTGAGCTGCCGGGCCGTGAGCGAGAGCCAGAGGAAGACGCCTGATTTCTCGGCGGGGCCCTGGGAGCCGGTATTACCATCGGCGTGCTTAACCCGACCAGTTCGTGCGCGGAACAGTCTTTGATGCGTGTCGATCGATGGGATCTCGGCGGGGCCTGGGCCGCGATCGGCGTGCTATTCCCTCAGGTGAAATCTACGGGCGGGCCCTCCTTGGATCTGCACGTGTAGGAATCCGCCACTTCGCGCGGATCCCCGACCAGGTATTTGTTACCAACTTGCGTGGAATCCGGATGATCTCTGCCATCTCGGACGGGCGCCTACAGTAGTTGTTGGTTCCCGCCGAACATCTCAAATTCCGCGATCAGATGTCCCGGGATGTCCGTTTGGACATTTATGCGGCGCGTGGCCGTGTTGCGAATGTGAGGGCAGCGGCCGCTCCGACTGTGATGGCCGCGGTCGCAGCGGTTGCGGTCCAGCCCGCGTTGGTCATGACGAATCCTGCCGTGAGGGTGCCAGCTGCGCCGGCGGCGTAGTACAGGGTGAGGTAGGTAGCTCCAAGGGCGCCCGCGCGTTCGGGATCGAGGCTTACGACGCGAGCTTGGTTGGCGACTTGGGCGGCGAAGCATCCGGCGTCGAAGATGGCAAGAGCGATGGCTGTGACGACGGGTGTGCCCAGCGCGAGGATCAGGACGACCGCAGCGCCGGTGGCGATGATGGTGCCGGCGAGGATGACCGCGCGGGGGCCGTACCGGTCGCTGAGCCGACCGGCGATGCGGGTGACGATGAGGCCGAGAATGCCTGCGAGGCTGTAGAGCCCGATACTCGTGGCGTCAAGGTTGTACGGGGGTGCGGCCAGTCGGATGGCTAGGCCGACCCAGATGAGATTGAATGCGAAGAACCACAGCATCCCCGCGAAGCTCGGGCGGCGCAGCTCGGGGAGATCGCGGAGCAGGCGCGGAAGCGCGCGTACGGTTGTGAAGTAGTCCGCCGGGTTTTGCGGCGACGTCGTGGGCAGGAGCGGATAGAGCGCGAGCGCGCACAGCGCCACGAAAGCGGCGAACGAGAGTAGTGCGCCTCGCCATCCGAGCCAGTCGGTGAGGATACCCCCGACGACGCGGCTGAGAAGGATGCCGGCGGAGATGCCGGCGGAGACGGCGGCCATGCGGTGCGCTCGATCCCGGGTGTCGGAGTGCTTGCCGACCACGGCGCTCGCCTGTGCGGCAACGGTTGTCGCCGCACCGACGAGCACGAAACATCCAATCAGCACCGCAGCGCTCGGTGCCGCGGCCGCCAACGTCAAGGCAAGCGCGAGAACGACCAGCTGCGCCGGGATCACCCGGCGGGGAGCGAGCACGTCGATCAGCGGCACAAGGAGCGCGAGCCCGAGCAGATAGCCGAGCATCGCCGCCGATAACACGACAGTGACCAGTGCAAGCGGCGCCCCGAAGCCATCTGCGATCTGGGTGAGCGTGGGCTGGAGGGCATAATCGTTGGCGATCGCGCCGCCGGCGGCGACGGCGAGCACCGTGACCGCGGCCCTCGACAGTCGCGCACCGCGGGGCGCGTCCGTGGTCATTGGTGGTCTCGGACCGCCACAGCCTCCACCTCGACCAGGATCGCGTCGTCGACGAACGGGAGGGCGTGCACGAGTGAGAACGCAGGGCGCACCTCGCCGTAGATCTCACCATGCGCTCTGGCGGCATCCTCCCAGTGAGCAAAGTCGGACACCGCGAGGCGACTCTGCACCACATCAGCCAACGCGAATCCGTTGTCGGTGAGGACTGTCTCGATCGTGGACAGCGCGTCACGGGTCTGCGCGTAGACATCCTCGCCTTGACCTGCTGTGCCGGAGATGTAGATGGTGTCGCCCACGACGACGGCGCGGGAGTAGCCGACCTTGGCCTCCCAGGGGGAGCCGGTGCTGATGAGTTTGCGCATGACAGGCCTTTCACTACTCGGGTAGTACTTTGAACGGAACACCATTACTACCGTGGTAGTAGTTCGGACGCAAGTCGGTAGAATCAGCCCTATGGCCACGGACCCCGAGTTGATCGCCGCGCTGACCCGACTGGGCTTCACCCAGTACGAAGCGCAGGCGTACTCCGCGCTGGTCGGCCAGTCCGCACTCACCGGAGCCGAGGTCGGGCGCCGCGCGGGCATGCCGGCCTCGAAGGTGTACGAGACCTTGGCGCGCCTCGAAACCCGCGGCGCTGTCCTCGTCAACCACTCTGAGCCCGTCCGCTACCTCGCCGTCTCCCACACCGCCCTGCTCGACGACCTCCGAGCCCGCCACCTCGCCGACCTCGACGTTGCACAAGCTGCCCTCGACCGACTCCCCGTCGACCAGGAAGCGGGGCTCGTGTGGTCACTCACCGGCCGCGATGCGATCGTCCGAGCATTCGCACGCACCATCGCCGAGGCGCGGACGGCGATAATCGCCGGCATATGGGACGAAGAGCTCGACGAGCTCGGCCCACTCCTCGAAGCCGCCGCGGGTCGAGGGATCGAAACGCACGTCGCGATCTACGGCACCCGCGCCCTCGACGGTCCACACACTTACGACATGGCCGAATGCGGAGCCAGCGCCAGGCTCCGCCTCTCCGGCAGGCGGCTCGCCGTCGTCGTCGCTGATGACAACGACGCCATCGTTGCCGAGTTCGGTGACCGCACCACAGACCAAGCCACCCTCACAACCAACCCCGTCATCGCCCTGCTCGCCGTCGAGTACGTCAAAGCCGACGTCAGCGGCCGCCTGATGATCAACGCCCTGCCCGCTGCCGCCTACACCGAGTTACTGACGACCCCTGACATGCAGGCCATGCTCCGACCCGTAGAGCTTTGAGCGCGCCTGCAGACGATCCCGTCTGAGCTACATTCGACCGATCATGGATAGCCACGGGCTTGAGACAAATGATCCGTGACCGCTCGCCGTGCCGAGACCGACGATGGCGAGGGGCAGCAATCGGCGAGCTGTCCAGCGGCGTCATGTGGGTGACGATTCAACAGCGACAGTCTCTTCGTAGAGCTGCGGCGTCCAGGCGTCCTCTATGAACGCGGGGGGTCTTGTCTCAGAGCTCGAAGTCGAGGTAGCGGGCTACGACGGCCATCAGTGCGCGGTAGTCGTCCCGCGAGAGCAGACCGATCATCTTGCCAACGTAGCGGTCGTCGATCGAGTGGATCTGGTCGACCAGTGCGCGCGAGTCTACGTCGCGATGGGGAGGGGCAGTCATCTGCTTGTCTAATATATAGACCGGTCTATTATGGCTGTATGACATCCAAAGGAGACCTCACCAAGGCGCGGCTCGCGGAGTCCATGCTCGAGCTCATCCAGACCAGCGGTTACAGCGGCACTGGCCTGAACGCGGTGATCGAGCATGCCGCTGCGCCTAAGGGCTCGGTCTATTTCCACTTCCCCGAGGGCAAGGAAGCGCTGGGGGTCGCGGCGGTCAACCTTGCGAGGCAGCAGTTCGAAGCCGTCATCGCCGGGGCCGCGGCATCCGCAGAGAGTCCGGCCGCGGCCGTGCGCACCGCTGTCGAAGCGCTGGCGAACATCGTCAGCGGCAGCGACTTCCGCCTGGGATGCCCGGTGTCGGTCGTGACGCTGGAGATGGGCGCCGAGAGCGAGCGGCTGCGCCAGGCGTGCGTGTCCGCTTTCGAGTCGTGGATCGCCTTGACCACAGCACTGCTCGAGTCCGAAGGTATCGACGTCGAGGATGCCCGGTCGCTGGCAACCGTCGTCGTCTCGACGATCGAGGGCGCGGTCATCGTCTCTCGCGCCATGCGCAGCACCGAGCCCCTGAAGGCGGCTGTCGACGTCGTCGCCGAGCTCATCGACCAACGTTGCAAAAGCGTTGGAGTGACGCGATGACCGCACAGGAGGTCTCCCGGCACGCCCTCGTCTTCGGGGCATCCGGGCTGGTCGGACGGCATCTGATCCTAGCCCTCACCGAAACCGGCGCCGATGTCACGGCGGCTGTCCGCAGCGCCGCGTCCGCGGAGCGCGTGGAACGCTGGCTCACCGCGCACGGGCTGACACGAAGCATCCGCACGATAATCGTCGATTTCGATGCGCCGGATATCGTCGAGAGTGGCGCATTGACGGTCGAATCCGTGACCGAGATCCACAACTGCGCCGGGTCATACCGTTTCGGGATGACCGCCCACGAGGCGCGCAGCGCAAACGTCGGCATCGTCGAAAAGCTGATCGAGTTCGCCACCGGGCTCCCTCATCTGCAGCGGATCGTCCACATCTCGGGGTACCGCGTGGGCGGGCAGGATCCCACTATGGTCCCGTGGTCGGACGAGCACCGCGACGCCACCTATCGGGAGCTCGGCGCTTACGAGGCTTCGAAGGTCGAGTCCGACGCGATCTTCCAGGCCCGCGCAGGGGAATGCGGGATTCCCTGGACCGTCGTGAACCCGTCCAGCCTCATCGGCGACAGCGTGACGGGGGAATCCGACCAGCACATCGGGCTGGCCAGCGCCGTCGAGGAGATCTGGAACGGCGCCACCGCGGCACTGCCTGGCGACGAGTCGACGTTCCTGCCGGTGCTCACCGTCGACTACCTGGCGGCATTCATGGCTGCCGCTGCCGTTGATCCGGATGCTGCGGACATGGCGTACTGGGTCCTCGACGACGCCACCCCGCCCCTGGCCGATCTGCTCGCGCACGTCGGGCGGCACATCGGCGGGAAGGTTCCTCGGTCGCGGATGCCCGTCGGCGTCATCGCCCGTCTCCCGCAGTGGGTCACGAAGGCGGACCCCGAGACGCTGACATTCATGTCGGCGGACCGCTACCCGACCGGCTCTGCGATCGAGTTCGCCGAGAGGCACGGGCTAATGATGCCCGACGTCTTGACGTCTCTCGAGCGCTGGGCGGATCATCTGACGGCGCATCGCTTCGGCGCCGCCACCGCCGACGATCGCCGGTTCGTCGACAGGGGCGGCGTGCGCACGTTCGAGCTCGGGGCACCCGGATCGCACCGGCTGATCCTCCCCGGCCTGCCGGTCAACGTCGACACGTGGGCGCACGTCGCGACTGGCATCGGCGCACGCGCCGTGGACCTTCCGGGGCTCGGCTTGAGCGGCGGCGCCGGCGTGCAGGACTGGGAGCGTTGGCTGCCGGTCGTGCTGGGCGAGGAGCCCGCCGACCTCATCGGGCATTCCATCGGCGCCGCGGCGGCGGTGGTTGCCGCCGATCGATTGCCGGAGAGGGTGAGATCGCTCACCCTCATCGCTCCGTTCTTTCTCCAAGCCCCGTCCGGGCCGGTTGCGAGGCTGCGCCCGGTCGTCCGCGCTGTATTGCGGCACGTCGATCCGGACCGCTTGGCGCGACGACTCACCGGCGTGGCAGCGAGCGCTGTCGCTCTCGAGTCCAGCGTCAGCGACCTCCGGCATCGCACCGCCGGGCGAGTGGCCGAGCATCTGGCTCTCGCGGGTTCCTCCCCGTGGCGGGCAGGGCTCCGTGCGGCTCTCGCACGGTTCCGCGGCCCCGTGCGCGTGATCACGGGAAGCGAAGACCCGCTCTCCGCCGATGGGGTCGCTCAGCTCACATCCCTCCCGCACGTCGAGCTCGTGACGCTGCCCGGCGCCGGGCACCACCCGCAGCTCACGCACGCGGACGCTCTCATCGACCTCCTCGCGGGTGAGCTCGGAGCGGGGCTCGGTGGGCGTAGCTCACGCTCACGCGCTTCGGGGAGAGATCCGTTCGAGGGGTCGGGGAGGGCACCTTCGGGTGTGGGCTGCGGCGGTTGAGCTGCATTGCAGGGGCGGCGCTTGAGACAGTCGTCCCCCGCACACGTCGAGTGCAATCCACGCGGGAGGTACAACCTCACAGGTCTTCCCGCTGACGTCATGAAACTCGCCGTCAGTTCGAGTTCTCCGATCCAGCGAGCAGCGCCTCGGCGCGCCGCCGAGGCAGCGGAGGAAATCGTCCTCAGTCATGATTTCGATCTCTTGATCTTTGTCCTGCAGGTCGAACGCCTTGGTCGCATTGCTGGTGACGGCAGAGCCGCGTCGGAGCACGGTCGGATTGATGTCGCCCACGACGAGAACATTGGTTCACTTGGTGGTGACGCTGCCTCGGTAGAAGCCGGAGCCCATGCGACCTATGGCGACGCATAGAGAACTCGCCAACTCGACCAGATCGGACGCTTCCTGCTTCTTAGCCAGCCGCGCGGCAACGTCCACGACCACTGTCGCATCAGCGAGCGCGTCATGGTGATTATCGAATGAGATGCCAGCGTCTCGGCGAGGAAAGGCAACCGGTAGGTCGGGAGCGCCATTGCGCGGCGAGCCATGACCAGGGTGCAGAGAAATCGCATCTCGGGCCATTCGATACTGTCGAGGGCGCAGGCGTAGCGGATCACGCGGAGGTCGAAGCCCGCATTGTGAGCGACGACCACATCGTCGCCGATGAAGTCCACAATGGCCGGACTTACCACCCCCAGTGCTGGATCGGGGGATGGCTCGGATCGTGCGTGAGTCGATGACGAACGTCACGAGCCCGGCTACCTGATCGCTGTCGCTCGGGTCTTCGACCGCGTATGCGGGAACCGCTGCGACGATCAGTGCGATCGAAGCGACGGAGGCAATGAGACCCACTATGGGTGTTTTCACTGTGGAGTACCTTCGTCTCGCGGTTGCTGGAGGCCCAGCAACGATCCGAACGTAACGAGCACGGCCGGGACGCCACCCATGTCTTTCGGCCAGAACATTCGGGACCTATGGGGGTGCAGTCGTGCGACCACATCGGGGGCGAACAGCGGACGCCGCTCCTTGATGACGCTGAGCCGAGTAGCGAACCGCGCGCTCAGAGGGCGCTTCTCGATTGCGCACGGTGAACTGCCGCCGGGCACGAGCTCGACGACATCCGTCACCTTCGTGCTCCCCGCCAGAGGGCGGACTCGCTACATGGAGGTTGACCAGTGAGGTCTTGGTGTCTTCAGCGGCGCGGTAAGCGCCGACAGCGCATCACGAACGAGCCGCGGCCCGTGCGACGATCGGAGGCATGGGAGAATCGATAGTGGTGCCGGCTCACGACCCCGAGCGGGAAGAACTCGAGGGGCGCGGCTGGGTGGTCGTTGCTCGATCATTCGGTGCACACCTCGACTCCGCCCGTATCGATCCCGAGCATTTGCGGAAGCTGACAGCCGACTCCGGAAGCATTACTCGCGAACTCACCGCGGACGACGTCGACACCGTTCTCGAATTGGATGCCGCAACCACGGGCGATTATCCGGGCAGCGCGGCGACGCACCATGAACCCCTCACGCGCGCCAGCGCCTCGCCATCCGACTTCAGGAGGGCTTTCGGAGCCTTCCTTCCGAACGGCGATCTCGTTGGGATGACGTTCGTCGACATAAACGATAAGGATGCCGAAACCGACTTCACCGTGGTGCATCGAGACTGGCGCCGGCGCGGTCTGGGCACCGCGGTTAAGGCAGCGTCGATTCTGGCTTTGGCCGCCGACGGCGTCACTCGATTCCGAACCGGGGGATCGGCGGAGAACACCGCGATTCTGCGCTCGAACGACGCTGTGGGCTACGTGCGCGATGAGGAGTGGGTCACGCTCCGAAACGGGACCGAACGCGTCAGTCCTTAAACCAATGGCCGCCGGCGAGATCCTGCAGCAGCGTGGGGCCGGTGGGGGTCCACTTCATCCGCTCACGGGTGAGGGTGTTGCTCGCCGGATTGTTGTGGCCGATGAAGGCACCGAGCCAGCCGAAGTGAGCGCTCGCGTCCGCCGGGTCGATGGATGCCGTGGGCACACCCAGCCTGCGCGCGACGAACATCGCCTCGCGAATCAGCTCCGACCGGGACCTGTGCTCTCGGGCGGCACGGGCGTCAAGAGCTGCGAGTTCGTCGGCCGTCAAACGGAGTGCGACCACTTCGGCGGGCTCCGCGCCGCGCCCCGGGCGTCCGCGCCCGCGGCGTTTGAGTGCGCTCACGTCGTAGCCGGCTTCGGCCTCTGCTTCCCATGCCGCGACTAGCCGCTTCGTTAAGCGGAACGCCGTTAACGGTCTCGCCGCTGCTCATGATCGCACCGTAAGACGAAAATACGAGCCGCTCGGGCGTACCGAACGGGGCGACTCACGTCGCTTCGCGGCAGCAGTCCGCCGGGAGGGCAGACCGCGGGTGAAGCCTCGCCGGGTAGACGCCGGGGATGGATGTCCGCCACGGCACGCTCGACAGACGGGGGCGCGCGAGAAGGCGATACAAGCTTGTCGCGCCGCCGGTGATGTCTCCGTGCGGGCCAAGGTAATGGCACCCGCGAGGCCGTTTGGACCGGAGCCGATGACGTACGCGTCGGGGGTCACCACACCACCGCGTTCATATCCAGCCGTTCTTCCGTGCGCGACGAGCAGCCTCGTGACGATCGGTGGCACCGAGCTTCATGATCGCATTCGAGAGGTAGTTGCGGACGGTCCCCGGGGCGAGGTGGAGTTCGGATGCGATGGAGGCAATGGACTGGCCTTGTTCGGTGCGAGAGAGGAGCGACGTCTCTCGTTCGGTGAGAGGGCTGTCATTGTGCATTGCGTCGAAGGCGAGGCTCGCGTCGACATAGCGCCCGCCTTCATGGATCGTCCGGATGATGCCCGCAAGGTCTTCAGCTCGAGTGCTCTTGGGCACGAAGCCCCGCACGCCGGCTGCCAGCGCTGATCGGAGAACACCCGGACGCGCGTGCCGGGTGACGATGACGACCGCTCGGTCCGGATCCTCTCGCAGGAGGCGACGAGCTGTTTCCACACCATCGACGTCGGGCATCTCGATGTCGAGGACGAAAACGTCGATCGTCGCGCGCGCGGGGTGATTGAGGACGGAGAGTCCGTTGTCGGCCTGGTCGACGACTTTGATGTCGTCATCGAGCTCGAGCAGCGACGCGACAGCCGTGCGCAGAAGGTGCTCGTCGTCGGCGAGGAGAACGCGGATCACGAGTGTCTCTCTGTTCCGCTCCGGGGCTTGCCCGTCTCGGACCGGCTGACGGTGACCGTGAACATCTCCCCGTTCTGATCCCACGTGAGGTGCGCGCCGAGAGAGGCGAGACGAGCTCGTAAGCCCAGCAGGCCGTGTCCCGCGCCGAGCTCATTGCCCACGGACAGGGCGCCGTCGTTGGTGATCGTGAGGCTACCGGAGGCGACGAGGATGTTGGCTCTGTGCGCGGTGGAGTGCCTCAGAATGTTGCTGGCCGCCTCACGGAGGAAGGCGGCGTACTCCGGTTCCCAATCATGTAGCGCCGCAACAACCCCCTCGACATGGGCCTCGACGCCCGCCGCGACGAGCAGCTCCTTCAGATTCTGGAGCTCGCTAACCAGATCGATGTCGCGGAATCCGTTCGCGATTTGACGGGTCTGGGCTTCAAGCTCAGCGACCAGTGTTTCGACGCTCTCCAGCTCCGCGCGGGCGCGTTCGATGTCGTGGTCGAGACTTCGCCGGGCGAGCTCGATTTTGAACTTGACCGCAAGAAGCGAATGGCCTTGGAGATCGTGCAGATCGTTCGCGAATCGCAGCCGCTCTTGGGTCAGGGCGTACTCACGTTCGCGGGCCTTGTCATCCTCCCAGCGCGAGAAGAAGTCCCACGTTATGGCTACGGCGAGGAATCCGATCACCTCGATCGCCAGGATCGTCGCCGTCGGGACCACAGCTCGGTCAAGCAACCGGTCGAGGGGAATCGCCCCCAGCAGGGCAATCGCGGCAATGCCCCCGACAAGCACGATGCCTCCGGCCAGTGTCCATGGCCACGCGACTTTGCGCGAGGACAGTCCGAATGTGTAGGGCGCGAGCAGAGCGAAACCGGTATTCAACTCTCCGCCCTCGGCGAGTAGCCACACCCACACGGCGACGCCGGCCACGGAAACTACGGGGAACGCGAGCGCGCCCGCGGATGCCGGCCATCTCGCCGATCCCCAGACGGCGACAGCGGCCACGGCGATCGACGAGACGGTGAAAATGGGCGAAGTCCGAGAGGTCGGGAGGCTCCCGAAGACGCCCACGGATGCCATGACCGCGACGATGATGACCCACACGGCGCGCATGAACTGCGGGAACACGCGCATCACGCGAACGGCGCCCGCGGTCAGTACTGCTGGCTCGCCAGAGGTCACCTCTCCAGTGTCCCTCGAACGCTCGCATGGTGGAACGCGCGCCCCGGAGCTTGTGACAACTGTCATTCGATGCACTGATCGCCGTCATGTATCCGCGTGATCGGCGGCACTATGGCGCACGCGGGCGCTCTCCGGACGATGAGAACATGAGCGATCCCGCCGCGGTCCCGATCCATGTTGACAGGCTCACCTGCCGATATGGAGAGTTCACCGCGGTCGACGACCTGACCTTTACGGTCGAGCGGGGGGAGATCTACGCTCTGCTCGGCACCAACGGCGCGGGGAAGACGACAACGCTCGAGGCGCTGGAGGGGCATCGCATTCCGACCTCCGGAAGCGTGCGCGTGCTCGCTGCGAGTCCGACCGATCGGGGTCGGGTCAGGCCGCGAATGGGAGTCATGCTGCAAGAGTCCGGCTTCGCGGCCGAGCTGACGGCAGAGGAGAGCGTCGACCTTATCGGCGCGATTTCCGGCCGCATGGACGACAGCGCGAGGCTGCTGGATCGAGTGGGTCTCGCCGGAAAGCGCCGCACGCGCGTTGCGCAGTTGTCGGGGGGCGAGCGCCGCCGACTCGACTTCGCGACGGCGATCTACGGAAGTCCCGAGCTGGTGTTTCTTGACGAGCCGACGACCGCGCTTGATCCAGCCGCCCGCGACCACCTCTGGGAGGTCGTGATGCAGTTGCGCGAGGCGGGCACGACGATCCTGATGACGACCCACTACCTCGAAGAGGCTGAACAATACGCAGATCGCATCGGCTTGATGCACGCTGGCCGTCTTGAGCACGAAGGCTCGCTCGCGGAACTGGTCGCGGCGTTTCCCGCGCATATCGAGTTTCGCGCCGACCCTGGCAGTCGGGAGCTGCCAGGGTCGTTCGAGCGGCACGGCGCCGACCTGTTCTCCCTTCAGACGCGATCGCCGCAAGAGGACCTGCTTCGGCTCCTGCGGTGGGCAGAGGCCGAGGGTGTCGGCCTCGGCGGACTTCGTTGCACGCCTTCGAGCCTGACGGAGATCTTCCGCGGGCTCGAGCGCCATCCCGAACCCGTCGTGCGTGTCGGAGGGAGGTCCTGATGCTTCACATTGCTCGGGCGGAACTGAGGATGCTGTGGCGCAACAAGGTCGTCGCAGCCTGCGCCGTCCTGATGCCACTCGCGTTCGCTGTCCTGCTGATCGTCATGCGTGACAGGTTCGGCGGAGCGGGGGGCACGATCGCCGCGCTGCAGATCATCGTGATGGCAGGGTTCGGCGTCTACATCACTGCGACGACCACGCTCGCGGCGCGGCGGCAGACGCTTCTTCTCAAGCGGCTGCGCAGCACGGCGATCGCAGACGCAGGGATACTCGGCGGGCTGCTCGTGCCTGTCGTCGTTCTCAACGTTGTTCAGTTGCTGATCGTCCTCGCGGCTGTCGTCGCCACGGGCGAGTTCCCCGTGAACGGTTGGCTCGTGGCAGTTCACGTGGCCGCCGTCGAGGCGATGTTCCTTGCTTTTGCGCTTGCAACGTGGGGACTGACGGGCACTCCCGAGCAAGCGCAGATCACGACGATGCCTGTGTTCATACTCGCGCTCGGCGCGGCGATGTGGATCACGCTGACTGGTTCACGCAGCCAAGTTGCCCTCCAGCGGTCACTTCCCGGCGGAGCGTCGGTCGAAGCGATCGTCGGCGCCTGGTCCGGCACGGTCCCCGGGACTCAAGGGCTCCTGCTCACGCTGCCAACACTTGCGTGGGCCTTGGTCGCGCTTCTCGCCGCAATCCGGCTATTCCGGTGGGAACCGCGCCACTAGGCCGCACCGGTAACGAGAACAAGGGAGGCAGCACGTGTCCATCGCCAATGCTCAGGTGCGCCGCTATGCCTCATACGGCACCCAGTTCAGCGAGTACTACGACCTGATCTTCCCCAGGGACACGGTCACCGAGGCCGAGACCAGCTGGCTGCGCGCAGTCTTGCCGATTCGCGGCCGGCGTGTTGTCGAGCTGGGCGTAGGTAACGGCCGAGTCGCGTTGCCGCTGGCTGCCGCCTTCAAGACCGACAGGACACCGGTGGAGTACATCGGCATCGACATCTCCGCGGAGATGTTGCACGGTCTTGCACAACACGACGTTGATGGCCTCGTGACTCTTCTTCGACTCGACATCGCCGTCGATGGGTATCCAACGGGTTATGAGAGCAGCGCCGACTATCGGCTGCTGCGCAACTTCGTCGAGCGTCGTGTCCGCGAGCTGAACCCGGACGCCACCGACCTCGACTCGTTTCAGTTTGCGATCATCCGCGAATCGGGCTATGACAGCGAGCCCGTCGAAGAGATCTTCTTCTCCAGACGGGAGGGCCTGCGCGACGCGCACGAAGTCGTGCCGCCTCACTGAAGGAACGAAGACACGGCCGTGGCACTCGCCATGACCGGACCCCGTCAAGGAAGAGAAAGGCACCGCAATGTCGGAAACCAGTTTCATCACGACCGCGAGCTTCGACAGCCTGGAGGGCTATCTCCGCGCCGAGGCATCAGCCCTCGGCGCTACCCCGTTGGTCGCCGTAGTGGCCACGTTCGTCGCCGGCTACACGTACGCCCAAGCCAACGGCTGATCCACAGCCATCCACCACTGACACCACCAAGGAGTACCCAGCGAATGGGCCCGAAGACGACAGGGAGCCGATTTGACGCCATCCTCTTGGCCGTCGTTCCGATCTCGGCGGTGGGTACGGTGCTCGTCGCCACCCTGATCGGCGCCGACCTCGGTGTCGCACTCATCTTGGTCGTTGCGATCGTCGGCATCGGAGCAGCTTTGTGGGGATCGGTGAGTGCGCGGCGCTCCCGTCAGCGTGAGGACAGTCGCGAGGAGTAGCGGAGTAACGCAGAGACTGGATCGGAGAGGAGGGGAAACATGCTGGATGCTGCCGTATTCAAGGACGCACCGTTCGATACCGAAGTTGGAACCGTCAAAGCCACCAACGCGGCTCTCGCGGCAACGCCGCTCGCTGTGCTTGCGGCTGCCGCGGTACTCGCGGCTGCGGTCGCGGCCTACGCAGTCGAAGAGACGGTTGGCAACTGACCAACCGGTATGACTTCCAGAAAGGAGTGCCATGCTCAAACTCGAATTACTCGCTCGGGAACCCTTCGATCAGCCCGAAGGCAGTTCAGTTGGCGACATGCGCCCGCTCGCAGCAACTCCCGCAGCGGTCGCGTTCGCAAGCGCGCTCGTTGCCGCTGCGCTCGCCGGCGCGCAGGTCGGCGACATGGTCGACTGATTCCGCGAATCCCCGTCGTGCCGTTCTGCTGATCGGGCGCGGCGGGGATCCGCGCGACACGCCACGATCGCCGGTCGGCGAGGATGCCGCAGGCTCGTTCGTGGCCGGCGGATTGCTCGCCCGCGGCATCCTGGGGTCGACCATCCGCACGCTGCAGACTCGCGTCCCCGCCGACGACCGGCGGAGCACCGAACGAGCCTGACCGACGAGGCGACCCTCGTGCGCGGTCAGGGGCGTTCCAGGACCCTGCTCGCTCGTCACCCCGTGCGAACCGCGGCTTGCCTTGCGCCGCGCGTCAGGCGTCGAACCAGTGGCCGTCGGAGAGATCCTGCAGCAGCGTGGGGCCGGTGGGAGTCCAGCTCATCCGCTCACGGGTGAGGGTGTTGCTCGCCGGATTGTCGTGGCCGATGAAGGCGCCGAGCCAGCCGAAGTGAGCGCTCGCGTCCGCCGGGTCGATGGATGCCGTGGGCACACCCAGTCTGCGCGCGACCAGGTCAGCGACGTCGCGGATCACCACAGCCTCCTCGCCGACACCGTGAAGCGTCGAGCCGCCGGGTGCATTCTCGAGCGCGAGGCGCACGAGACGCGCGGCATCCGACACGTGTACTGCGGACCAGCGGTTCGTACCGTCGCCGACGAAGCCTGCCACGCCGGTGCGACGCGCGACGTCGACGTATTCACCGATGAAGCCGCGCTTCAGCTCATCGTGCACGGTCGGGGCGAAGCGGACGACCGAGGTGCGCACGCCCCGCTCGGCGAGCCCGAGCACGTACCGGCCGTTGGCGGCGCGGTCGCCGTTGACGGCGGAGGCCTCCGCATCCGCAACGTCGGTCTCGAGCGCGAGCCGACCCGGGGCGATTCCGGCCGTGCCGCCCGCGATCGACATCGGCTTGCCCGTTCCCTCGAGCACTCCGGCCATGGCTTCGAGCACGGCGCGGTCGAGCGCGACGTTCTTCGGAAACTCGGTGAAGACGTGGCGGAAGGCGAGATGCGCCACGCCGTCGGCATCAGCCGCTCCGGCGGCGAACGTCTCCGGTTCCTCGAGTGAGCCTCGGATGACGGAGGCTCCGAGGGCTCGAATCGCGTCGGCCGACTCCTCCGACCGCGCCAGCCCGACGACGTCGTGTCCGTGGGAGAGCAGCTCCGTGGTGACGGCCGACCCGATGAACCCGGATGCCCCTGTGACGAAGATCTTCATGATCAATCCTTTCATGTCAGCTTCTGACATCACTGACCGTACACCTGATGTCAGGATCTGTCATCACGTGATCCCGACGCGTAGAATCGGGGGATGGGACGCTGGGAACCGAACGCACCCGGTCGCCTGGCGGTGGCCGCGCTCGACCTCTACATCGAGCGCGGTTTCGAGCAGACCACGGTCGCCGAGATCGCCGCCCGCGCGGGGGTGACCGAACGGACGTTCTTCCGGCATTTCGCCGACAAGCGCGAGGTGCTGTTCGACGGTTCGAGTGGCCTCGTCGAGTTCCTCGCCGACGAGACTGCGGCCGCACCAGCCGACGCGTCGCCGATCGAGGCCGTCCAGCACGCGCTCGAGGAGGCAGCAGAGCGGTTCTTCGAACAGCGCGCGGACTTCGCGCGCAAGCGCCAACGAGTGCTCGCGGCGAATCCCCCTCTCGCCGAACGCGAGCTGATGAAGCTCACCACCTTCGCTGCCGCGATGGCGGGCGCCCTCCGAGAGCGCGGTGCGACGGCGACGGTCGCCGAGATGGCGGCCGAGGCGGGCATTGTCGCGCTGCGCGTGGCCTTCGGGCGCTGGGCCGACGGCGACGACGAGAACCTCGTCCCTCTGCTCCGAGAGGCGTTCGCCGAGCTCCGCACGGTCTTCGACTCTTGAGAAGAGCTCAGCTTCCTATGACGCCGCGAGCGCCCGCCGGATCAACGTGACCTGAAGCGGCAGCCGCACCAGCGACACGGCGAACGCGGCCCATGCCTTCGGCGTGCGGCGGCGCGCGGCCCGGCGGCCGAGGTCGATGCTCATCTGCATGTTCGCGGGCCAGACGCCGGCCAGCACCAGTGCACTCGCCCGCCCCGCCGCGACCCGGGTCGCTGGCACGGCCAGTCCCACCGCGCACGTCAGCTCCGCGACCCCCGACACGACCACCAGCGGCCGATCCCACCGGCGTAGTGCGCGCGGGATGATCGGCGTGAACACGCCGGGTCGCACGAGGTGGATGACGCCCGACACCGCGAACGGCACCATCACGATCCAGGGAACGGTGGCGGCGGGCTTCTTCGCGCGACGGGTCATCCCGCCATTCTCCCCGGCTCGCCGACACTCGGGGCCGCCACGCGAACACCTCCGGTGACAGCATGGGCAGATGCTCTCCCCGCAATGCCTGAGCGAGGCCGACCGGCGCCTCGTCGCCGCGTGGGCGGCGGACTGCGCCGACCGCGTGCTCCCTCTCTTCGAACGTGAGGCCCCCGACGACGATCGCCCGCGTGACGCCATCGCGCGGGCCCGCGCCTACGCACGCGGAGAGCTCGACTCGGCGGGTGAGATCCGCCGCCGATTCGTCGCGGGCCGCGCCGCCGCCTCGGTCACCTCACCCGCCGCGATCGCGGCGGCCCGAGCCGCGGCGCAGGCATCGGGCGTCGCCCACATGGGTGCGCACGCCCTCGGCGCCGCCGCCTACGCCGTGAAAGCCGTCGACATCGACCGGCCCGACGAGGCGGATGCCGAGATCGAGTGGCAACTGCAGCGCATGACCCCGGCGGTCCGCGCCGCCCTTCGTCAGCTTCCACCGGTCGGCGAGGATGCCGCGGGTCCGTTCGTCGCCGGCGGACTGCTGGCCCGCGGCATCCTGGGATCGACCATCCGCACGCTGCAGACGCGGATCGCAGCCGGGGCTTGACCCTCACGCCACGTCAGGCTCGATCGTGGTCTCAT
>Ga0105243_10002164_pt1 | contig 16596 bp, 8 predicted proteins | sample KBSM34metaG_FD_81525 | JGI IMG/M metagenome (GOLD analysis project Ga0105243, IMG submission 81525) | Miscanthus rhizosphere microbial communities from Kellogg Biological Station, Michigan, USA - KBS M3-4 metaG | ecosystem: Host-associated > Plants > Roots > Rhizosphere > Soil | place: Michigan... | reverse complement strand
TGCGAGGACAAGGGATTTGTCCGCAGTCCTGCAGCGGCAAATAGATTCAATAATTGGGCGGACTTTCTGCTCGGCCTGCCAACGTCTGCCGGTAAGGTCGATCAGCTCCGGAATCCAAACTCAGTTTATTGGAAACAATACGCTGGTTACGCGCGCGACCACTGGCAGATTACTCGCAACCTCACCTTTATCTACGGGCTGCGCTGGGAGCGATTCACCACTCCGCGTAAGGACAATACGGGAATCAACCGTTTCGATGTTGAGACCGGAAAGGTCATCACCGGTGGATTGAGTGGAATTGGTATTAACAGTGGCGCAGTGTCAGGTGTGAATCTGTTCCTTCCGCGTTTTGGAATTGCTTACCGCGCCAACGACAAGACCGTGTTTCGCGGTGGCTACGGACAATCCTCTGATCCGCGACCATACCAGGACGTCCGAAATGCATTTCCAATCGCTAACATCTGGTCGGTGCCCGCCATAACTTTCAATGGGGCGACCAACTCCTTCATTCCCGTGACTACGCTGCGGCAAGGGTTGATTAACCCAACCACTCCCCCGGACCTAAGCCAGGGAATTCTGTCTTTGCCGACCAATGCCGATACCAACACTTTTCCGGCTGACGAACCGCGCAAAAGGATTCACTCCTTCAACGCCTTTATCGAACGTCAACTGCCGTGGAAGTTCGCCGCCCAGGTTGGTTACGTAGGCACGCGAGTCATCGGACAGATGGGCTTCATTAATATCAATGCTGGGCCCCCGGGAGGAGGGAACGCGGCCCGGCCATTGGCCGTCAAGTTTGGTTTGATAGGAAATATCAACTCAATCGAACCGTACGGCGACACAACCTATGATTCCCTGCAGGCGTTATTCACCAGGCGATGGGCCAGCTCGCTCTTTGGAGCCGCTTACACATGGTCCAAGACAATCAACTTCGCGGATAACGATGGTGGTCCGAGAATCCAATACCTGCCGGAGAAGCAAAGGAATCGAGGCCTGGCCAGCTATGATCGGACGCACAATCTGCAAATGTATGGCGTCTATGATCTGCCTTTTGGCAAAGGCCAGCGGTGGGCCAACGATGGCTGGGGCAGCAAGGTTCTCGGCGGTTTCCAGGTGAGCGGTGTCGTCAGTATTATGAGCGGGATACCGTTTTACGTAATTCAGGGCAACGCTCCGGGGCTAAATGCAGGAGGCAGCGCCCAGGTACCGAATCAATTAATTCCGGATATCACCATTCTGGGTGGAATAGGAATCGCCTCGCAGCGTGGTTCTGCAGCGGGACCGTACTTCCTGAATACGGTGCAGGGTAAGACCATACAAGGAGTGCTGTGCACATCAAACTGTGCCTGGGCGGACGAAACCGGCGCACGCTTCGGAAGTGTGGGTCGAAACAATCTGCGTGGCCCGGGATTCTTCGAGACGGACTTGAGTGTCTTCCGAACGTTCTCTATTTCGGAAAAGGTGAAGTTCCAATTTCGAGCAGAGGCGTTGAACGCGACGAATCACGCGAACTTCGCGAACCCCACTAGTGACACCAACAGCGGTAACTTCGGATTTGTCACTGGGCTTTATGGACCGAATCAGTCACGGCAGTGGCGTTTCGGAATGCGACTTAATTTCTGAGCATGAGAACAAGGAAAAAGTATCCACAGATTACGCAGATTGTTTTATTTCTTCTGTGTAATCTGTGGATAACAGCTTCGGCTGTTGCCCAGACCGATCGTTGGATCGACTATGCTCCCGTTGACTACGACATCATCCCCAACGTTACTTATGCAAAAGCAAACAACATCGAACTGAAGCTCGATCTGTATCTGCCTCGGGACAGAACGCGTCCACACCAGACGTTGATTCTGTTTCATGGCGGTGGTTGGGTTGACGGACAGAAGGAACGTAACGTTCTTTACCTGCTGCCGTATCTGGAGCTTGGTTGGGCTGTCATAAACGTTGAGTATCGAACGGGACACCAGTCGCTGGCGCCCGCGGCTGTTGAAGATACTCGTTGCGCGTTGCGCTGGATCACGAATCATGCGCGTGAGTATTCACTCGATGCGTCGAAGTTTGTGTTGACAGGAACGTCTGCGGGCGGGCATCTGTCTTTGATCACGGGGATGTTGCCTGCTAATAATGCGTTTGATCGTCAATGTACGATTGATGGTGGCGGGCGTTGGAATTCTTCTGCGGTTCCGGAGCTTAAAGTTGCGGCGATTGTTAACTGGTTTGGCATTGGCGACGTCGCTGATTTGCTTAATGGGCCAAATGCCAGGAACTACGCGCGCGAGTGGTTTGGAAGTATGAGCAACGCCGAACAGCTTGCGAAACAACTCTCGCCGGTGAATTACGTTCGCGCTGGATTGCCCGCCATCATCACGATACACGGCGCGAACGATGATGTTGCGCCTTACGCTCATGCGGTGCGTTTGCATGCGATGTTGGACAAGGCGGGCGTGCCGAATCAGCTCGTGACGATTCGCGGTCGCAAGCATGGTGGATTCAGTCGCGAGGAGATGATTGACAGCTACGCCAAAATTCGCGAATTCCTTAAGAAACAGGGTTTGTTGTGAGTCACGAAAGAGCACATAAAGCGCGAAAATACTGGCCTAAGCTTTTTGTTCTTTTTGTCCTTTTTTGTGGCATTAGCGTAGCGAGGGCCGAAGATGGGTATCGGCTGTGGTTGCGATACGAGCAACTGCCGTCGCGATCGTTGAGTATGTATCGCGCGAGTATTCAGTCGATCGCTGTCCACGGAGAATCGTCGACGTTTGATGCGATTCGTCGTGAGTTGAGTGCTGGTTGTGCTGGATTGCTCGGGACGCCGATCGTTGTTGGAGATCGCGACGAAGCTTCGGTGATCGTTGGAACACCTCAGACATCAAATTTTATTCGCAGTCTTGGCTGGGAAGCCCAGCTACGGAAACTTGAACCAGGTGGGTATCGCATTCGAACCGTTAGAGACGGTAATCGAAGTGTAATCGTCATCGCTTCGGCGACAGATATCGGAGCACTCTACGGAACATTTCACTTTCTTCGTCTGCTGCAAACCGAACAGCCATTCGCCCGTTTGCAGTTGGACCAGTCTCCGCGTTTGAACTTTCGCATACTGAACCACTGGGACAATCTCGATGGATCAATCGAACGCGGCTATGCAGGAAAGTCTCTCTGGAATTGGTCTGAACTCCCCGGTCACATCGATCCGCGACTAATAGACTACGCGAGAGCGAACGCTTCGATCGGCATCAACGGCTCGGTGCTAAATAACGTCAACGCGAATGCTCAAATCCTGACTTCCGAATACCTGGAAAAAGTTGCCGCTATTGCGAATGTCTTTCGTCCCTACGGAATCCGCGTCTACCTCTCCGCACGCTTTTCCGCTCCGATGGAGATCGGAAAATTAGATACGGCGGATCCGCTCGATCAGTCCGTAATTGCGTGGTGGAAAGCGAAGGCTGATGAGATCTACAAACTGATCCCTGACTTCGGCGGCTTCATTGTTAAAGCGAACAGCGAGGGACAGCCTGGACCACGAACGTACAACCGCACGCACGCTGACGGTGCAAACATGCTCGCTGCCGCTCTTGAACCGCATCTCGGCATCGTGATCTGGCGCGCGTTTGTTTACGACATGAAGCCCGGTTACGACCGCGCCGGCGCTGCTTACGAAAACCTGCGGCCGTTTGACGGCAAGTTTGCTCGGAATGTGTTGCTGCAAGTCAAGAATGGTCCAATCGACTTCCAGCCTCGTGAGCCGTTTCATCCGCTCTTCGGAGACATGCCGAACACTCCCGTGATGCCTGAGTTGCAGATCACGCAGGAGTATCTTGGCTTCTCAAATCATTTTGTGTTTCTGGCTTCGATGTGGCGCGAGTTTCTCGAGTCCGACACGTTCGCCGCCGGTCGTGGTTCGACTGTTACGAAGGTCGTTGATGGAACACTTTATCACCAGCACTTGACCGGCATTGCGGGAGTCGCAAACACCGGTTCAGATCGAAACTGGACCGGACATCATCTGTTACAAGCGAATTGGTACGCGTTCGGTCGCCTCGCGTGGAACCCCGATACGACGTCTCAACAGATCGCCACCGAGTGGACGAAGATGACACTTACACATGATCCAAAGGCCGTTACAGAAATTGTGAGACTGATGCTTGACTCGCACGAGGCAGTGGTGAATTACATGACGCCGCTCGGGCTACATCATCTGTTTTGGGGCGGACACCATTATGGTCCAGCGCCGTGGTGGGACACTGAGAAGCGTGATGATTGGAACCCGGTTTACTACCACAAGGCGGGTGCATTCGGGATTGGTTTTGATCGCACAAAGACTGGCAGCAACACCGTCAGCCAGTATCATCCGCCAGTACGCAGGGCGTTTTCCGATCTGCGGCGGTGCCCGGAAAAGTTTCTGCTCTGGTTTCATCATGTGTCGTGGGATCACAAGATGAAATCGGGGCGGACGCTATGGGATGAACTGGCGTGGCACTATCAGCATGGCGTCGATTGGGTACGAGCGACCCGATCGACCTGGGCCAGGCTGGCAGGCCAGATTGATGAGGAGCGTTACACTGCAATCAGCAACAAGCTCGCGATACAGGAACGCGATGCGATTTGGTGGCGTGATGCGTGTTTGCTTTACTTTCAGACTTTCTCAAAGCGACCTTTACCTGCGGGTGTCGAAAAACCCGCGCATGCGTTAAGCACCTATAAGGCAAAGGCGTTGGATTTTTAGCCACGGATTTTCACGGATGAAGATCACGGATCTACGTGCCACGACCGTTACTGTTCCGCTCGAGGCGCCGTTGCGTCATGCAAACGGCTGTCACTGGGGGCGGTTCGTGCGGACGATCGTGGAGGTGGAGACGGATGAGGGACTGATCGGTCTGGGTGAGATGGGTGGCGGTGGTGAGTCGGCGGAAGCTGCCTTTCGCGCTTTGAAATCGTATCTGGTGGGGCATGATCCGGCACGCCTCGAAGAGTTGAGATTTTTGATCTCGAATCCCACTGCGTCGCTCTACAACAATCGCACGCAGATCGTTGCAGCGATCGAGTTTGCATGTCTCGATATTCTCGGGCAGAAGTGGGGCGTGCCTGTTTCCGAGATTCTCGGTGGACGCTTACGCGAGAGTGTTCCATTCGCGTCGTATTTGTTTTTCCGTTATCCGCTGCATGGAAAAGGTGAGGTCAGAACAGTTGAACAGCTCGTTGAGTCGGCAAAAGAGTTGAAGAAGCGTTGCGGCTTTACGTCGCACAAGTTGAAAGGTGGAGTGTTTCCACCTGAATACGAGCTCGAATGCTATCGCACGCTTGCGTCGGAACTTCAAGGCGATCGTTTTCGGTTCGATCCGAATGGCGTTTGGTCTGCTGAAACCTCGATTTGGTTTGGACAACAGATCGAAGACGTCAGAAACGACTATCTCGAAGATCCCGTTTTTGGAATGAACGGAATGCGCCGTGTGCGTGAAAAGGTCCGCATGCCACTCGCGACCAACACAGTCGTTGTAAACTTCGAACAACTCGCCGCGAATGTTCTAAACACGGCAGTCGATGTCGTGTTGCTCGATACAACTTTCTGGGGCGGCATTCGCGCGTGTGTAAAAGCCGCGGGTATTTGTGAAACGTTTCAACTCGGCGTGGCAGTGCACTCGTCGGGCGAGCTCGGGATTCAGCTCGCGACGATGCTCCATCTCGGCGCGGTGATTCCAAATCTGTCGTTCGCGGCCGACGCTCATTATCATCATTTAACAGATGACATCATTGAAGGTGGTAAGCTGAGGTACGACAACGGTGCGATTGCTGTACCTACGACACCTGGTCTGGGTGTTAAGCTGGATCGCGATAAAGTTGCCGAGTATCGTGAGTTGTACCAGCGTCTTGGATCGTATCCGTACGATCAGGATCCTTTGCGGCCGGGTTGGACTCCGACGATTCCGAACGATCGTTGGGCCGACCCGCAGGATGCAAGAGCTCCTGAGATTCCGTCTTAATCGAGAAATTTTATGGTGACGTCAACCGAAAGTTGCACGAAGTTTGCTGACCTGCTCACGCATCCGGAAGAGTTGCGTGCGCGCGTCGAAATCGTCGTGAACTCGATGCCGGTGATGGATGTACACACCCATCTGTTTCCGGCGGAGTTCAATGAACTGTGTCTGTATGGTATCGATGAACTGCTGACATACCACTATCTGACGGCGGAAACACTGCGCTCGGCGCGAATATCTCACGATCGTTTCTGGCAGTTGTCCAAAACAGCTCAGGCGGACCTCGTTTGGCAGACACTCTTTGTAGAAAACTCTCCGGCGTCGGAAGCGGCGCGCGGCATTGTTTCGGTGCTCGATGCTTTCGGTCTCGATACTCGCGCCGAGAATCTCGGTGAGGCGCGTGCGTTCTTTAACTCACGACGCGTCGATGAGCACATCGATCGCGTTTTCGATATCGCGCGCGTGAGTGGTGTCGTGATGACGAACGATCCTTTCGACGATATGGAAGGTGAGATCTGGAAGAGTGACGTTAGTGCAGATCCTCGCTTTAAGTCGTCGTTGCGGTTGGATCGTCTATTGAATGGGAACTCCATTACAGGAACGACTACGAGCTTGCGGCATACGCTCGACGAGTGGATCACGCGAATGAATCCTGTTTATATGGGCGTGTCGTTGCCAGCGGATTTCAAGTTTCCTGTAGAAGATACGCGCGACCGGTTGCTGCGCGAAGTGGTGCTGCCGACAGCGCAAGAGCACGGGCTTGCGCTCACGCTGATGGTTGGTGTGCGCCGGCGCGTCAATCCGAAGTTGCTAGAGGCTGGAGATGGTCTTGGCCGAGCTGATGTGACTGCCGTTGAGAGAATGTGTGCTGAATATCCGGACGTGAAATTTTTAGCGACGTTTCTTTCGCGTGAGAACCAGCACGAGTTGTGTGTGGCGGCGAGAAAGTTCAACAACCTGATGCCATTTGGTTGCTGGTGGTTTCTGAACAATCCATCGATCGTGTCTGAGATCACGCGCGAGCGATTGGAGTTGTTGGGCACGAGTTTCATCCCGCAGCACTCGGATGCGCGCGTGCTCGAGCAGTTGATTTACAAGTGGAAACACGCGCGCAAGGAAATCGCCGAGGCGCTCGCTGATTCGTACGAACGATTGCTGACAAGTGGACGCGCTGTTACTGCGGAGGAGATCACGCGCGATGTAAATAGAATGTTTGCGGGAAACTTTGCCGAGTGGATTCGAAGGTAGTTTTTAACATGATTTCGAGATTTGCAAGATTCACATGATTGAATCCTGTTAATCCTGAAACATCCTGTAAATCCTGTCTAACAAAAACGCAAAAAGAGGACCCCTGCTTGAATAAATCGCGAACCATTGGGCTTAGCCTCAGCATCACCTTAATCATTTCGGTTTTAGGTTTGCCTGTAGCGCACATGAACACGCAAGACGGTGGCCGTCCTGACTACAAGAATTCGAGCCTTCCAGTCGATCGACGCGTCGCCGACCTTCTGTCGCGCATGACGCTGGAAGAGAAGGTCGCGCAACTAACCTGCCTGTGGGCCAATCGCCCGCAAGTCAATCCGCAAACAGATTTCGCGACCGATCGCGGTGACTTCTCGCCCGCCAAAGCCGCGGAAGTCATGAAACACGGCATCGGCCAGATCGCGCGACAGCGAGAGCGTAAAGGACCGCGCGAAGGCGCCGCCTTTGCCAACGCGCTTCAGAAATGGCTCGTTGAGAATACGCGACTCGGCATTCCCGCGATTTTCCACGACGAGATACTTCACGGTCACATGGCGAAGGGCAGCACGAGTTTTCCGCAACCGATCGCGCTCGCCACCACATGGGATCCGGAGTTCGTCACCAAAGTTTTTACTGCCGGTGCACTCGAGACACGCGCACGCGGCAGTCAACTCGTGCTTGGTCCAAATCTCGATCTCGCACGCGACGCGCGCTGGGGCCGCACTGAAGAGACGTACGGTGAAGATCCATATCTCACATCGCGCATGGCCGTCGCGATTGTAAAAGCGTTGCAGGGACCAGGACCCGGCGTTGATCAAAATCACGTGATGGCGACCGCGAAACACTTCGCGGCGCACGGCCAACCGGAAAGCGGCACGAACATCGCTCCCGTCAACTTTTCAGAACGAACACTGCGTGAATATTTTTTGCCGAGCTTCAAGGCCGCGGTGACTGAAGCGGGCATCGCAGCCGTGATGCCTTCTTACAACGAAATCGACGGCGTTCCTTCGCATGCGAATAAGTGGTTGCTGCAAAAGTTGTTGCGCGAGGAGTGGGGATTTGATGGTCTCGTGGTCTCAGATTACTACGCGATTCCGCAGATGATGGATCTGCATCACCTCGCGGGAGATAAATTGACGACTGCGAAGCTCGCTATCGAAGCCGGCGTCGATACAGAACTTCCCGATCCCGATTCGTACCCGACGCTTTTGCAACTCGTGAAAGACGGCCAGGTTTCGGAAGCGGCAATTAATCAGGCTGTGGCGAGAAACCTGCGCGCAAAGTTCCTGCTCGGTTTGTTTGAGAATCCTTATGTTGACGTCGAGCGGACGGTGCGCGTTACGAACTCGCCGGAACATAGAGCACTCGCGGCGGAAGCGGCGCGACGATCTATTACTCTGCTGAAGAACGACAATAATCTTTTGCCGTTGAATGCGAGTGCGTTGCGGTCGATAGCGGTGATTGGTCCAAATGCCGCCCACGTACATCTCGGGGGCTACAGTGACGAACCTTTGCGCGGTGTCAGTGTTTTGCAAGGAATCAAGGACAAGGTCGGCAGCAGGATCAAAGTCAACTATGCCGAAGGCTGCAAGATAACCAAAGAAGGTGGGAACTGGTTTGCGGATAGCGCGCATCTCAGCGATCCGGCAGAAGACAGCAAGCTGATCGCGGAAGCGGTGCAGGTCGCGAAAGGCTCCGACGTCGCCCTGCTCGTGCTTGGCAGTAATGAAGACACAAACAAAGAAGGATGGGCTGACAACCATCTCGGCGATCGCGACAATCTCGATCTGGTTGGACGACAAAATGATCTCGTCAAAGCCGTGCTCGAAACCGGCAAGCCAATAATCGTTCTGTTGATTAACAGTGGTCCGCTCTCGATCAACTACATCGCCGAGAAAGTGCCGGCGATACTCGAGGGATTCTATTTAGGACAGGAAACCGGCGTCGGTGTCGCCGATGTTCTCTTTGGTGATTACAATCCAGGCGGCAAACTGACGATTAGTTTTCCGCGTTCCGTGGGCCAGCTTCCGCTTTACTACAACCGCAAGCCTACGGCCCGTCGCGGCTATCTCTTCGCGAACAAGGAACCTTTGTTCCCGTTTGGCTTCGGACTCAGCTACACGACTTTCTCCTATTCGAATCTGAAAGTTGATCCGGCGCGCATTGGCGTAGGCGACAATGTGAAGGTCAGCGTAACGGTTACGAACACCGGCAAGCGCGCCGGGGACGAGATTGTGCAGCTCTACATCCGTGACCTCGTGAGTTCGGTTACACGACCGGTAATGGAGCTCAAAGACTTCAAACGAATTTCGCTTGCATCGGGCGAGGCGAAGACGGTTGAGTTTGTGATCATGCCTGACAAACTCTCATTTCTCGATCTAAATATGAAAAGCGTTGTCGAGCCGGGATGGTTCGACATCATGGTGGGAACAAGTTCGGTGAAGTATGAAACGGCTAAGCTCGAAGTGGTCGCAAAGTAGGCCACAAAAAGGCACAAAAAGCCCAAAAGGCACAAAATTGATTTTTGTGTTTATTAGTTTGGTAGTGTGCTTTCCAGTAGTTGCGCAAGAGAGAGCGCTGAAGGATGTTTTTAAGAGTGACTTCCGTGTTGGTGCCGCGTTGAATCGGCGACAGATCTTCGAGGAAGACACGCGCAGTGCTCGGATCGTCAGCACTCACTTCAACAGCATCACTCCGGAAAATGTGCTCAAGTGGGCGCTCGTTCATCCGCAGCCGGATAAATACGACTTTGCCGCTCCCGATCGGTTTGTTGAGTTTGGCGAAAAGCGCGGGATGTTCATCGTCGGACACACGCTGGTCTGGCACAATCAAACGCCTCGTTGGGTATTTGAAGATGGAAAAGGAAACGTAGTCAATCGTGAGACGCTTTTGAAGCGCATGCGCGATCACATCTTCACAGTCGTCGGTCGTTACAAGGGAAGAATCAACGGCTGGGACGTGGTCAACGAGGCTCTGAATCAGGACGGCACGATGCGCCAGTCTCCTTGGTTTAAAATTATCGGCGAAGATTACCTGGTCCAGGCGTTCAAATTTGCGCACGAAGCCGATCCAAACGCCGAGCTCTATTACAACGACTACGATCTGGAATTGCCTGCGAAGCGTGCGGGCGGCGTAGAGCTGATCAAGAAACTAAAAGCTGCCGGTGTCCCGATCTCAGGTGTCGGTCTGCAAAATCACAATCAACTTGAATGGCCATCTGTTGCGGATGAAGACGCGACGATCACCGCATTCGCAGCGTTGGGACTGGGGATTCACATCACTGAGTTGGACGTCGATGTACTTCCACGAACAACGAGGCCCGGCGCAGATTATGCGGTCGATGATCCAGTCACACCGCAATTGAATCCTTATGTCGATCGCTTACCCGACGCGAAGCAACTCGCGCTGGCAAAGCGTTACGCGGAGTTGTTTCAAGTCTATCTGAAACATCGCGACGCGATTGAGCGCGTGACGTTCTGGGGCGTTGCCGACGGCGATTCGTGGCTGAACAATTGGCCCATGAAAGGCCGCACGAATTATCCCCTCCTGTTCGATCGTTTCGGCCGAGGTAAGCCGGCGTTGGCTGCTGTCATCGAAATACAAAAAAGCTTAAAAGCAAAAGAAAGAGGAATACATGGTAAGCAATAATTTTCAACCGAAACCGGAACACAAGTTCACTTTTGGTCTTTGGACCGTCGGTAACCGCGGGCGCGATCCGTTTGGTGATGCGACACGCGCGACTGTGAGTCCGGTAACGATCGTAAAACGTCTGAGTGAGCTTGGAGCTTATGGCGTAAATCTGCACGACAACGATCTGATCCCGATCGATGCCTCGCCGGCTGAACGTGATCGTATCGTGAGCGAGTTCAAGCAGGTGCTCGACGACACTGGCATGAAAGTGCCGATGGCGACGACGAATCTTTTTTACGATCCGGTTTTCAAAGACGGTGCTTTTACGTCGAGCGATCCGCGCGTGCGAATGTATGCGTTGCAGAAGACCATGCGCTCGATGGACCTCGGCGCGGAACTTGGAGCGCACATTTATGTTTTCTGGGGTGGACGTGAAGGCGCGGAAGTCGATGCGGCAAAAGATCCGCGCGAGGCGCTGAAGTGGAATCGCGAAGCGCTCAACTTCCTTTGCGAGTATGCGATCGACCAAGGTTACGACTACCGTTTTGCGCTTGAAGCAAAACCGAATGAACCACGTGGTGATATTTATCTGCCGACGACGGGTGCGATGCTCGGGTTCATTGCGACGCTCGATCATCCGGACATGGTTGGTGTCAATCCTGAGGTTGGTCACGAGCAGATGTCGGGACTCAACTTCTATCACGTCGTGGCGCAGGCGATTGAGGCGGGCAAGCTCTTTCACATCGATCTCAACGATCAAAAAGGGCCGCGCTTCGATCAGGATCTGAGATTTGGATCGGAGTCGATCAAGAATCTGTTCTTCCTGGTGCGCTTGTTGGAGGATGCTTACGATGGCCCACGGCACTTCGATGCGCACTCTTATCGCAGTGAAGATGAGGAAGGTGTGTGGACGTTTGCGGCCGGGTGCATGAGGAATTATTTGATTCTGAAGGAGAAGGGCCGGCAGTTTGATGAGGACCAGGAGATTAAGGCGTTGCTCGCTGAGATAAGCAACGGTGGCGGCGAGTCGATTGGCAGCTACAGTACCGAGAATGCGAAGCGCGTGAAGGAGTTTCCACTCGATCGCGCTGAGTTAGCGCGCAAGTCTCTGCCGTATGAGCGCCTGGACCAGTTGACCGTTGATATCCTGCTCGGTGTTCGTGGATGATGAGCACAGTTTTAGACAGGATTTTCAAGATGAACAGGATTCACAAGATTAAATCCTGTAAATCCTGCAAATCTTATAAATCCTGTCTACTTTTACTGCTAGCATTCACGCTGCTTGGGTCTCAACACTCATCAACGCAATCCATCCCTCCCTACAAAAATCCCAGTCTTCCGATTGAGCAGCGCGTCAACGATCTCGTCTCGCGGATGACGCTGGAAGAGAAGGTCCATCAAATGCAGAACGGCGCGCCTGCCATCGAGCGTCTCGGTGTTCCTGCATACGACTGGTGGAACGAGGCGCTGCACGGCGTCGCGCGCGCCGGTTACGCCACGGTTTTCCCACAAGCGATCGGTCTCGCCGCAACGTGGGACACGAAGTTGATGCACGACGTCGCCGACGTCATCTCAACTGAAGCGCGCGCGAAGTATCACGAGGCTGTGCGCAAAAATCAGCACGGCCGTTATCAGGGCCTCACTTTCTGGAGTCCGAACATCAACATCTTTCGCGATCCGCGTTGGGGACGCGGGCAGGAAACATACGGCGAAGATCCGTACCTGACCGCAAGACTTGGTGTTGAGTTCGTCCAAGGACTACAAGGGAATGACCCTCGCTACTTCAAAGTAATCGCGACCCCGAAGCACTACGCAGTACACAGCGGCCCAGAACCCGAACGGCACAGCTTCGACGCCAAAGCTTACGAACGCGATCTGCGCGAGACGTATCTGCCCGCGTTTCGCGCGACGATCACCGAAGCCAAAGCGTATTCGGTGATGTGTGCCTACAACCGCACCAACGGCGAGCCATGCTGCGCTAACAAAAACTTAATGGTCGACGTCCTGCGGGGCGAGTGGGGCTTCGATGGATACGTCGTCTCGGACTGCGGTGCGGTTTATGACATTTGGCACGGTCACCAGCTCGTAAAGACTGAAGGTGAGGCATCAGCACTCGCTGTCAAAGCCGGAACTGATCTGACATGCGGTACCGAGTATGCATCATTGGTTCAAGCAGTAAAGAATGGTCTGATCACCGAAGCTGAGATTGATACTTCGCTGAAGCGTCTGATGACGGCACGATTCCGTCTCGGCATGTTCGATCCACCGGAGATGGTTCCTTACGCACGCATTCCGTTTTCGCAGAACGACACTCCCGAGCATCATCAGCTCGCGTTGAAAACGGCGCGTGAATCGATTGTGCTATTGAAGAACGCTAATCGCACGCTGCCGTTGAAAAAAGATCTGAAGAGCATTGCCGTGATTGGACCAAACGCGGATGCGCCTGAAGTGTTGTGGGGAAACTATTACGGTTACCCGTCACGCTTAATCACGCCACTCGCCGGAATCCGGAACTCAGTCTCGCCGAACACCAAAGTCACATACGCGCTCGGGTCAACGCTCGCCGGTGAATCGGTGGTGACCGTGCCGTCATCTGTGTTGTCGATTGGTGGAAAACCGGGATTGAAAGCGGAGTATTTCAACAATCAGGAACTGCGTGGTGAGCCTGCGACGGTGCGAACGGACGAGCGCATCGATTTCAACTGGGGACGTTACAAACCGACGCCACAGTTGAACGAGAACTCTTTCTCGGTTCGTTGGACTGGCACGCTCAAGCCTGTCGAGTCGGGAACTTACACGCTCGGATTCACGGCGGACGATGGCGCGCGGCTCTACCTCGATGGCAAGCTCCTGGTTGACGCATGGACCAGCAATCCAACTCAGACTGTTACGAAGGAAGTCACGCTCGAAGCCGGTCGCGATTACGACTTGCGGATGGAGTATTTCCAAACCAATCGCGAGGCGGTGGCGAAACTCGTCTGGTCGTTCCCGCGGCTCGCGGAGCGATTGATTGACGAAGCAGTGGCGGCAGTCAAAGCTGCGGACGCGAGCGTGCTTGTATTGGGGATCTCAGCCGGACTCGAAGGCGAAGAAATGACTGTTAAGGTCGAAGGCTTTCGTGGTGGTGATCGAACCGATCTCTCGTTGCCGAAACCACAGGAGACGTTGCTGAAAGCAGTCGCAGCGACAGGCAGGCCGGTTGTTGTGGTGCTGCTGAGCGGTAGTGCGCTGGCAGTGAATTGGGCCAACGATAACGTGCCGGCGATTGTCCACGCGTGGTATCCGGGTGGTGAAGGTGGAACTGCTGTCGCGGATGTCTTGTTTGGTGATTACAACCCCGCGGGGCGATTGCCGGTGACGTTCTACAAGTCGGTGGACCAGTTGCCGTCGTTCACGGACTACAGCATGCAGGGACGGACGTATCGTTACTTCAGGGGCGAGCCGTTGTATCCCTTTGGGTTTGGGTTGAGCTATACGAGTTTTGCTTACAGCAATCTGCGGTTCGATTCGAGGACTGTGAAGGTGGGTCAAGCGATCAAAGTCCCAGTTGATGTGAAGAACGTTGGCGACAGGGCAGGGGATGAAGTGGTCCAACTGTATCTGACCGACATTGCCGCTTCTGCGCCTGTGCCTATTCGATCGTTGATTGGTTTCGAGCGAATTTCGTTACGAGCGGGTGAGAAGCGAACGGTGACATTCACGATCACACCGCGCCAGATGTCGTTGATCGATGACAGCGGCAAACGCATCATCGAGCCTGGTGAATTCCTCGTCAACGCCGGCGGCGGCCAACCTGGCTTTCGTCAGACATCGGTCGTCACGGGCAAGTTTTCAGTCATCGGCACAACACTCGAACTCCCAGAGAAATAATCATGTTAATCCTGAAAGTTTTTTTAATCCTGTCTACCCTGACCTCCGAATAAAGGTTAGACAGGATTTCAAGATTTACAGGATTAACATGATGGACTTTGTTTGAACCCTGCGCTAAAGTCCACTCCGCCTGGAACTCCAAACCAAATTCGATGAGGCTACACATGAAAGCTCGGCTTGTTGTGTTGACGATTCTCCTCCTGTTTCCTGCGCTCGCGCACGCCCAGGTGCTCGGCGATCCGGCAGACGTCAGTCAGGATTTTCAAAAGATGGAGAACGTCTACTTCGTCGGTAGTCGCGTCACTTCATTCGACACATCAACCGGTCAGGGAACTCTGCAATGGGACCGCTACCTCCGCAACACCACGCTCTCTTTCAACAAGATCGACGTCGGCTTCACCCGCGGCAAGGCGACTGAGTTTCCCGGCACTGAATACGATCAGGATCCAGCGTTACCGTTCTCGATCACTTTCGTGAGTCCGCGCACAGTGCGCGTGCGCATGTCGACTCGGTCCGTGCCGATGAGCGATGGCCAGTCGCTGATGCTCGCTGGCCCAGTGCCGAAAGATAGTTCATGGAGAGTCGAACAGAACGATCGTGAGATCACGTACACCAGCGCGCACGGCCGAATTAAGATCATCAAACAACCCTGGCACATCGAGATCTACGACGAGCGCGGACGTCTGCTCACGCGCACACAGAACATCGGCGATCCCGCAACCTTCATCACACCAATTCCGTTTTCCTTCGTGCGTCGCTCGAGCGATCTCGCACGCCGCATCGCCGCTACATTTGAATTGCAACACGACGAAAAGATCTTCGGCTGCGGCGAATCCTTTACGCGCTTCAACAAGCGCGGACAGCACATTAATCTCTGGACGCGCGACGGCATGGGAACGCAGAACGAGTACATGTACAAGCCGATTCCATTCTTCCTGAGCAGCAACGGGTATGGAATGTTTGTACACACCAGCGCGCCGCTCACGTTCGACTTTGGCAAGTACTACGACGCGCACAACACGATCTATTCGGGTGATGAGAACCTCGACATCTTCGTGTTCCTCGGCGAGCCGAAAGACATTCTCTCGGAGTACACATCTTTAACAGGTCGCAGCCCCGTGCCGCCCCTCTGGTCGTTTGGTTTCTGGATGAGTCGCATCACTTACAACTCAGAGGACCAGGTGCGCCAGGTGGCGCAGCAACTCCGATCGCATCGCGTGCCCACGGATGTGATCCACCTCGACACCGGCTGGTTCGAAACTGACTGGCGCAGCGACTACAAATTTTCAACTTCACGCTTCCGCGATCCGGCGAAGATGATCTCCGATCTGAAGCAGCAGGGATTTCACATCAGTCTCTGGCAATACACTTACTTCACCAGCAAGAACGATTTGTGGAAGGAGATGGTGTCGAAGGGTTATCACGTCAAGAATGAAGGTGGTCAACTGCCGTTCGAGGATGCAACGCTCGACGTGAGTAATCCCGAAGCCGTGAAGTGGTATCAGGGAAAGCTGCGAGATCTTTTGAAGCTCGGCGTCGGCGCGATCAAGGTCGACTTTGGTGAAGGCGCGCCGGTAAACGGGCAATATCATTCGGGGTTGAGCGGCTGGTACGAGCACAACTTGTATCCATTGCGTTACAACAAGGCGGTGGCTGAGGTCACGAAAGAAGTCACGGGCGACGATGTGATCTGGGCGCGCAGTGCGTGGGCCGGCAGTCAGCGTTATCCGCTGCACTGGGGTGGCGATGCTGAGAATACAGACTCTGCGATGGCGGCCGAGTTGCGAGGTGGATTGTCGTTTGGGTTATCGGGATTCACTTACTGGAGTCACGACGTCGGCGGTTTTGTGCAAAAGGCGCCGCGTGATCTCTATCGTCG
>Ga0105243_10002163_pt1 | contig 16598 bp, 18 predicted proteins | sample KBSM34metaG_FD_81525 | JGI IMG/M metagenome (GOLD analysis project Ga0105243, IMG submission 81525) | Miscanthus rhizosphere microbial communities from Kellogg Biological Station, Michigan, USA - KBS M3-4 metaG | ecosystem: Host-associated > Plants > Roots > Rhizosphere > Soil | place... | reverse complement strand
TGCGCGGCGGCACGCGCGACATCCTGCGCGGAATGATCGCGCGTGGCCTCGGCCTGCGTTGAATAAGGTTCCCCTTGAGTTGGGGCGCGCCAGTTTCAAACGGAACGCCCAAGGCCTGGCGTCATGTGTCATGAATGGAGAGAGACATGGAAGACGATTTGTTTGCCGACGCCGCGCGCCAGCTGCTGCAGGGCGAGTGCACGCCCGCGCGGGTGCGCGCCATCGAGGCCGGGGGCTCGCCCCGGGCGCTGTGGCAATCGCTGGAGCAGGCCGGCTTTGCCGATGCCCTGGTGCCCGAGCACGCGGGCGGCGCGGGGCTGGCGCTGGCGCAGCTGTTCGATGTGTGGTCGCAGGTAGGTGCCCATGCGCTGCCCGTGCCGCTGGGCGAGACCATGCTGGCGCGCGCGCTGCTGGCTGGCGCTGGGGCGGAGCGTCCACCAGGCGCCATCGCGTTGGCACAAGGCCTGCTCCAGCCGGATGGCAGCCTGCACTGCACACCCGTGCGCCTGGGCGCGGTGGCAGACAGCGTGCTGGTGCAGCACGCCCAGGGCTGGAGCCTGCTGCCCGTGGCGCAGGCGCAGTCCGAGCCGGCGGCCTTCTGCCTGGACGTGAACCTGCGCTGGAGCGCCGATCAGGTCCGCGCAGCACCTGCTCCCGCTCCCGCTATTGCCCTGCCGGATGGGCTGGACCTGCGCACGCTGCAGGCCTGCCTGGTGGCGGCGCAGCTGGCGGGCGCGCTCATGGAGGTGTTCCAGCGCACGCTGCAGTACGCGAATGACCGCCAGCAGTTCGGCCGCCCCATCGGCAAGTTCCAGGCCATTCAGCACCAGCTGGCGGTGATGAGCGAGCATGTCTTCGCCGCGCGCATGGCGGCCCGGCTGGGCTGCGCGGGGCAGGGCCTCTTTCCCGACCGGCTGCGCGTGGCCGTGGCCAAGGCGCGCTGCAGCCAGGCCGCACTGGCCGTGGCCGAGGCGGCCCACGCCATCCATGGCGCCATGGGCTTCACCGAGGAATACGACCTGCAACTGCTCACGCGCCGCCTGCATGCCTGGCGCCAGACGGCGGGCAGCGAGTCGTACTGGCACGGTGTGGCAGGCACCGCGCTGGTCCATGGCCACGCGGGCAGCACGCTGGACCTGATCCGTTCGACCACCGACATCACCGCATAAACCCTTGCTCAAGGAGTCTTCTCCATGCCCTTTCTGAACATCGCGCGCGACGGCGCCATCTGGACCCTCACCATGAACCAGCCCGAGACGCGCAACGCGCTCACGGGCAACACGGCCGTGCAGGAGTTCGTGCAGGTCTGCGACGAGATTCGGCGCGATGCCTCGGTCAAGGCCGTCATCCTCACGGGCGCCGGCCCCATCTTCAGCTCGGGCGGCAACGTCAAGGACATGCAGCGCTTCTTCGACGACGCGCTCACGCCCGATGCCATCCGCGAGGAGTACCGCCAGGGCATACAGCGCATTCCGCGCGCCCTGACCCAGCTGGACGTGCCCGTGATCTGCGCCATCAATGGCCCGGCCATCGGCGCGGGCCTTGACCTGACCTGCATGTGCGACATCCGCATCGCCAGCGAGACGGCCACCTTTGCCGAGAGCTTCGTGCGCGTGGGCATCGTGCCGGGCGACGGGGGCGCCTGGCTGCTGCCGCGCGCCGTGGGCCGCGCCAAGGCGGCCGAGATGGCGTTCACGGGCGAGGCCATCGACGCGCAGCAGGCCCTGGCCTGCGGCCTGGTCAGCCGCGTCGTGCCGGCGGACCAGCTGCTGCCCACGGCGCGCGCGCTGGCCGACAAGATCGCCGCCAACCCCGGCGCCGTGATGCGCATGACCAAGCGCCTGCTGCGCGAGGGCGAGCACAGCACGCTGGAATCGCTGCTGGAGCTGTCGGCCGGCTACCAGGCCCTGGCCCACAAGACCGCCGACCACCGCGAGGCCGTGATGGCCTTCGTGGACAAGCGTAAGCCCCGGTTTCAGTGACTTGGCCTGCCCGGCCCCTCCCACGGGGGCGCAGGCCGGATGGGGCGCAACACAAATGGACACTCCCCCGTGCCGGCCGCCCGGCAGGAGTGGGCGCCCATGTACTGCACACACAGTACACTTTGCGCGTCGAGAGGCAACTCTCCCATCCACCGCACTCCCAGTCCCATGGCCGTTGAAACGACGAGTACTGCCCGCCCCAGCTTCGACCTCAAGAGCGCGCAGCTGCCCGTGGTGGCCGTGACCCTGCGGGATACCGACGTACGTGCGCTCGTGGCCGACCTGGCCCAGCGCCTGGCCGACGACCCGGATTTCTTCGACAACGACCCCGTGCTGATCGACCTGGCCCATGTGCGTGATGCCGAGGAGGCCATCGACTTCGCCGTGCTCGTGGAGGCACTGCGCTTTCACCGCACCGTGCCCGTGGCCGTGCGCGGCGGCAGCCCGGCGCAGATGGAAGCGGCGCGTGCCGCAGGCCTGGCGCCCGCGCCCGAGGCCGCACCCGTGCGGCCCACGGTGCCCGAGATCGAGATCCAGGAAGTCGTGCGCGAGGTCGAGGTGGTGCGCGAGGTGCCTGCTCCCCAGGCCGACGCCCTCATCGTGGACAAGCCGCTGCGCTCGGGCCAGCGCGTCTATGCGCGCGGCACCGACATCGTGGTGCTGGCCATGGTCAGCTATGGTGCCGAAGTCATCGCCGACGGCAACGTCCATGTCTACGCGCCGCTGCGCGGCAGGGCCATCGCCGGGGCACGCGGCAACACCGAGGCGCGCATCTTCAGCACCTGCATGGAAGCACAGCTGCTGTCGATTGCCGGCATCTATCGCACAATCGAGACCGATCTCCCGGCGGATGTGGCAGCCAGGCCCGCCAAGGTGCGTCTCGACGGCGAGAAAATCCTCATCGAGCCGGTATGACACCGGACCCTTCTTCTTTGCTCTCCAGTCTTTAAGGAACCGTGCAAACATGGCCAAAATAGTCGTCGTGACCTCCGGCAAGGGTGGCGTGGGCAAGACCACCACCAGCGCCAGCTTCGCATCGGGCCTCGCATTGCGCGGGCACAAGACCGCCGTCATCGATTTCGACGTGGGCCTGCGCAACCTGGACCTGATCATGGGCTGCGAGCGCCGCGTGGTCTACGACCTGATCAACGTCATCCAGGGCGAGGCCAACCTCAACCAGGCCCTGATCAAGGACAAGCAGTGCGACAACCTCTTCGTGCTGGCCGCCTCCCAGACGCGTGACAAGGACGCGCTCACGCAGGAAGGGGTCAAGAAGATCCTGGACGACCTGGCAGGCATGGACTTCGAGTACATCATCTGCGACTCGCCGGCCGGCATCGAAAGCGGCGCGCTGATCGCCATGCACTTCGCCGACGAGGCCCTGGTCGTGACCAACCCGGAAGTCTCCTCCGTGCGCGACTCCGACCGCATCCTGGGCATGCTCAGCTCCAAGACCGCGCGCGCCATCGCGGGCGAGACCGTCAAGGAACACCTGCTGATCACGCGCTACAACCCCAACCGCGTGCAGGACGGCCAGATGCTGTCGCTGGAGGACATCCAGGACATCCTGCGCATCGAACTGATCGGCGTCGTGCCCGAATCCGAAACCGTGCTGCAGGCCTCCAACCAGGGCATTCCCGCCGTGCACATGCAGGGCTCGGACGTGGCCGAGGCCTACCAGGACGTGGTCGCGCGCTTTCTGGGCGAGGAAAAGCCCATGCGCTTCACCGAAGCGCAAAAGCCCGGCTTCTTCAAACGCATGTTCGGGGGGAGGTAAGCGGCCATGTCCATGCTCTCTTTCCTGCTCGGAGAAAAGAAGAAGACGGCCTCGGTGGCCAAGGAGCGCCTGCAGATCATCCTCGCGCGCGAACGCGTGGGCGGCAACGGCGGCGGTCCCGACTACCTGCCTGCGCTGCAAAAGGAGCTGATGGCGGTGATCTCCAAGTACGTGGACATCGACGTCAACGACATCAAGGTGCACCTGGAGCGCCAGGAAAACCTGGAAGTGCTCGAAGTCAAGATCGAACTGCCCGACGCCTCGCGTTGAGCGCCGCCCGGCGCCGTGCTCAGCCCAGGCGCAGCGTGCAGCGCAACCCGCCCAGCGGGCTGGGCCCCATCTCCAGCGATCCACCATAGGTCTCGGCGATGTCGCGCACGATGGCCAGGCCCAGGCCGTGGCCCTGGGCCTGTTCGTCGAAGCGGACACCGCGCTCCATGGCCTGCGCGAGATGCTCCGGCGCCAGGCCTGGGCCGTCGTCATCGATCTGCAGCAGCGTCGTCGTGCCATCCTGGCACACGGTCAGCGTGACGCGGCTGCGTGCCCACTTGCCGGCGTTGTCCAGCAGGTTTCCCGCCATCTCCTCCAGGTCCGAGGCCGCGCCGCGCCAGCGCAGCCCATGGCCGGGCAGCGGCGTGGAGGTCTGGATGGACCAGGACAGGCGACGCTGGGCGTGGATCTGGCGCATGGCATCCAGCAGCCGGGCCAGCACCTCATCCAGCGCCACGCTGCCGGCGCTGCCGGCGCCGCTGGCGAAGCGCGCCAGATGGCGGTCGATGGTGTGGGACATGGCCTGTACCTGGTCACGCAGCCACGGGCCATCGACCTGATGGCCGCGTGCCTGGATGCCGAGCACGGCCAGCGGCTTCTTGAGCGCATGGCTCAGGTCGGCCGCCTGGTGGCGCGCGCGCTCCACGACCTGGGCATTGCGCTGCAGCACCTGGTCCACGGCCTCGGCAATCGGGTCCAGGTCGGGGCCGAAGTGCCGCCCCAGCTGCGTGCGTGTGCCGTCTTCCATGTCCTGCAGCGCCTGCTGCAGGCTGCGCAGCGGCTGCAATCCCAGGCGCACCAGCGCCACCGTGCACAGCAGCAGCGCGGCGACCAGGCCCAGCTCGGTGACCAGCAGGATGCGGTCGATGCGGCGCCATTCCTGGCGCGTACCGTCCAGCGGGCCGAAGACATGCAGCTGCACGCGCCTGCCCGCGACATCGAAGCTGCGGCGCAGGCCCAGCAGTTCGCGCCCCTGCGGCCCGCGCAGCGACAGCAGCGTCTCGCTGCCCTTGTGCCGGGGCCAGGGACGGGCGTCGTCCAGCTCCAGGCTGTCGTCCCAGACCGAGCGCGACTGCTGCAGCCGCCCGTCCTGCTCCAGTGTCCAGTACCAGCCCGAGAAAATGCGGCCGAACTCGCCGCGATTGAGCCGCGTGCCCTGTCCGGTCAGGGGCCCAGGGGACTGCAGCTCGGCCTGCAGCCGCTCGGCACGGTCCTGCAGGCCGGCCTTGAAGCTGCGCAGCACCGCATCGTGCAACTGCTCGCGCAGCAGCCAGCTGGCGGCCGTGCCGCAGGCCAGCGTGGCCACCAGGCTCAGTGCCAGCAGGCGCTCCGACAGGCCCCAGTGCCTAGGACGCATGGTCGCCGCTGGCCTGCTGCAGGCGAAAGCCCCGTCCGCGCTCGGTATGGATCAGGCCATGCGGGGACAGTTTGCGGCGGATGCGGCCGACCAGCACGTCCACGGTGTTGGAGTCCGGGTCCAGGTCGCGTGCGTAGACATGCTCGCTGATGTCGGCGCGGCTGACGAGCTGTCCATGCCGGTTGGTCAGAAAGCTCAGGATGCGTTGCTCCTGCGCGGTCAGCGCAAGCGGCCGTCCTTCGAGCGTGAAGCGGTCTGCCATGGTGTCGTAGGCCAGCGGGCCTATCTGCACCAGGGGCCGGCTGCCGCCTGCTGCGCGCCGGTGCAGCACGCGCAGCCGCGTGACGACCTCCTCGTGCAGAAAGGGCTTGGTCAGGTAGTCGTCCGCGCCGGCCTGGAAGGCCGTGAGCTTGTCGCTCCAGCGGTTGCGGGCCGTGAGCACCAGCACGGGAAAGGAGCGGCCCTGCTCGCGCCAATGGCGCAGCACCGAGACGCCGTCCTGTCCTGGCAGCCCCAGGTCCAGCAAGGCGGCGTCATAGTGTTCGACGCTGCCCAGTTCCTGGGCGAGGCGGCCGTCCGCGCAGCACTCGGCCAGCATGCCGGCCTCCTGCAGGATGGCCTGCAGGCCTGCAGCAAGATCGGCGTCGTCTTCGACGATGAGCACCCGCATCAGCGCAGTCCGTCCTCTTCGATGGGCTGGCCGCTGTACGCATCCACATGCACTTCGATGCTGCGGCCGGCGCTCAGCTGCAACTCGACCTCGTAGTAGGCGCGCTGCCGGACGTCGATCTTGAGCTCGGCCTCTGTGGCACGGGCCTGGTACTTGCGCTCCAGTTCCTCAAGAATGCGCGGCAGCGGTTGCAGCGTGGCGGCCTGCTCCCGGCTCAGGACAGGCTCCACCAGGATGCGGCCCGTCTGGGCGTCGGCGCGCAGCAGCTGCTCACGGCCTTCGCGCGTGAGCAGCTGGATTTCGTAGTAGGGCCTGGGGCTGCGCGTTTCCTCCAGCTCGATCTGCAGCACGGTGCCGGGATGCAAGCGGGTGACGGCTGCCGCCACGGCGGACATGGGTATCAGCACGGCGGTGGTCGCGCCCGGCCGGGGGATGTCCTGTCCCGTGACTGCATCGATATAGATCTCCGTGCGCTGGCCATTGGCGAGCTTGATTTCGTACCAGCGCCGGCCGTCGGCGCCGCGCTCGAGTTCGATGTCGATGACGCGCCCTTTGTGGCGCTGCTGCACGTCCTGGAGGATTTCCGCCAAGGGTCGCAGGCGCTTCGACTGCACCTCGCGGCGCACGCTTTCATGCTCCGCTGGCGTGGTGGCAGAGGCGGGCGCCAGCGGCAGGGCCAGCAAGGCAGCAAGTGCGAGGCGGAGTTTCACGGCCACGCATCTTATGTGCACGTTCTTAAACAGTGCATGAACGCGCCATTCATGCGCGGTTTAGGCGCCTTTGCCGACACTGCAGGCGGTTGCACCGATGGCCCCGCCGCGGTGCCTTTTCATCTGTTTCTTTCTGGCATCGAACACCATGCATTTTCTTCGCTTTTCCCGCTCCGCCCCGCCATTGCACCGGGCCCTGGGCGCTGGCGCGCTCTCGCTGTCCGTGCTGCTGGCCGCCTGCGGCGGTGGCGGCGGCGGGGCTGACAAGCCCGCCCCCACGCCGGTCACTCCCAGCGCCAGCTATGCGTCGGGCACCATTGACGGCTTCGGCTCCATCCTGGTCAATGGGGTGCGGTATGACGAGCGCCAGGCCCGGATCACTGATGGCGATGGCGTCCTGCTGGCCAGCGATGCGCTCAAGCTGGGCATGGCGGTCCATGTCACGGCCGACCCCGTGACCACCGGCAGCGACGGTGTGGCGCGCGCCATGGCCCGCCAGATTCTTGTGCGCAGCGATCTGGAAGGTCCGTTGAGCGCGGTCGTGGGCGACCGGCTGACCGTACTGGGCCAGACCGTGGTCGTCGATGCGGCCACGGTGTTCGAGGACGGCCGCGCGGCGGCGCTGCAGGTCGGCCGTGTGCTGGAAGTCCACGGCCTGCGCGATGCGCAGGGCCGCATTCTTGCCAGCCGCATCGAGATCGAGGATGACGCCGACGAGCCCTGGCGCCTGCGCGCGCCTGTCGATGCCGTTGACGCGTCGCGCCGCACCCTGCGCATCGGCGAGGCCGTCGTCAACTGGAGCGGCGTGCAGGTTGCCGCCGCGCTGGCTGCCGGCGACGTGGTCAGCCTGCGACTGGCGCGCCAGCCCGACGCCGCCGGCCTGTGGGTGGCCACCGCACTGTCGGTGCAGCGTCCCACGCTGCCCGAACAGGCAGGCGTGGAGGCCGACGTCACCGGCCATATCACCCGCATGGACTCGCCGACCCGCTTCGTCGTGGACGGCCTGAGCGTGGACGCGGGCAGCGCCACACGCCTGCCCGCAGGCCTTGCCGTGGGCGACCTGGTCGAGGTCGAGGGTATGTTCCAGGACGGGGTGCTTCGCGCCTCCGAGGTCGAGCGCAAGCTGCGGCTGGACAGTGATGATGGCTTCGAGATCGAGGGCCGCATCACCGCTGTCGACAGCCTGGCCGGCATCTTCGAGCTGCGCGGCGTGCGCGTGGACTATCGCAATGCGCGCTTCGAGGATGGCAGCGCTGCCCAAATTGCCGTGGGGCGCGTGGTCGAGGTCAAGGGCCGGCTCTCGGTCGATGGCGCGATGGTGGTGGCCACCGAGGTCGAGTTCGACTAAGGGTTCGCGTTCGCCGCAGGCCGCATCGCCTCGCTCTGCGCACGCGCGGCGGCGGGGCGTACCCACAGCAGGTAGGCAGCGCCCAGCAGCACGATCCACAGGCCGCCCACGACCAGGGCTGCACGGGTGTGGGGGAAGTAGCCGAGCACGCCCAGCACCAGCAGCATGAAGGCGATGGCCGCCAGCGGCGCGGCGGGCCACAGCGGGACCGGGAACTTCAGCGCGGCCACCTGCTGCGGGCTCATGCGGCGGCGCGCCGCGAACTGCGACAGCAGGATCATCAGCCAGACCCAGACCGTGGCGAAGGTGGCGATGGAGGCGATCAGCAGGAACACGTCCTCGGGGATCAGGTAGTTCAGCACCACGCCGGCCAGCAGCGCCACGGCCATCACCACCACCGTCATCCAGGGCACGCCATGGCGCGAGACACGGCCGAAGCCGGCGGGGGCCTGGCCCTGGTGCGCCATGCCGTACAGCATGCGGCCGGCGCCGAAGATGTCGCTGTTGATGGCCGACACGGCCGCCGAGATCACCACGATGTTGAGGATGGTGGCGGCCGAGGAAATGCCCAGGCCGCTGAAGATCTGCACGAAGGGGCTGCCCTGGCTGCCGATCTGCGGCCAGGGGAAGATGCTCATCAGCACGAACAGCGTGAGCACATAGAACAGCAGGATGCGCAGCGGCACGGCGTTGATGGCGCGCGGGATCACGCGCGCCGGGTCCTTGGCCTCGCCGGCCGAGATGCCGATGATCTCGATGCCTCCGAAGGCGAACACCACCACCGCCAGCGAGGCGATCAGGCCCGAGACGCCATGGGGCATGAAGCCGCCGTGCACCCACAGGTTCTGCACGCCGGTCGGCGCCTGATCGGCCGCCATGCCGAAGCCGAACACCATGATGCCCAGGCCGCCGCCGATCATGGCGATGATGGCCGCCACCTTGAGCAGGGACAGCCAGAACTCCATCTCGCCGAACACCTTGACCGAGCACAGGTTGAGCGCGCCGATGAAGCAGACGATGGACAGCACCCAGATCCAGCGCGGCACCTCGGGAAACCAGAACCCCATGTAGATGCCGAAGGCCGTCACGTCGGCCAGGCAGACGATGACCATCTCGAAGGTATAGGTCCAGCCCGTGACGAAGCCGGCGAACGGCCCCAGGTAATCGCTGGCGTACTGGCCGAAGGAGCCGGGCACGGGGTTGTGCACGGCCATCTCGCCCAGCGCGCGCATCACCATGTAGACCGCCGCGCCCGCCAGCAGGTAGGCGATCAGCACCGAGGGGCCTGCCTGCTGTATGGCCTTGGCCGAGCCGTAGAACAGCCCCGTGCCTATGGCCGAGCCCAGTGCCATGAAGCGGATATGGCGGGCCGACAGCCCTCGGTGCAGGCTGCCTGCAGATGGTGAACTCATGTGCTGTCTCCCCCCCGTCATTGGTGAAATGGCTGCCGCATCCACAGACTTCATCAGCCTGCGGATGGGTCTGCGATCAGATGTATAAGCCTGTATATACAATATGCGCAGACACCGATTTCCCGGACCGGGGATTACCCGGAGGCGGGAAGGAACGGGAATGGGGGAGTCGCCGAAAGAGGCGACGGGAGTGCTGCCGCGGGCCCGGGCTCAGCCCAGGCCGCCCGTGTGCATGCGGCCTGCGTGGTACAGCAGCGGCGTGTGGCCGGCCTGGTGGCTGCACTGCTCGACCTCGCCGATGAAGATCACATGGTCGCCCTCTTCATGGCGATGGCGGTTGCGGCACTCGAACACGGTGGTGGCTTCGGACAGCAGGGGCACGCCCTGGGCCGAGCTGCGCCAGGCGGTGTTGGCGAAGCGGTCCACGCCCTTGCGCGCGAACAGCTCGGCCAGGGGCTTTTGCGAGGCCGACAGCACGTGGATGGCGTAGTGCGAGCAATGCTGGAACACGGGCAGCGAGGCCGCCGACAGCGCCATGCTCCACAGCACCAGCGGCGGCGTGAGCGAGACGGAGTTGAACGAGCTCACGGTGACGCCCACCGGATGGCCCTGCGGGCTGCGTGCGGTGACGATGGTCACGCCCGTGGCGAACTGGCCCAGCGCGTCGCGGAACTCGCGCGACGAGAACGGGGACTGTGGAGGCAGGGCGGCCATGGCGGCGGGAGGCAGTGCGGAATTCACGGGTGCAAGAACCAGGCGGCAGCAAGGCCGCAGCAGGGCTGCAGCGTTTGGGACGGGCGCCCGGAGCCGGGCAGCAACCTTGCATTATGGGTGCGGATGCCGGCAGAAGCGGCCGATGGGGCCTCTGCCAGGGAGGTCTTTGCCCTGTGTGCGCGGCGCCGGCTCACAGCGCCATGCTCATCTGGGCGGGCGCGGCGTTCTCGTTCAGCCAGGCCTTCATGCGGGCCCGCGTGCAGCGCTGCAGCTGCATCAGCAGGGCATGCTCGGGCCAGGCCAGCGCGTGGCGCAGGCACAGGTCCTGCTGCATGCGCGCCAGCAGGGCGGCGGCCATCTCGGCATCGGCCAGCGCCCGGTGGGCACGCTCGGCCACGGGCAGGCCCAGGTGGGCGGTGAGCCGGCTCAGGCTGTGGCTGGGCGCCTCCGGGTAGATGCGGCGCGACAGCAGCACGGTGCAGGCAAAGGGCTGGGGCGCGGCCTCGCCGGCCAAGGCCAGTTCGGACTGCCAGAACTTGCTGTCGAAGGCCGCGTTGTGCGCCACCATGGGGGCGCTGCCCACGAAGCGCGCGGCATCGCGCATCACGTCCTCGGCGGGCGGCGCGGCTGCGACCATGGCATTGGTGATGCCGGTCAGCCGCGTGATGAAGGGCGGTATCCAGGCGCCCGTGCGCATCAGGCTCTGGAAGCGGTCCACCACCTGGCCGCCCTCGATCAGCACGATGGCGATCTCGGTGGCACGCGCGCCCTGGGCGGGCGCCATGCCCGTGGTTTCAAAGTCGATGACGGCAATCGGCTGCGGCATGGGGCGATTGTGCCCGGCAGTGCCCGACCGGCGTGCCGGGGCGGCTATTCCTCGGCCTGGCTGCCGTCGGCCGCGCCCAGGCGCTGCACGACCTGGTCGAGCAGGGCGTAGAGCTGCTCGATCTCTTCATGGCCCACCAGGCGCTCGATCTCGGCATAGGTCTCGGAGGAATGCGGCGCGATCTCGGCCACGATGGCGTGGCCGGCCGCCGTGAGCTCGAACTCGGCGCCGCGCATGTCGCTGGCGTGGCGCGAGCGCTCCACCAGCTGCCGGCCTTCCAGCGTCTTGAGCAGGCGCGAGAGGCTGGGCATGCTGATGTAGGTGGCCTGCGACAGCTCCATGGGCCGCAGCCTGTGCGTGACCGCCGCCATGGCGCGCAGCACGCGCCACTGCTGTTCGGTCAGGCCATGAGCGCGCAGCATGGGCCGAAAGCGCACCATGACCGATTCGCGGGCGCGCAGCAGCGCCATGGGCAGGGAGCGCGAGAAGGCGCGCAGCGGCTCGGGGGCAAAAGAGGGCGTGGTCTGGGGCATGTTCGGCAGCATCTGTCGGCTGGATTCTATGCAGCCGCCGCTCCCTCCCCGGAGCGGCGTTGCGGGCGCCTTGTCAGGCCGGGGCCTCAATAGGTCTGGCTTTTCGGCGCGGGGGCCGCTGCCTGCTTGAAGCGCGCAGCCAGCGCGCTGGTGGCCTGCACCAGCACGCTGGTGTCCAGGCCCACGGCCGTGAAGGTGCAGCCCAGCTCCAGGTACTTGCGCGCCAGGGCCTCGTTGGGCGTGAGGATGCCGGGCGCCTTGCCCGCGCGGCGTATGCGCGCGATGGCGTCGGCAATCGCCTCCTGCATCTCGGGATGGCCGGGGTTGCCGATATGGCCCATGGAGGCCGACAGGTCGGCCGGGCCGATGAAGACGCCGTCCACGCCCTCGGTGGCGGCAATGGCGTCCAGGTGGGCCAGCGCCTGGCGCGTTTCCACCTGCACCAGCACGCAGACCTGGGCGTTGGCTTCATGGGCGTAGTTGGCACGCCGGCCCCAGGCCGAGGCACGTGCGCCGCCCATGCCGCGGATGCCGCCCTGGCCGTCGGCCTGCGGATAGCGCGCGGCGCGCACGATGCGTGCGGCCTGCGCGGCCGTGTCCACCATGGGCACGAGCAGGGTCTGCACGCCGATGTCCAGGTACTGCTTGATCAGCATCTCGCCGACCTCGCCGTGTCCCATGGGCACGCGGGCAATGGCATGGCTGTCGGGATAGGCCGCGATGGCCTGCAGCTGCGCCAGCAGGGTGCGCGTGTCGTTGGGCGAATGCTCGCCGTCGATCAGGAGCCAGTCGAAGCCGGCGCCCGCGCAGATTTCCGCCGAATAGGCGTCGGCCAGGCCCAGCCACAGGCCGATCTGGGGTTGGTCGGCCGCAATGGCGGCCTTGAAGCGGTTCACAGGTGTCTGCATGGTGTGATTGTCCGGGCCTCAGTGGCCCATGCACAGGTACTTGGTGCTCAGGTATTCCTCTATGCCGGCGGCGCCGCCCTCGCGGCCCATGCCCGACTGCTTGACGCCGCCAAACGGCGCCACGGCCGTGCTGATGATGCCGCTGTTGATGCCCACCATGCCGTACTCCAGCGCCTCGCCCACGCGCCACACGCGGCCGACGTCGCGGGCGTAGAAGTAGGCTGCCAGGCCGTACTCGGTGTCGTTGGCCATGCGGATGGCCTCTTCCTCGGTCTTGAAGCGGAACACGGGCGCCACGGGGCCGAAGACCTCTTCCCTGGCGATGCGCATGCGGTCCGTGGCGTTGGCCAGGATGGTGGGCTCGTAGAAGGTGCCGCCCAGCGCGTGGCGCTTGCCGCCCAGCACGACCTCGGCGCCGTTCTTCACGGCGTCGGCCACCAGCTCCTCGACCTTGTCCACGGCGGCCTGGTCGATCAGCGGGCCCTGGCCCACGCCGGCCTCAAGCCCGTTGCCCACCTTGAGGGCCTGCACGGCGACCTTGAGCCTGGCCATGAAGGCGTCGTACACGCCGTCCTGCACCAGCAGGCGGTTGGCGCACACGCAGGTCTGGCCGGTGTTACGGTACTTGGAGGCCATGGCGCCCTCGACGGCGGCATCCAGGTCCGCGTCATCGAAGACGATGAAGGGCGCGTTGCCGCCCAGCTCCAGCGACATCTTCTTGAGCGTGGGCGCGCATTGCTCGGCCAGCACGCGGCCCACTTCGGTGGAGCCCGTGAAGGTCAGCTTGCGCACGGCCATGCTGGCCGTGAGCACGCCGCCGATGGCGCGCGAGGAGCCCGTGATCACGCTGAACACGCCCTCGGGAATGCCGGCGCGCTGGGCCAGCTCGGCCATGGCCAGGGCCGACAGCGGTGTCTGCTGCGCGGGCTTGACGATGATGGTGCAGCCCGCGGCCAGGGCGGGCGCGACCTTGCGCGTGATCATGGCGGCCGGGAAGTTCCAGGGCGTGATCGCGGCGCAGACGCCCACGGGCTCCTTGGTCACGATGATGCGCTTGTCGGCCCAGGGCGCGGGCACGGTGGAGCCGTAGATGCGGCGGGCTTCCTCGGCAAACCACTGCACGTAGGAGGCCGCGTAGGCGATCTCGCCGCGCGACTCGGCCAGGGGCTTGCCCTGCTCGCTGGTCATGATCAGGGCCAGGTCCTCCTGGTTCTCCATCATCAGCTCGAACCAGCGATGCAACAGGCGTGCGCGGGCCTCGGCGGTCTGCTGCTTCCAGAGGGTGAAGGCGCGTTCGGCGGCGGCGATGGCGCGCTGCGTCTCGGCCTCGCCCATGCGGGGCACATGGCCCACGGACTCGCCCGTGGCGGGGTTGTGGACGTCGATGCGGCTGCCATCGTCGGCGGCCAGCCATTGGCCGTCGATCAGGCAGAGGTTCTTGAGCAGGCTGGGGTCGCGCAGTGCAAGCGGCATGGGAAATCTCCAATAAGGGCGGGGCAGGCGTCGGGACGACGGCGCCTAGACAAAACGGAATTGCAGGCGGCCCAGCGGGCCATAGTCGGCATCGAACAGGTCGCCGGCCCTGGCCGCCACGGGGCGCGTGAACGAGCCGGCCAGCACGGTCTGGCCTGCCTCCAGGGCCTCGCCCCAGGGCGAGAGCTTGTTGGCCAGCCAGGCTACGCCGATGGCAGGATGGCCCTGCACGCCGGCAGCCAGGCCGGTCTCCTCGACCACCCCGTTCTGGCGCAGTATGGCGCCGCACCAGGGCAGGTCAAGCACCCCGGGAACAGCCTGCCCGGCGCCGACCACGATGCCCGCATTGGCCGCGTTGTCGCTGATGGTGTCGTAGACCTTGCGCATGGCCTTGGTGTGGCGGTCGAACTGCTCGATGCGCGCGTCGATGATCTCGATGGCCGGCGTCACGTGGTCGGTGGCGTCCAGCACGTCCTGCAGCGTGATCTCCTTGCCGCCGGGCAGGCCCGGGCCGCGCAGCGGCGCCTTGAGCACGAAGGCCAGCTCCACCTCCACGCGCGGCGCGATGAAGTGGGCGGCCGGGATGTCCAGCACCTGGCCCGGCGTGCAGCGGTAGAGCATGCTGTCGAGCAGGGTGCCGTAGTCGGGCTCGTCGATCTGGCTCGATATCTGCATGGCGCGCGAGGTCAGGCCGATCTTGTGGCCGATCACCTTGCGCCCCGCCGCGATCTGCAGGCGCACCCATTCGCGCGAGACGCGGTAGCCATCCTCCACGGTCATGCCGGGAAAGCGCTTGGAGAAATGCTCGACCTGCACGCGCGTCTTCTCGCTGTGGTCGAGCTCCTGGGCCAGTTGGGTCAACAGTTCTTGGGAAAACATTTTTTCAGTTATTCAGTACGTTGTTGCTTCACTTGAGGCGTTTGATACTGGCGCGCTCCAAAGGAGGGACACCGAGGAAGGGCCGTCCCGCACCGAGGGTGTCGTCCCCCTCCCGCGAAGCGAGAGAGGGGGAAGGCGCGAAGCGACTCAGGGGGTGGCTCACCCGAACAGAGGATGAAGGGTGCTGTGCTTGCCGTCGTAGACCTGGCCCGGGCTTTCATCGACCTGCACGGTCAGGCCCAGGTGGCGCTGCGCGAACAGCGGCTGCAGGTGGCGGCGCGCGCAGGCCAGCAGGGCGTCGCCGGCCTGCTGCTGCACGGCGGCCGAGCGGCCCCGGCCCATGCGCAGGTTGATGTAGATGAAGCCGTAGTCGCCATCTCCGCCCGCTGCGCGGCCCGCGGCCCCGCCATCGGCCACGGCGCTGTGCGGCGCGGGGTAGGCCAGCACGCGCGTGCCACCCGTGGGAAAGACCTGGGCGCCGTCTTCGGCGCGCACGGTGAGCATGGTGTCGGCCAGGGCGCGGCACAGCTGCGTCATGTCGGTATGCGCGTCCAGGCTGGCCGTGTAGAGGATGACCACGTGCGGCATTCAGGCCACCTCCATGGTGGCGGCCGTGCAGCTCACGGCGAAGATGGGAATGGGCTGGCAGTACAGCACCTGGCCCGCGCCGCGCGCGGCGGCGGCCACGGCGATGAAGCTGCGGATCTCGAAGCCGCCCTGGCCGCCGTCGCGGTAGGTCTCGGCGTCGGTGTACGACAGCAGCGCGTCCCGGTCGTTGCGGCACCAGCGGTCCATGAACTGCTGGTCCCATTCCCAGTTGACCTTGCCCGAGTCGGGCGTGGCCGGCCAGTGCGAGATGCCGCCCGTGCCCACGATGGCGATGCGCTCGGGCGCCTTGTCGCAGGCGCGGCGCAGGGCCTCGCCAAAGGCCCAGGCGCGGTGCAGCGGCGTCAGCGGCGGGCCCTGGCAGTTGATGTTGACGGGGATGATGTCCTTGTCATAGGCCGGCGTCAGAAAGTGCAGCGGCACCATGATGCCGTGGTCGAACTTCCACTCCTCGGCAAAGGCCACGTCCACGGTCTGCATGACCTCGGCGATCAGGCGCCGCGACAGCTCGGCATTGCCGGGGATGCGGTGGCGCTCTATGCCCAGCCAGGCCGGGTCCTCGATGGGCCCTTCGTAGTGGTCTGCCATGCCGATGGCATAGGCCGGCATGTTGTTCATGAAGAAGTTGGCGAAGTGCTCGGCCGCGATGACGATCACGGCATCGGGGCGCGCCGCCTCCAGCCGTGCGCCCATGTCGCGGAAGGCGGCATGGAAGGCATCCCTGGTGGCCGGATCGGCCAGGTGTGCGCGGCCTGTGATGCCGGGCGCGTGGCTGCAAACGCCTGCAAATACCAGACTCATCTCAAACTCCTGCGATCTTTTCGTTGGTGGCTGTCGTCATCGCGTAGACGCCCGCGCGCACCGGTCCGTGCTTTTGCACGCCGTCGCGCATGGCCTGCAGGTAGTCGGCCCAGGGCATGCCCAGCAGCGGCGCGAAGTGCATCAGCAGCTGGCCGTTGCAGCCCAGCACGTAGAGCTTGCCGATGTCGCCGTGGAACATGGCTTCGTACTCCTCGGGCTCCAGCGCGTACTCGGCCAGCAGCGCGGCGCGGTCCTCGGCAAAGCGCCGCTGCACCTCGGGCTCGCGGTTGAGCTGGAACAGGAATTTCTGCATGGTGTACAGGCTCATGGCG
>Ga0105243_10002162_pt1 | contig 16608 bp, 15 predicted proteins | sample KBSM34metaG_FD_81525 | JGI IMG/M metagenome (GOLD analysis project Ga0105243, IMG submission 81525) | Miscanthus rhizosphere microbial communities from Kellogg Biological Station, Michigan, USA - KBS M3-4 metaG | ecosystem: Host-associated > Plants > Roots > Rhizosphere > Soil | place... | reverse complement strand
TTCCCCGCGCCGCCGCCTGCGAACGGGTCCCACCCCCGCCAGTCGACCCGGCCTCCGCCGGGCGCCAGCCCGGCCATTGCGGCGCTTCCGGACACGACGAGGAGCGCGGCGGCGAGCGTGACGCCGACGGCCCCTCGCCGGGCGTCACCCGCCCCGAGGACGACCGACGCCCACAAGAGCGACGCGAGCGCGAGGAGGCCCAGCGGGAGGGCGTGTCCGTCCTCGAGGAGAACCGCCGGGAAGCCGACCCCGAGGGCCACCGCCGCTCCGACGACCCGCGGCCTGCCGGACGCCGCGCCGAGAGCGGCGAGCAGTGCAAGGCAGAACGCGACGAGGACGACGAGCCCGTGAAGCGTCCCGAAGCGAACGGGATCGAACGGCGCCTGCACGGCGGGCGCGTCGCGGAGACCGTCCCACGCGTCGCGCGCTCCGCGGTGAGGCCACGTGTCGAAAGCGGCCACGACGGCGAGGACGCTGCCGACGACGCCCGCCGCGAGGCGCCACCGCAGGTCCCGCAGAACCGCTGCCAGCAGCGCGAGGAAACCTGCGACGAGAAACGCCCCCCACGCCACGGGCGCCTCGAGAAGCGACCAGGCATAGAGCACGACGGCAACCGGCGGCGCCGCCGCAAGCACGGCCCGGAAAGACACCCGCTCAGCCAACGGCCCTCACCCGAAGGCCCCCGAGCGCTTCGGCGAGCTCTGCGCCACGACGCACGACCGCGAGCCCCACTCCCGCGCCGGCGAGCCGGAGCAGGACGTGCGACGTCCTCGCCGGTGGCCGGCCGGCGTACGTGGGAGCATCGAGCGCCACGAGCGCGGTAGGCCGTCCAACGGCCGCACGGGCGACGAGCGCGTCGGCCACGACTTCCGGCCTGCTCGTCACGACGACGAGCTCGGGCACGGCCCCGACGAGGCTCCTCGGCGCGACGAGCGACCGGAGCGGGGTCCGGGCTGCCGGTTCGACGGCGGCGAGCGCGTCGAGCGCGAGCTCCCAGTCGCGGCCCGGGGTCCTGATGCGGTGCACGACCGGCGTCGGCGCCCCGACGACGAGGAGCACGCGGCGCGACCGCAGCGCGTGCGCCCGGACGATGCCCGCCGCGGCGCGGACGGCGTCGTCGAGGCTCGACGCCCCGCGCGGCCCGGCGCAACCGTCGGCGTCGACGTCGAGGACGACGGCGATGCTCTCACGAGGCGCGTCCTCGAGCTCCCGCACCATGAGATCGCCGCGCCGGGCCGAGGTGGCCCAGTGGACCGCCCGCAGCGGCTCGCCCTCCACGTACTCGCGCACGCCGTGCGGCTCGAGCCCGCTCGGACGGCGGACAAAGGCACGCCGACCGCCGTCGCCCCAGGTGCCGGTGTCGGTGAACAGCGTGGCGAGCTCCGGGACGCGCGGGCGGACGCTCACGACGGACGCCCGGTCGACCGGGACGACCACGCGCTCGAGGCCGAGTGGGTCGCTCATGAGCAAGGTTCCGTCGTCGAGCACGTAGCGGCCGCGCGGCATGTCATCGACGACGACCCGGGCGCGGCCCGTCGTCCGGACGGGGGCCTCGTGGTACCTGTCCCCCACGCGCTCGCGCCAGACGAGCCGTCCGGCCGTCCACCGACGGCCGTGGACCGCCGCCTCGAGGACGAGCTGCTCCCCCTCGACCGGCGCGGTGTCGAGCGGGAGTCGCTCGACGGCGACCCCGCCGACCACGACCCGCCGCCAGAGATGCGCTCCGAGCGCTGCGAGCACCAGTCCGATGCCGAGCACGGCGAGCGCAGTCGAGCCGACGAGCCAGGCGCCGGCGACGACACAGGCCGCCAGCGCACCCGTGCCCTGGAGCCGGCTCATACCGGCGTGGGCGTCGCGTCGAGCGCCTCCGCGACGACCTCTTCGACCGTGACGCCCGTCGCCCGCGCCTCCGGCGCGAGTATCAGTCGATGCGCGAGCACGGGCCCGGCGAGCGAGACGACGTCCTCCGGCACGACGAAGTCGCGCCGCTCGACGAGCGCGCGCGCCTTGGCAAGGCGGAGCAGTGCGATCCCGGAGCGTGGGCTGCCTCCGAGCGCGAGCCGGTCGCTTGCCCGGGTGTGGCGCAGGAGCGCCACGACGAACCGGTTGACGGACTCCTCCACGTGCACCCGCCGCGTCGCGTCGATCGCCGCGACGAGCTCGGCATGGCCGGCGACCGGTAGGAGCTGGTCGAGGGGTGGCTCCGTGGTCTGCTCGGCGAGCATCCGCGCTTCGTCGGCTTGCGGCGGGTACCCGATCGTCATCCGCACCGCGAACCGGTCGAGCTGCGCCTCGGGCAGCGGGTACGTCCCTTCGTACTCCACGGGGTTCTGGGTCGCGACCACGAGGAACGGGCGGACGAGGAGGTGCGTCGCACCGTCGACCGTGACCTGCCCCTCCTGCATCGCCTCGAGAAGGGCGGACTGCGTCTTCGGCGACGCCCGGTTGATCTCGTCGACGAGGACGACGTTGGCGAACACCGGGCCGGGTCGGAAGCGGAAAGCGCCCGACTGACGGTCGAACACGTTGACACCGGTCACGTCCGCGGGGAGCAGGTCGGGGGTGAACTGGACCCGGTGGAACGTCAGGTCGAGCGAGCGCGCGAGTGCCTTCGCGAGCACGGTCTTGCCGACCCCGGGAACGTCCTCCACGAGGACGTGGCCCTCCGCGAGCAGGCAAAGAAGCGGAAGCCGCAGCGTCTCCGACGTCGCGTGGACCGCGGTGCCGAGGTTGTCGACGATGCGCGCCGCCATGTCGGCGGCCGCACTCGGCTCGGTCAGGACCGGCTCGAGCTCGGCGCTCTCGGTCACGCCTGCCCTTCGAGCAGGCGCTCGACCTCGTCGAGGATCTCGTGCGCGATCGCGGCTTTGGACGCCTTCGGCACGACACGCTCGCCGTCCCGGGCGACGAGCACCACCTCGTTGTCGTCGCTGTCGAAGCCGATGTCCTCTCGACCCACGTCGTTGTAGACGACGAGGTCGACGTTCTTGTCGCTCAGCATCGGCCGCTTGCGGTCGAGCCCCGCCTCACCGCTCTCCGCTCCGAACGCGACGAGTATCTGGCCGTCCCGACGGGCGGCCCCGAGCGCGCGCGCGACGTCCGCGGTCGGCACGAGGTCGACCGTCCACGGCTCGGCGCTCTTCGCGCGTTTGCCTTCGACCATCTTGGCCGGGCGATAGTCGGAGACCGCCGCGGCCATGAGGACCACATCCGAATCGCCGCGGGCGAGCGCCTCGCGGCGGAGGTCGGCAGCGGTCGGTGCCTGCACGACGTCGATCCCCGTCGGAGGGGAGACGAGGAGGTTCGCGGCGATCAAGGTCACGTCTGCGCCGCGGTCGCGGGCTGCCTGGGCGAGTGCGACCCCCATCCTCCCCGACGAGCGGTTCCCGACGAAGCGGACGCTGTCGAGTGGCTCCCGTGTTCCTCCCGCGGTGACGAGCACAGTGCATCCCGCGAGGGGCCGCTTCTGGCCTGTCCCGAGCAGTACCTCGACCCGCTCCGCGATCTCCCCCGGCTCGGCCATCCGCCCGACGCCGACCAGGCCCTCGGCGAGCTCGCCGTGATCGGGGCCGACGGTCTCGGCCCCGCGCTCGAGGAGAAGCGCTAGGTTCGCCTGCGTCGCCTGGTGCTCCCACATCGCCGTGTTCATGGCGGGGGCGACGAGCAGCGGGCCGCGGTGGGCCAGGGCGGTCTCGGTGAGCAGATCGTCGGCGAGCCCGTGCGCGAGCCGCGCCAGCGTGTTGGCGGTCAGCGGCGCGACGACGAGGAGGTCGGCGTCGGCCAGATGAGGGTACGGATCGGCGGGCTCGGCTTTCCGCGCCAGCGCCCAGAGCGCGTCCGTCGCGACGAACCGCTCCGCGCCATGCGTCGTGACCGGCGTCACGTCGTGGCCGGCGCGGACGAGGAGGCGCACGAGCTCGCACGCCTTGTAGGCGGCGATGCCTCCGGTCACTCCGACGACGATCCGCGCCACGGGCCCATTGTGCCCGCGTCTGAGGGGTTCGCTACGACGCGGGGGCGTCGTACTCGAACTTCAGCTTGCCGCGGGAGATCTCCTCCATCGCCATCGTCAGGTAGTTCTTCGAGCGGGACTCGACGAGCGGCGGAGGTGCGTCCTCCAGCCCGAGACCCTCTCCGAGCTGGTGGTGGTAGTTGTTGATCTGCCGGGCCCGCTTCGCCGCCATGATCACGAGCGCGTACCGCGACGGCGGGTCCACGTCGGTCGCGGTGTGGACGAGGAGCTTGTCGATGCGGGGCTCGATCATCGTCGCGCCATGGTACCTGCGAGGATCATCTCCCGTTCGACGATGGCCGCCAGTACCTCGCCGGCACGGGTCACGTCGTCGTTTCGCACCATGTAGCGGAACCGGTGCGCCTGCTCGAGCTGGTACCGGGCGAGCGTGATCCGGTCCTCGATCTCGCCGGTCGACTCGGTCGCCCGCTCGCGCAAGCGCCGCTCGAGCTCGTCGACGTCGGCGGCGATGAAGATCGTGCATGCGCCCGGCACATCCTCCTGCACGCGAAGGGCGCCGTCGAGCTCGAGCTCGAGCACGCAGACGCGACCGTGATCGGCGATCCTCTCGATCTCCGATCGCAGCGTGCCGTAGCGCTTGTGCGACACGTATTCGACCCATTCCAGGAACTCGCCGTCTTCGACGAGGGCCGTGAACTCGTCGTCGCCGAGGAAGCGGTACTCGCGCCCGTCCGCCTCCCCCTCGCGCATCGGGCGGGTCGTCGCAGAGATCGCCACCTCCAGCTGCGGCAGCCGTTCCAGAAGGCCGCGGATCAGCGTCCCCTTGCCGGCCCCCGAGGGCCCGGTGACGACGAAGACCGGGTTCACGTCTCCCAACGGCGGGACGTCGTGTCTCCGCCGGCGAGGCTGGAGATCACCGATGGTTGAACAGATTGACGAGCTCGGCGCGCTGGCGCTCGGAGAGGCCGCCGACCGTCTTCGACTGGCTGATGCGGCACTGGTTCAGCAGCCGGGCGGCCTTCACCCGGCCGAACTTCGGGACGGCCATCAGCATGTCGAAGACCTTCGCGGTCGAGACGTACTCCGGCGGGTCGAGCAGGATCGACTCGATCTGGACGCCGCCGTCTTTCAGGTCCTTCTTGAGCTGGGCTCGCCGGACGCGGATGTCGTTCGCACGTTGAAGGGCTTCCATCCGCTGGTCGAGAGACCGGGCGGGTGCCTGGGCGTGCGTCTTCGACGTGACCATTGAGGCGCGAGTCTAGCAAGCTCTGACCGTGAATCAAGCAGTACCGTTTTCTCCTCTTTGCAGGTATTTTTCTAGTGGGACAACAGTTTCCGTGCGCGGGTCGGAGTTTGTTCGGTCCCCACGGCGGCGCGTTCCGCCGCGAGCTCGCTCCGGATCCGGTCGGGTGCATGCGGGTCGGCGAAGAGCACCGTCCCGAGCGCGACCGCGCTCGCGCCGGCCGCGAGGAGCTCGAGCGCGTCGCGTCCCGACCAGACGCCGCCCATCCCCACGATCGGCACGTCGACCGCCGCTGCGCAGGCGTGGACGCACGCGAGCGCGATCGGCCTGAGGCCCGGTCCCGAGTACCCGCCGACACCGCGCACGAGCCGTGGCCGCAGGGTCGCGGGGTCGAAGGCGAGACCGCGGATGGTGTTCACGAGCGAGAGCCCGTCGGCCCCTGCCGCCACGACCTTCCGGGCGGACGCGGCGATGTCCCATTGCGCCGGCGAGAGCTTGGCGTAGAGCGGCGTCGACGTGGCCGCCCGGGCGGCGGCGACGAGCTCGGCTGCCGTCTCCGGTGCCTCCTCGACATTGGGGCACGAGAGGTTCAGCTCGATCGCCGCGACGCGGTCGTCGCCGTCGAGCGCGGCGCAGCAGCGGGCGTAGTCGGAGGCTGCGAACCCTCCGACCGAGACCCATACGGGGACGCCCAGCCGCGCGAGCCGCGGGAGCGAGTCCCCGACGAACGCCTCGATGCCGGGCCCTTGCAGTCCGATCGAGTTGATCATCCCGTGCTCGGTCTCGGCGATGCGGACGGGTGGGTTGCCCGCGCGCGGCTCCGGCGTGATCGTCTTCGTGACGACGATGTCGAGCGTTCGCGCGACGTCGGGTGCGGCAAGCGGATCGAGACAACCGGAGGCATTGAGGATGTGGCTGTCCACTGCGCTACGCCCCCTCCCCGGTCCCGTTCGCCAGGACGACGGGACCTTCGATGCAGAGCCTGACGTATCCGCCCTCACGCGGGACCACGCACCCGTAGCACGCCCCGTACCCGCAGGCCATCGGCGCCTCGCGCGCCAGCTGGGCGCCGCGGACGACGCGCGCCAGGGCGTCGAGCATCGGCTCGGGACCGCACGCGAGCACGTCGCCCGGGTCGTCCGGAAGCGCCTCGGTGACGAGCGTCGGGTCGAGCACGACCTCGGCGTTCGGGACGAGCGACGCCGCCTCGGCATGGTGTGCCGTCCGGAAGCCGAGCAGCGCGGGCGGCCCGCCGAGTGCCCGGGAGAGATACGGGAAGGGAGCGACGCCGATGCCGCCGCCGACGAGGAGCGGTCGCCGCACTGAGAGGTCGAAGCCGTGACCGAGCGGCCCCGTCACCCGAATCGCGTCCCCGCGCGCGAGCGCGGAGATCGCCCGGGTCCCGTGCCCGACCGGATCGACGAGGAACGCGAGCTCGCCCGTCCCGGCGAGACAGAGGCTGAACGGGCGCGGCAGGACGCGTCCGGGCGCCTCGAGCATGAAGAACTGGCCGGGCTGCCCTGGGTCGAGCCCGCCGCGCGCCAGCCGGACGAGCGCGTAGGGCCCCACCGCCTCGTTGCCGCGTACCGCGAGACGTTCTGTGCGCATGTCGTCAGTCGAGGGTGGGCTCGTGTGGTTTCAACACACGTGTCATGCGCCCACCCCGATGCGCTCCTGCAGGGAGAGCGTGGCCTCGGCCCGCGCATTCGCGATCGCGTGCACGGCGGCAGCCGCTCCCGAGATGGTCGTGATGCAGGGCAGTCGCGCGACGAGCGCGGCCTCGCGGATCAGATAGCCGTCCGCGCGGGCGCCCGAGCCCTGGGGCGTGTTGACGACGAGGTTGCAGCGATGCTCGCGGATCAGGTCGACGACGGTCGCGTCGCCCTCCGCCGCGTCCGCGACCTTTCCAACCTCCTCGACCTCGAGGCCCGCCGCCCGGAGGGTCCGGGCGGTGCCGCTCGTTGCCACGAGGTCGAAGCCGAGCCCGGCGAGTGCTGCAGCGATCGGCGCGACGCTTGCCTTGTCGCCGTCGCGTACCGAGAGGAAGGCAGTGCCCGACGTCGGTAGCGGCCGCCCCGCGGCCCGCTCGGCCTTCGCGAAGGCGGTCGGGAGGTCGGATGCCGTCGCCATCACCTCGCCCGTCGAGCGCATCTCCGGACCGAGCACCGGGTCGGCGCCGGGGAACCGCGCGAACGGCAGCACCGCCGCCTTGACGCTCACCTCGGTCGGGCGCGGCGGCGTCAGCCCGAGGTCGGCAAGCGTGTCCCCGTGGGCGAGGCGGCAGGCGGCCTCGACGAGGTTGATCCCGGTCGCCTTGCTCGCGAACGGCACCGTCCGCGACGCGCGCGGGTTCGCCTCGAGCACGTAGACGGTCTGGTCTGCAATCGCAAGCTGGACGTTGAGTAGGCCGACGACCCCGAGCGCGGGCCCGAGGCGCCGGACGACGTGCTCCACCTCGAGGGCGTTTGCGAGTGTCAGCGACTGTGCCGGCAGGACGCACGAGGAGTCGCCCGAGTGCACCCCGGCCTCCTCGACGTGCTGCATCACCGCGCCGACGAACACGTCCGTGCCGTCGCAGAGCGCGTCGACGTCGATCTCGATCGCGTTCTCGACGAAGCGATCTATCAGCACCGAGCCGCTCACGGCGGCCATCGCGGAGCGGAGGTCGTCCTCGCCGTCGCAGATCCGCATTGCGCGCCCGCCGAGGACGTAGGAGGGCCTCACGAGCACCGGGTAGCCGATCTCGCGCGCCGCGGAGAGCGCCTCGTCGACGCCCTCGACGGTCGCCCACGGCGGGCAGCGCACGCCGAGCTCGCGCGACAGCGCACCGAATTGCTCGCGATCCTCTGCGAGGTCGATCGCCGCGTGCGGCGTGCCGAGGATCCGGTAGCCGCCGGCCTCGATGTGCCGCGCGAGCCGGAGCGGCGTCTGGCCGCCGAACTGCGTCACGACCCCCACGGGCCGCTCCCGGTCGAGAACGGCGAGCACCTCCTCCGGCGACAGGGGCTCGAAGTAGAGCCGGTCGGAGGTGTCGTAGTCGGTGGAGACGGTCTCCGGGTTGCAGTTGACCATCACCGCCTCGTAGCCGAGCGAGCGGAACGTCTGCACCGCGTGGACGCAGCAGTAGTCGAACTCGATCCCTTGTCCGATGCGGTTCGGCCCCGAGCCGAGGATCACGACCCGCGGCTTGGACGACGCGGGCGGGCCTTCGTCCTCCTCGCCCCAGGTGGAGTACAGGTAGTTCGACGCCGCCTCCACCTCGCCGCCGCACGAGTCGACGCGCCGGTAGGCCGGCTTGATCCCGCGGGCGTAGCGCGTGCGCCGGACATCGTCGCCCGACGTCCCCCATGCGGCCCCGATCGAGTCGTCGCCCCAGCCTGCGCGCTTGGCGCGGCGGATGTCACCGGTGCGAAGCTCCCGCTTCGCCGCCTCGAGCTGCTCGACGAACCAGGGATGGAGGCCCTCCGGCAGATCGTCGATCGTCGCCCAGGGCGTCGGCGAGCCCGGGTCGAGCTCGCGTGAGCCGAACGCCTTGAGGAACGCCTCGGCGAACGTCCGTCCGATCCCCATCGCCTCGCCGACCGACTTCATCTGCGTGCCGAGCGTCGGGTCGGCTCCTGGGAACTTCTCGAACGCGAAGCGCGGGAACTTGACGACGACGTAGTCGAGGGTGGGCTCGAAGCTCGCAGGCGTCGTCTTCGTCAGGTCGTTCGGGATCTCGTCCAGCGTGTAGCCGACCGCGAGCTTGGCCGCGACCTTCGCGATCGGGTAGCCCGTCGCCTTCGAGGCGAGCGCCGACGAGCGCGACACGCGCGGGTTCATCTCGATCACGCGGATCAGCCCGCTCTCGCGGTCGCGGGCGAACTGGATGTTCGAGCCGCCGGTCTCGACCCCGACCGCGCGGACGACGGCGGCCGCGGCGTCGCGGAGCTCCTGGTACGCCTCGTCGGAGAGCGTCATCTGCGGCGCCACGGTGACCGAGTCGCCGGTGTGGACGCCCATCGGGTCGAGGTTCTCGATCGAGCAGACGATCACGACGTTGTCGGCGCGGTCGCGGATCACCTCGAGCTCGAACTCGTCCCAGCCGCGGATCGACTCCTCGACGAGCACCTGCCCGATCGGGCTCTCGGCCAGACCCCGTTCGACCTGGCGGTAGAGCGCGTCGATGTCGTCGGCGAACCCGCCGCCGTGGCCACCGAGGGTGAACGCCGGCCGGACGACGGCCGGAAGCGGCGCACCGGCAACATCGTCCAGCGACTCGACGATCTGCGAGGTCGGGACGGCAAGCCCACAGCTCTGCACCGCGTCGCGGAACAGCTCGCGATCCTCGGCACGCTTGATCACGTCGATCCGCGCACCGAGGAGCTCGACGCCGAGCTCGTCGAGGACGCCGGCGGCGTCGAGCTCGACCGCCAGGTTGAGCGCGGTCTGCCCGCCGAGGGTCGGAAGCACGGCGTCCGGCCGCTCGCGCCGCAGGACGTCCGCGACGCTCTCGAGGTCGAGCGGCTCGATGTACGTCCGGTCGGCGAAGCCCGGGTCGGTCATGATCGTCGCCGGATTCGAGTTGACGACGATCGTGCGGTACCCGTCCTCGCGGAGCACCTTGAGCGCCTGGCAACCTGCGTAGTCGAACTCGCACGCCTGGCCGATCACGATCGGGCCCGACCCGATCACGCAGATCGAGCGGAGGTCGCGTCTCGCCGGCATCAGCGGCGAAGCCCTTCGACCCAGCGCTCGAGGATGGGCCATGCGTCGTGCGGCCCCGGCCCGGCCTCGGGATGGAACTGGACGGACGCCGCACGCAGCTCGGGGAAGTCGAACCCCTCGACGGTCCCGTCGTACAGGGACACGTGGGTCGCCTCGGCGCGCTCCGACGGGACGACTGCGAACCCGTGGTTCTGGCTCGTCACGAGGACGCGCCCGGTCCGCCGGTCGATGACCGGATGGTTCGCGCCGCGGTGGCCGAACGGCAGCTTCGTCGTCTCGTGGCCGGTTGCAAGCCCCATCAGCTGGTGGCCGAGGCAGATCCCGAGCACCGGCACGCGTCCGAGCGTCTCGCGGACGACCCTCGTCTCCTCCACGAGCGGCGCCGGGTCGCCCGGGCCGTTCGAGAGGAGGACGCCGTCGTGCGAGGCAAGGTCGTCTGGATCGCAGACGTGCGGGTAGACCGTGACGGCTGCCCCGGCGGACGCCAGCCGGCGCAGGATCGAGCGCTTGAGGCCGTAGTCGAGAACGGCTACGCCCACATCGCCCTCGTCGTTGAACCGGTACGGCGCCGGCGTGGAGACGTCGGCGACCAGCGCCTGCCCCTCCATGAGCGGCTGCGCCCGCACCCGGTCGAGCGCGTCGGCGACGGGAATCGTCCTCTCGTCGGCGACGACGACGCCGCGCATCGCGCCGCCCGCGCGCAGACGCAGCGTGAGCGCCCGCGTGTCGATCTCGTCGAGGGCCACGATCCCGCGCTCGGCGAGCCACAGGGCCCAGTCCTCCCCGCCGAGGCGGCGCATCAGCACCGCCCGCGCGTGCGGAGTCTCGGACTCGAGCCGCGACTCGGCGACGCCGTAGTTGCCGACCATCGGCGCCGTGAAGCAGACGAGCTGCCCCGCGTAGCTCGGATCGGTGACCGTCTCCTGGTAGCCCGTCATCCCGGTCGTGAACACGGCCTCGCCGAACACCGCCCCCTCCGCCGCGACCGACCGGCCGGGGAAGGCCGCGCCGTCCTCGAGCAGGAGGTACCCCTGCGGTGCGGCGCTCACGCGGCGTGCACCACCCTGCCGTCGGCGACCGTCTTCACGACCGCGCCGACGAGCGCCCGTCCAAGGAGCCAGGAGTTCGCCGAGCGCGAGCGGAAGCCCTCCTCGCGTACCGTCCACTCCGCGTCGAGGTCGAGCAGGACGAGGTTGGCCCGCTCACCGACGGCAACGCGGGGAACAGGCAGACCGAGCGCCCGAGCAGGCCCGGCCGACAGGCGTTCGAGCAGCGTCGGCAGAGGAACCTCGCCGGTCTTCACGAGATATGTGTTCAGCGCGCCGAACGCCGTCTCGAGGCCGGTGACCCCGAACGGCGCCTCCTCGAACGGCACGTCCTTCTCGTGGCGCGCATGGGGGGCGTGGTCGGTCGCGACACAGTCGATCGTGCCGTCGAGCAGGCCCTCGACGAGCGCGCGGCGGTGGTCCTCGGTGCGAAGCGGCGGGTTCATCTTCACGTTGGCGTCGAGGGTACGCACGATCTCGTCGGTCGCGCAGAGGTGATGCGGGGTGGCCTCTGCGCTCACGCGGACGCCACTTGCTCGGGCCCGGCGGACGGCGTCGACCGACTCGCGCGCCGACAGGTGCTGGAGGTGGACGGGACGCGCCTCGTACGCCGCGAGCGCGAGGTCCCGCCCGACCATCAGGCTCTCGGCCACCGACGGCCAGCCTGCGAGCCCGAGTTCCGCGGCGACGGCGCCCTCGTGCATCTGCCCGCCGGCGGACAACGTCGGCTCCTCACAGTGCAGCGCCAGCGGCCGGGCGGCGACCGCGCTGTATGCAAGGGCCCGCCGCATGAGCCCGGCCGACGCAACCGGTCTGCCGTCGTCGGTGAACGCGAGTGCCCCGGCAGCCGCGAGCGCTGCCATCTCGGTCAACTCCTCGCCGCGCTGGCCCTTCGAGATCGCCGCGGTGAAGCCGGTCGGGACGACGGCTTCCGCGTGCGCCTGCTCCACGAGCGCCTGCAGCACGGCGGGCGTGTCGACGACCGGGTCGGTGTTGGGCATCGCCACGATCGCGCAGTAGCCCCCTGCCGCCGCCGCCTCGGTGCCCGACGCGATCGTCTCCTCGTCCTCACGGCCCGGGGTGCGAAGGTGGACGTGCGGGTCGACGAACGCCGGTGCCACGATCAGCGATCCCGGGGCCGTGGACGCACGCTCGACGGCGGTCACGACGCCGTCCTCGACGGTCACGACCGCCGGCTCGTCGATCCCGAGGCCAGGATCGACGAGCCGTGCGCGGAGCGTCAGCGTGTCGCCTCGCCCGCCCCGGCAGGCGAGCATCACGCGATCTCCGCGACGGCGGGCAGGACGAGCGTCGGGCCAGGCGCCGTCAGCAGGTCGTACAGGACGGCCATCCGCACGACGAGCCCCGAGCGCACCTGCGTCGTGACGAGCGACGCGCCCGAATCCGCGACGCGCGGGTCGATCTCGACGCCGCGGTTCATGGGCCCGGGGTGCATCACGACCTGACCGGCTCCGACGCGCTCCGGCGTGATGCCGTACAGCTCCGTGTACTCGCGCAGCGACGGGACGTATGCCGCCTCCATCCGCTCTGCCTGCATCCGCAGGACGTACACGACCTCGGCGTCCGCGACGGCGTCGACGGTATGGCTCACGCTCGCGCCGAGCGCCTCGATCCCGCGGGGGAGAAGGGTCGGCGGCCCGACGAGGACCGGCTCGGCACCGACGAGGAGGAGAGCCTCGACGAGCGAGCGGGCGACCCGCGAATGAAGGACGTCGCCGACGATCGCGACCGTGACGCCTTCGAGCCTCCCGAGCGCCTCGCGGATCGTGTGGAGGTCGAGCAGCGCCTGCGTCGGGTGCTGGTGTTTGCCGTCGCCCGCGTTCACGACGTGCGCCGTCGTCGCACCGGCGACGAGCTGCGGAGCGCCGATGTGCGGGTGACGGATCACGATGACGTCGGGGTCGTACGCGGCGAGCGTCAGCGCCGTGTCGCGCAGCGACTCGCCCTTGTCGACGGACGAGCCGCTGGCACGGAGCACCATCGTGTCCGCCGACAGCCGCTTCGCGGCGAGCTCGAAGCTCGAAAGGGTGCGCGTCGACGACTCGTAGAAGAGGTTGACGACGAGTCGGCCGCGGAGGGTCGGCAGCTTCTTCATCTCCCGGTCGAGCGAGCGCTCGAGCGCGCGGGCGGTGTCGAGGATCCGCAGAGCGTCGTCGGCGGTCAGGTCGGAGACCGCGAGGAGGTGCCGCCGGCTCGACTCAGTCATCGCTGCTCCCGGCTCCGAGCTCGAGTACCACGCGATCGCGCCCGTCGATCTCCTCGAGCTCGACGCGGACGCGCTCGTCGAGCGACGTCGGCAGGTTCTTCCCCACGTAGTCCGGGCGGATCGGGAGCTCGCGGTGGCCGCGGTCGACGAGCACGGCGAGCTGGACGCGATCGGGCCGTCCGTAGTCGAGCAGGGCCTCGATGGCCGCGCGGATCGTCCGCCCGGTGAAGAGGACGTCGTCGACGAGCACGCATGTCCGACCCTCGAGCGAGAAGCCGAGTTCCGTGCCGCGGACGACGGGATGCGCATGACGCGGCGCCGATCGGCCGCGGACGAGAACGTCGTCGCGATGGAACGAGATGTCGACCGACCCGAGGTCCGGCTCGACGCCGCTCCGTTCGGCGACGAGTCCACGCAGCCGCTGCGCGAGAGGCACGCCGCGGGTGTGGATGCCGACGAGTGCGAGGCGCGGAAGCTCGTCGTTCCGCTCGATCAGCTCGTGCGCCAGGCGCGCGAGCGTCCGCGCCAGCGCGTCCGCGTCGAGAATCTCGCGCGCGCGGTCGCGCGCAGGGGAGTCGGTGGGCATCGCCTCGCTCCTTTCCGGCCTCGCTGGACCGGCTTAAAGGGTCGACCGCGAGTCTAGCGGGGCGTCCCGTCGGACCCCGCCCTCTCCCACGCGGGGCGGCGCGGATCGCGTCTTCACACCTTGCACACGCGAAGACGCGAGGATGCCTGGGTGACCGGCTCGGAGACGGCCACGGGCCGCTCCGCGCTCGGCCCTCTCATCTCGCGCCCCGCGCTCGCCGTCGCCGGCCTCGTCGTGGCGTCGACCGTGATCCGCTTCGCCGCGGCGCAGGCGTTCACGACGCCGTGGATCGCGCCCGACGAGATGGTCTACGGGATGCTGGGCGACGGCCTCTGGTCGCACGGGACGCTGACTCTGCGGACCTTCGCCTCGCCGTACTACAGCCTTCTCACGCCGGCGTTGATCGGCGCGCCCCTCACGGCCCTCGACGATCTCGCGGACGGCGTCCAGTGGGCGCGCGTCCTCCAGGCGCTCGCGATGTCGCTCGTCGCCGTGCCGACCTACGTGTGGGGACGCCGCCTCACGTCGCCGTGGTGGGCGGTCGCGGCGGCAGCGCTCGTGCTCGTGGCCCCGGCGCTCCACTACGCCGGGTTCCTCATGACCGAGCCGTTGACGCTGACGGTCGTCGCCGTGGCCCTGCTCATGCTCGCGCGGGCGCTCGAGGAGCCCACGATGTGGCGCTACGGCGTCTTCGTCGCGTGGGCCACCGCCGCCGCAGCGGTGCGCCTCCAGGCGCTGGTGCTCCTCCCTGCGTTCCTGCTCGCGGCCGTCGTCGACTCGGTCGCCGCACGAGACGGCAGGAGACTCCGGCCCCTTCTGTGGTTCGGGGCTCTGGCGGCGGCGGCGACGGTCATCGTCGGCGGAGCCATCCTCGCCACAGGTGGGGAGCTCTCCACACGACGGCTGCTCGGCGCATACACGCCTGTGGGACAGGCGAGCGGCGTCTCCGGCGACCGCTTCGCCGAGATCGCGTGGCATGCGTTCGACGTCTCGGTGATCGGGCTCGGGGTCACGGTCCTCGCCTTGGCCGCCCTCACGTGGGTCGTGCTGGCGCGGCATGACACGGATCCGGCCCTTCGCGCGTTCGTCTCGACGAGCGTCGCGTACGCGTTCCTCTTGGTCGTGCAGGTCGGGCTCTTCGCCGCGACGTTCGTCGGCTCGGTCGCCGAGCGGTACCTCATCTCACTCCTGCCGCTGCTGGCGATCGGCCTGTGCACCTGGATCGCGCGTGGCGCACCACGTGCCCTCTGGCTCGCGGTTCCCGTCTGGGCGGCGATGATCGCCGGCGCCGGCTTGGTCCCGATCGGCCAGCTCGCGTCGCCCGAGACGCTCCCGAACGCCCCGACCTCCGCCGTGCTCACCGCGCTCGGGGATACGACCGCACGAGCAGCGCTCGTCGCCGGAGTCGTGGCGGCGGGTGTCCTGTTCCTCGTCCCGCCGCGCCGGTTTGCCTGGGTCGCGGCGGTGGCCGTCGCGCTCGGGCTTGGGCTCTCGACGTTCGACTCGGGACGCCGGATCGCCGACGCATCGGCGCACGAGCAACGCGTCGCCGTCGGTTCCGCTGCGCCCGAGTGGCTCGACGATGCAGGTCTCCACGACGCCACGCTGCTCGACACCGGCGACCGGCTCTGGACGGCGACCGCCCGCACGATCTTCTGGAACCGTGCGATCCGCGACGTCGTCCGACTCGCCCCGGCGACCGCGCCGTTCCCGCCCGTCGTCGAATCGGTCGGGATCGACGCGGAGGGCGTGCTGCGTACCGCGAGCGGCGCGCCGCTCGATCGCCCGATCGTCGTGGCGCCCTCGACGGTCTCGATTGTCGGCGAGAAGGTCGCCGAGCGTCAGGCGGGCGACAGCGAGGCCTACGGGCTCGCCGCGTGGCGCGCCGACAGGCCGGTTCGCGTGCAGCTCCGGACCGAGGGGTTCCTCCCGAACGGAGACTTCACGGGCACGGCAAGGGTCACGGTCTACGGCTGCCGGCCGGGGACGCTGGGCATCACGATCCTCGGGAAGTCGGGAGACCCGATCGAGGCGAGGATCGCCGGGATCGACGTCCAGACGCTCGTCACGGCCAACGGGCAGGCGGTCACGCACCGCATCCCGACGCCGCCGTACGCGGACGGAACGGACGTCTGTGTCTTCGAGCTGGTGAACCCCGGCTACGCGGGGTCGACCGCGATCTTTTTCACACCGCGGCCGTGACTCAGCCCGGGAGCTGATCGTCGGGCTCGGTGAACGCCTCGATCGCGTCCCGCGCGGCGTCGAGGGCGTCCGCCGCGACGAGCAGACGCACCGGGACGTCGCCATGCTCCTCCGGATGCTCCGCCACCGCTCCCTCGAGGGTGGCGTCGATGCCGGCTTGCGTGAGGAGGGCCTGGAGCTCCTCGGCTTCGTCGACGCTCCCGGCGACCGCGACCTGGACGAGCTCCGTCATGCCCGTGACCCTACATCCTCCGTGGAGCGATCCTCGGCCGCACGACCGCGCCTCCCGCCCCGGGCGACGAGCTCTGGCTCCCCCCGCTCGGGAAACGGCACGCTCAGGAGATCGAAGTCCCGCGGCACGACGGTCTGCGGGAAGAGTTGTCGGGCCTCGTCCGCCACCTCGCCGGGCGGGTAGCGCGCCGAGAGGTGCGTCAGCACGAGGATCCCAACCTGCGCCTCGCGCGCGACCAGCGCCGCCTCTCCGGCGGTCGAATGGGCTGTCTCGCGCGCCCGCATTCGTTCTTCCGCGAGGAACGTCGCCTCGTGCACCAGGACGTCTGCACCCGCGGCTGCCTCCACGACCGACGCGGCCGGTGCGGTGTCGCCGGTCAACACGATCACCCG
>Ga0105243_10002161_pt1 | contig 16613 bp, 14 predicted proteins | sample KBSM34metaG_FD_81525 | JGI IMG/M metagenome (GOLD analysis project Ga0105243, IMG submission 81525) | Miscanthus rhizosphere microbial communities from Kellogg Biological Station, Michigan, USA - KBS M3-4 metaG | ecosystem: Host-associated > Plants > Roots > Rhizosphere > Soil | place... | reverse complement strand
TCGGTTTCGGGGCCTCGGAGGCGGCCAGATATGATGGGCGCGCTTTGTCCGCCTCCTTAGCTCAGTGGTAGAGCACTCGCCTTGTAAGCGAAAGGTCGTCAGTTCAATCCTGACAGGGGGCTCCACGGGATCCGGCGTCTACCAGCGCGAATAGTTGGTGGCGCCGGATTTCTCGTTACAGGATCCGGCGAAACTGTCACGGGTCGTCACAACTGATCGCAAACCCGCGGCGGCGAGCGTGAGCGAATCGTCCTGCGAGTGCATGTAGGTGCGCGTCGTGGATGTCGAGTCAGCGTGCCCGAGCCGCGCCGAGATGACCGCGGTGGGGACGCCCTGCAGGTGCATGAGCGTGCCGCAGGTGTGCCGCGCATCGTGTAGCCGGATCGGCGGAACCTTCGCCGCTGTGCAAATCGTCCGCGGCACAATCGCCTCAATCGGGTGCATTGATAACGGGCCACAGTCACCAACATGTTGCGCCGCGTCGAGGTGACCAGTTGGTAGACCCGCTTGAGATCTTCCTGATGTGGACGTACCCCGACCTGGAGTTGGCAGGAAGATGACTTCGACGGCGGCCGTCACTGACCAATTGCTGGCCACTAAGAGCCAGCCGACCCACACAGCAGAGCTGTCCGCCTAACGTCGTGGCCTAACGGGGAGTCCAAAACTGACCAGGAGGCAGACGGTATGCGTGTTCTTATCAGTGGAGACGCGACATCGTGCTGCTGAGCACCTCCGATACCGACTGGCACGACGACTCGACGCCAGCGTAGACGTTCCTGCCGTGCATCCGCCGCGCCGGTCGGCCAGACCGGCGACTCGGTCGCGGTCGAGCACCGTCAACAACACCTCCATGACGAAGGGCACTCCCGCAACACATTGGGGATTGGTTCAGCGCGCGGCGCTCATCCATCTCGGGAAGGCGTGTAGATGGATTTCAGTTTTGATGAAACGCAGCTTGCCGTCGAAGAAACGGTCCGAGGGGTCCTCTCCCGGGAGTCGCCCTCTGCGCAATTGTGGTCAGTGCTTCAGGATGCAGGATTGCATGTGCTCAGCATTCCGGAGGAGCATGGTGGCGCCGGCCTGGGCGCAGTCGAGGTCGGCATCGTTGCTCAGGCATTGGGTGAAGCTGCCGTAATAAGTCCATTCGTGGGTGCCGGTATTGCTGGCCTGGTGGCATCGCGGACTGCTGCGGGAATCGAGATCGACGACTGGTGCAAGGGCATCGCTTGCGGAGAGGTGACTGCAGTCAGTGCGCGGGCGCCAGGGCGCATGGGCGTTCCTGAAGCAGTCCCGGTCGAGGGCGATGCCGTTGTGAAAATCGATGGTGACTTCAGCGCGGCGCAGTGCGCTGAGAACGCCCGATGGTTACTCATCCCGACTACGACTGGGCCGGGCCTGATCGATGCAACGCAGCAAGGCGTGACGGTCGTACCGATCGCGAGTTCGTTGGGCACTGAAGATCCCAGTGCACCGATCGACAGTCAATTCCGACTCGTAGACGTTCGGTCCAAGCCGGTGTTCGGCGACCGTCCTGATGCACCGGATCTGTTTGCCGATCTTCACCGCACGGTATTCCTTTCCTATGCGAGCGGTCTCCTGAATGGTGCGTTGAAGTTGACGGCGGATCATCTCAGGAGTAGGACACAGTTCGGGCGCCCCTTGGCAACGTTCCAGGCCGCATCGCAGGAGATTGCCGACATCTACGTCCTAGCGACCGCCTTGGAATCGACGTCCCTGTATTGCAACTGGACTCTCGACAACGGTGGGAGTGCCAGCACCGAACTCGATGCTGCCCTGTTCATGTTCGCGGGCGAGGGGCGCGCGGCGATGCAGATGTGTCACCACTTGCACGGGGGACTGGGTGTAGACGTCACTTACCCAATGCACAGATACTTCTCATTGGCCAAGGATGTCGTGCGCCATTGTGGTGGTGAGAGACAGAATCTCAGAAGGTTGGGTAATCGATGTTCATTGGTCTGACTTCGGAACAAGAGTCACTGCAGAGCGAAATCCGTTCGTATTTCGAATCTCTCGTGAGTGAAGGCGATGTTTCTTCGCTGCTACACGACCGTCACGGCCCAGTGGCCAAACGGATCGTTCGTCAACTCGGACAGGACGGTTGGCTGGGGGTCGGCTGGCCGAAAGAGTTCGGTGGCCGAGGTTTCGGCTCGTTAGAGCAGCAGATCTTCGAGTCGGAGGCGGTGCGCGCGAGCATCCCACTGTCGTCCGTCACCCTGCAAACGGTCGGACCGACTCTGCTGCGATACGGCACTGACGAACAGAAGCAACGCTTCCTGCCGGGCATACTGCGTGGCGAAATCGAGTTTGCGATCGGATACACCGAACCCGACGCGGGTACCGACCTCTTCTCTTTGTCCACCACGGCGAAGAGGCAATCCGACGGGTCGTACGTCGTCAATGGTCAGAAGACTTACACCACCGGCGGGCATAGCGCGGACTACATATGGTTGGCCGCACGGACCGGCAGCGTGGAATCGCGCCACCGCGGTCTGTCGATACTGATCGTCGACACCAACGATCCGGGATTCAGCTGCACCCCGGTCATCTCACTCGACGGCGCACATCACACCAATGCCACCTACTACGAGGACGTGCATGTTCCGGCGTCGATGTTGGTCGGTGAGGAGAACAAGGGGGTAAGGTACCTGATCTCCCAGCTCAATCACGAGCGAGTGATGCTGAGTCCGTCCGGGCGTATCGCTGCTGTCTACGACCTCGTGCACCGTTGGGCCGCATCAGAGGGGTTGTTGGACATTGACGACGTGAGGGAATGTCTTGGAGAAATCGTCGCGGTTCTGAAGGTCAACAACGTATTGAACTGGCGTGTGGTGGCGTCCGCGGGCCCCGAAGGGCCAAGTCAGGCGGACGCGTCTGCTTCCAAGGTGTTTCACACCACCCGCGTGCAACGCGTGGCCCGGATCGCCGAAGACATCATCTACTCGTGGGGTGACCTCGCTGATCCATACACGGCCCAGACCTTGAAATCACTGGACGTTCATTCCAAGCGGAACGTGGTGATTACCTTCGGCGGCGGTGTCAACGAAGTGATGCGAGACATGGTCTCAGAGGTTGGATTGGGCCTGCCGAAAGTCACCCGCAGGTGACGATGATTCACGGTCAAGCACGGCAGGCGACCGATCCGTGCGTTGTTGCGCGATCCAGCGATGGTGAACAGGATCCGCGAGAGCAGTTCCACAAGTCCCTGTGAAATCACTGGAATCAGTGCATGACCGCCGTCTACGCAGTGGCACGCCCTGCGTGCTGAAAGCTGGGTGAGCGGCCCGATGACCGTCACCGCCAGGACGACAGGAGAAGCTGAGTTGGACTCTGGCGTTTCCTCTGGAAGCGCCAGATGCGGCCGCAGGGGTCGTATTTCGCCAATCGATGGCAATGCCAGGAGCTCTCGAAACTTGTGGCGCACGGCTACGTGGATTGTCTGGGTATGTCAGCGTTTCGCTGAGATCGGGCAGGTAGATCAACTCACCCGCGACAACCGACAAACGGTGGGAACTTCGGCCGTTTGTGTCAACGCCCTCGCCAATCGTGACTGAGAACTTCGGTGGCGCAGTTCGACTCGGACCTGCGCCACCGGATACGGCTCCCGGGCGCCGCTATTCGCTACGTCCGCTGGGTCTCGGTGAGGGTGTCGGCCAGCGTTCGAAGTTGTTCGGTGGCAGCACCGAACAGAAATTCGGTGCGTTTGGCGGCCGTAAAGTAGCGATGTACCTGGTAGTCCAGGAAGATGCCGATGCTGGCGTGCACATGGACCATGGTGTGCGCCACCCGATGGCCGGCCTCGGCCGCCCAGAATTTCGCGGTGGCGATTTCGGCATCCGCGAGAAGGCCCTCGGATTCGCGCCAGGCCGCTTGCCAGAGGCTCAGTCGTACCGCCTCGACGTCGAGGTAGGCGTCGGCCAGACGTTGTCTGACCGCCTGGAACTCGCCGATCGGCCTGTCGAATTGCTTTCGGGTGATGGCGTATTCGCTTGTGAGTTCCAGGCCGCGCTCCAAGACGCCGAGTTGGTAGGCACAGGCGGCGATGGTGGCGCGGCGATGCGCCCATCCGGCTGAGCCGTCGCCGGGCGCGCCGAGCGCAGCGGTGCGGCCTACTGCCGTGTCCAGTTCCAGCAGAGCGGCGTCGGAGCCGTCGACGACTTGCTGTTGGGTAGTGCGCAGTCCACGGGTAGCGCGATCGAGCACTAGCAGCAGCGGGCCGCCGTCGGCTACCGCCTCGACGAGGAAGGCATCCGCGAACGCGCCCGCCGGAACTGCGCTGTGCGAGCCGTAGATGCGCCAGCCGGCATCGGTGCGCTCGGCGGTGAATCGGTGGTCTTCCGTGGAGAGAGCCACGGCGACAGTGGCGGTGCCCGCCGCGACCGGAGCGGCCCACCGTGTCTGCTGTTCTTTGTCGCCGAATTGCGCGATCGCGGCAGCTGCGACCGCCGCGCTGGTCAGGTACGGTGCGGGCGCGACTGTGCGGCCGATCTCGATAAGCACGCTGCACTGTTCGAGCACGCTGAACCCGCCGCCGACCGGGGCGGGCAGCGCGGCCTCCAGGAGTCCGGCGCGGGCGAGGGCCGACCATAGCGTGCGGTCGAAACCCGTCGCGTCCGGGATGTTCTTGGCGGTCCAGTCGGTGAGCACGGTGCGGGCCAGTCCGGCCAGGTCGTGCTGGGCATCGGTGAGGGTGAAGTCCATGAGAAGTCCTCGAAATAGGTCAGCGGGTAACAGGCAGGCCGAGCGCGGTCTTGGCGATGATGTCGCGCTGGACCTCATTGGTGCCGCCGCCGAAGGTCAGGATGAGCGATGATCGGTGGAGGCGTTCAATTCGGCCGCGCAGCAGCGCGCCAGCGGAGTTCTGCCGTACCACCGATGCGGCGCCCAGCACCTCCATGAGCGATCGGTAAGCTTCCGTGGCCAATTCGGTGCCGAAGACCTTGGTCGCGGAGGCATCCGCGGGGTGGAGTTCACCGGAGTCCGCAGCCCAGGCTATGCGCCAGTTGCGCAATTTCAGATACTCTATGTGGGCGTGCACGCGAGCGAGATGTAGTCGCGCCCACTCTGAGTCGATAACCCGGGTACCGTCGGCGCGGGTGGTGGTCTCTGCCCATTCCCAGACCTGGCGAAGCGATTCCTGAAGTGGTGCAGCGGAAGTCAACGCGACTCGCTCGTGATTGAGCTGGTTGGTGATCAGCGGCCAGCCGGCGTTCAGTTCGCCCACCACATTCGTGACGGGCACCCGCACATCGTTGTAGAATGTTGCGCTGGTGCCGGGACCGGCCATGGTGTGAATCCTGCTCCAGGAGAAGCCCGGTGCCGTGGTGGGCACGATTAGAATGGACAGGCCGCGGTGCTTGGTCGCCTCCGGATCGGTACGGGCCGCCAGCCAGATGTAGTCGGCGTATTCGATGAGGCTGGTCCAGGCCTTCTCGCCGTTGATGACGAACTCGCTGCCCTCGCGTACCGCTCGGGTGCGCAGTGACGCCAGATCGGTGCCTGCGTCGGGCTCGGAGTAGCCGATGGAGAAGTGCAGCTCGCCCTTGGCAATTCGGGGCAGGAAGAATGCCTTCTGCTCGGGGGTGCCGAAGCGCATGATGGTCGGGCCGACCGTGTTCACGGTCAGGAACGGGAAGGGGACGCCCGCGGCGGCGGCCTCGTCATTGAAGATCAGTTGGTCCATGGCCGGCCGGTTCTGGCCGCCGAATTCCTCGGGCCAGCCCAGGGTCAGCCAGCCGTCGCGGCCGAGGGTGCGAACGACCTCTTTGTAGGCGTCGGGATCGCCGTATTCGCCACCGGATCCAGCTAGAGTCTCGCGGATTTCGGGTGTCATCAGGTCGGTGAAGTAGGAGCGCAACTGCTTGCGCAGCTGTAGTTGTTCGTCGTTGAAGTCGATGTGCATCGTGGTCCTTGGATTCGGATGTCTGAGCTCTTCCGAAAATAGAACAGGCTCACCTCGAAGAAGGGCTGTTGTGTAGCAGGAAGCTGCCGTCCCGCGTGGCAGAGAATTGCCACGCCACAGAGTGCTTTAGTGATCTGATCACTTAGATTGACAGCTTGTCGGGGGTGCCGGTAAGCCTGGTTTTCATAGTCGAAGGTGGGGTCATAGAGCTATGTATCCAGAGGGGACGCAGCACTTTGAAATTGGAGCGAAGCAACCAGACCGGGGTGGGGTGGATGTGGGTTCACTGCTGGCGGAGGCGCGTCGCCTGCTCGATCACGCGATAGACGAACATCACAGTGTCCGCAGTGCGGCCGGAGACGTCGTCCGGTTGCGCCCAGGTGAGGGGTGGGAACGCGATCTACAGCAATTGCTACAACGTGTTCGCAAAGAGGCCATGCTCGCGGTGGCGAGCCCGCTGCGGATCCAGCGGCATTACCAGCCAGGTCGGCGAACGGTCGCGGATATGCTCTCGACCGGTAAGGAAGTCCGTCTGCTGTACACCCAGCACTACGCCGAGACACGCGATTATGAATCGTTGCGGCAACAGCCCGAACTGTGCGACCGGATCCGGGTGTCCAACGCCGACTTCCACAATATGGTCATCATCGATCGACAGGTCGCAGCGGTTTGGGGCGGGACCGGTGAGCAACGGCCCTATGGGTACGTCATCAGCGATCCCGACCTGCTCCGGGTGCTGCATCAATTCGCCATGGTCCTCTGGGAATCGGCGCCGGGGCTGTCCAGGCACTTCACATTGCCGCAACCGGAATTCGCCCAGATGACGCTGGCTGTGTTGCGCGCACTCGACCTCGGATTGAAGGACGAGCTCGCCGCGCGCCGGCTCGCCGTGTCGCTACGAACTTACCGCCGCTACGTTGCCGACATTATGGTTCGGCTCGGGGTCACCACCAGGTTCCAAGTCGGCGCTCGCGCGGCAGAGCTTGGTCTGCTCAAGGCATTCTCGGAACAGTGACGTCGAGCGTTGGAGTCGTCGGGTGACCTGTGTACCGACTATGCGGGAACGATGTGATTCCGGACCCTATCGATGACGACTTGTGTCGAGTCGTGCGGCGAACGGCGGCGGACCACGCTCGGCCGCGCAGCTGCGTCGGGCAGATTTCCCCGACGCTGTGGCCCGGCTACATGCCGATCCTCTCGGCGACATAAGTCGCCGAGAGGTGCCGCCTCTGCTTGTGCATGGCGCCGGACCTGCCGCACGGTGACCGCCACTGCGCCGGCCCAGATGACGGCGGCCGAGCCGATCGGCCTCATCCCTTTGCGGCTCCGTACGCGACCATGCGCCGCTCGCGACCGCAAGCGCGACCCGCCCGCTGTTGCGCCCATCGGGACCTTCGCAACGGTGAAGAGTGGAAATTGCCGCTCGGCGCGCGCTGATCGGCGGATACTCGACATGACCTGGTAGCCCGGCGAGGTGAGTGGGGCGGTGGCGGCATGACATGGGCGCTACCCGTGATCGCTGGGGTCCTGCTCGTCTTCGCGGCGCTGTCCCGGCGTCTCGCGGGCACTCCGATCACGGCTCCGATCGTCTTCACCGCGGCAGGCCTCCTGCTCGGGGGGAGGTCTGCGGGTCTGATCGACGTGCACGTCACCGCCGAGACGGTCAAGCTGCTCGCCGAGGTGACGCTCGCGCTGGTGTTGTTCTCCGATGCCGCCCGGGTGGACCTGTCCGCCCTCCGCACCGAGATCTCCCTTCCTGCTCGGTTACTCGGCATCGGCCTGCCGCTGACCATCCTGGCGGGCTTCGGTGCCGCGGTGGTCGTGCTCGGCGACCTCGCCTGGCCCGAGGCACTGCTGCTCGCGGTGATTCTCGCCCCGACCGACGCCGCGCTCGGGCAGGCCGTCGTGACCCTCCGGTCTCTGCCGCTGCGGGTCCGGCAGGGCCTGAACGTCGAGAGCGGGCTCAACGACGGCATCTGCGTGCCGCTCTTCCTCGTCGTGCTGGCCATCGCGGAGGCGGAATCCGGTGCGCTCGGCGGCGGTGCCGCGGCCCGGCTGGTCACCGAGCAGATCGGGTACGGGATCGCGGCGGGCGTCGGAGCGGGCGCGATCGCCGCCACGATCCTGGCCGCCGCGCGTCGGCGCGGCACGATCGACCCGCTGTGGGCGCAGATCGTCCCCGTGACGGCGGCCCTGCTCGCCTACACCGCCGCCGTGCCACTGGGTGGCTCGGGTTTCATCGCCGCGTTCATCGGCGGACTGACCTTCGGCGCGATCCGACGCAGAAGCGGCGGCGGCGAGGAAGAGGGGGCACGCCTGCTCGACGAGGCAGGCGACATGTTCAGCGCCGTGACCTTCATCGTCTTCGGTGCCGTGCTGCTCGGCCCCGCTCTCGGGCACCTGTCCTTGGCCGTGCTCGGCTACGCGGCGCTGAGCCTGACCGTCGTCCGGATGGTCCCCGTCGCGCTGTCACTGGTCGGCACGCACCCGCGTGCGCCGACCGTCGCGTTTCTCGGTTGGTTCGGTCCCCGCGGACTCGCCACGATCGTCTTCGTCATCCTCATCCTCGAGGAACCGGGGCAGCTGCCCCACGAGGACCTGCTCGTGACGACGGCGGTGATCACGATCGGGGCCTCGGTGCTGGCCCACGGGCTCAGCGCGGCGCCGCTGGCCGACCGCTACGCCGCCTGGTTCCGCCGCCACCCGCGCGACGAGGACGACCTCGCGAAGCGGGGTTCGCCGTGAGTCCTTCTGGCGGCGAATCGCCCCAGTGCGGTGGCACCGCCAGCGCGGCGGGCAGGCGGGTCGTCGCGTCGCCCTGTGCGGCGTTGACCTGGAACTGAGTCAGGAAGATGGTCTCGGTCAGATCCGCGCCCCGAAGATCCGCTCCCCGGAAGTCGGCGCCGATGAGATCGGACGACCGCAGGTCGGCCTTACGCAGGTCCGCGCCGATCAGGTACGCGCCCCGCAGGTTCGCGCCCCGCAGGTCCGCACCGCGCAGCTTGGCGCCGATGAGGTCGGCTCCCCGGTGCTCGCGCTTGCGGCCCGGCACGGCCCCGCGGACCAGCTCACTGACCCGGAGCAGGAGCACGTTCACCTCCTGACGGTGGCGATCGACGTCGATCCGGGCCACCGTCGCGGGGTCGCCCTCGGTCAGCTCCACCGTCCGGTCCCAGGCGTCGCGGAGTTCGGCGTGGACCGGTTCGGCGGCCGCGGTCGTCAGCGACTCGTTCAGGTACCAGAGCAGCTCGTGCAGCTGCCGCATGATCGGGAAGACCTCGAACATCGCGCCTGCCCCGGCCGGGTCCCGGCGCCAGTCGCGCCCCTCGAAGGTCTGCTGCGACACCTTCTGGCCTGCGCCGAAGCAGTCGTAGACGGTGCAGCCCGTGAACCCCCTGTGCCGCAGGTCCGTGTGGATCCCGCACCGGAAGTCGTCCAGGAGGTTCGTGCACGGCCGGCCCGCGGACTTGTCGACGGCAAAGTCCGCCGACTTGGCGAAGGGCAGCGCCACGCAGCACAGCGCGAAGCAATTGCCGCAGTCCGCATTCAGGCTAGGGGTCGTCGGTGGGGGCAGCTGGTCGGCAGGCACGGAAGGCGATCTCTCGGTCGGGTGATTGCCCGCGAGTCTAGTTGCCCCGCGGGGGCGCCCAGCCGCCGAAGGCGCGCTCCAACTCGAGCGCGGCGGCGATCGTCAGGTGATCGTTGCCCATCCCGCCGACGATCTGGACGCCCAGCGGCAGCCCGGCCGAGCCCAGCCCGAGCGGTGCCTGGGTGACCGGCAGCCCGGCGAGGCTGAACGGGGCGACCGCGTTGGTCCGCCACGGCTGGCCGGTGGACGCGCCGTGTCGCGGCGCGACGGCGGGCATCGTCGGGTGCAGCAGCAGGCCGTCCCCGATGATCGCCGTCACCTCGTCCGCCGCCGTGTGGGCGGCGGTGGCCAGCCGCCGCACCAGCGGCTTCGGCAACAGCTTCTCGAGAACCTCGCCGATCACCAGCGACCGCATCGGCGCCGTGTGCTTGCCGCGCGGCGCGACCAGTTCCGGCAGCGAGAGGGGATGGGCGCCCTCCCCGCGCATGATCTCCGCGAAGCTGATGCCCGTCTCCTCGGCCAGGACGATGGTGGTGAACAGGCCGATCTGGCGCAGCGACGTCATCGTGACGTGCTCGACCTTTGCGCCTGCGTCCTCCAGCGCGGCGGCGGCCCGGTCCCGCGCGCGCAGCATCTCGCGGCCGGTGCCCGGCAGGAACGCGTCATCGACGAGGGTCACCCGGACGCCGGTCAGCGAGGTCGACGCGGGGTCGTGCAGCGGCACCTCCCGTACGAGGGGGTCGACGCCGTCGGGGCCCGCCATGATCTCCAGCAGGGGCATCAGGTCCTGGGCGCGGCGCGCCAGCGGACCGTTCGCGCACATCCGCGCGACCCCGTAGGGCGGTGGCCAGGATCCGGTGACGGGCAGCAGTCCGGTCGAGGGCCGGTGCCCGAAGACCCCGTTGCAGAAGGCCGGGATGCGAATCGACCCCAGCGTGTCGGTGGCGATCCCGATCGGGGACCCGCCGCTGCCGATCACGGCACCCTCGCCGCCGGAGGAGCCGCCCGCGCTGCGCCGACGGTCGTAGGCGTTGTTGGTGCGCCCGTAGACCCGGTTGTTGCTCTCGATCCACATGCAGCCCTCGGACGTGTTCGTCAGGCCGAGCACGATCGCGCCCGCGTCGAGGACGCGCTGCACCACCGGCGCGTGTGCCGCGGGGCGGATATGCTTGCGCGCAACGACTCCCGCGGTGTTGGGCATGCCTGCGACGGCGAGCGACTCCTTGACGGTCACCGGAACGCCCGCGAGCGGCGGGAGTGCGTCCGGCCCATCGGCGGCCAATCGCGCGTCGACCTCGTCCGCCTCCCGCCGGGCGGCGTCGTACCGTTCGACCACCACCGCGTTCAACGCCGGGTTGACCCGATCGAGCACCGCGATGTGCGCTTCGACCACCTCGCGCGAACTGAGCGACCCCGCCCGGATCGCGCCCGCCAGCGCGACGGCCGACTCCTCGGTGATCTCCACGTACCCTCCTGACCCTGCACTCTGGACGAGCCCGGCCGACTCGTGCGTGACAGTTTGACATGAGATGTCAACGTGCATCGAGGGCGGTCGGGGACCGACGAGAACGCCCCCGCCGAGCAGGTCGGCGGGGGCGTTCTCGTCACGGTGGGGGAGCGGTCAGCACTCGCCCTTGATGCCGGCGTCCACGCCGCGCTGGAAGTCCTTCTGGTCCTGCTCGGACTTGGTGGCCCAGTCCGGCGCGGCCTTCGCGAGGTTCGCGAACTCGGCGCCGATGGCCTCCGGCGTGGCGGCCTCGTCGGTGATGCCTGCGTCCTTGAGGGTCTTGATGTACTCGCTGATCCCGACGCAGGTGTCGTGGTAGATGTCGCCGGTCAGCTGCGGGGTCTCGCCGATCGCCAGCTCCTCGACCGTGCTGGCGGCGGAGTCGCTCGTCTTCTCCTCGGAATCAGAGCTGCAGCCGACGAGGAGGAAGGGCACGGCGGCGGCCGCGACGGCGGCGATCAGGGTTCGTTTCATGCCCGTATCAGTACCAGACGATCGGGCCGGCTCCGACAGCGCACCCCGTTCCGTCCGCTCCCGGATCCGTTGTCCCACAAGAGCTAGTCGGTCGGGGCGAGCTCGGCGATCAGGGCTTCGACGCGGGATCGGATCTCGTCGCGGATCGGGCGCACCTGCTCGACGCCCCGACCGGCCGGATCCGCCAGCTGCCAGTCGCGGTAGCTCACGCCGGGGAACACCGGGCAGCTGTCCCCGCAGCCCATGGTGATGACCACGGTCGAGGACTCGACCGCGTCGGGGGTGAGGATCTTCGGAGACCGTGCGGAGATGTCGATCCCGAGCTCGGCCATCGCGGCGACCGCGGCCGGGTTGACGGCGTCGGCGGGCGCGGAGCCTGCGGAGCGGACCTCGATCGCGTCGCCCGCGAGGTGGGTGAGGAAGCCGGCGGCCATCTGGGATCGGCCGGCGTTGTGGACGCAGACGAACAGGACGCTGGGTGTGGCTGCCATGATCGGCCTTTCGTCAGGCGGGGAGGTTGGCGGAACGGAAGCGCCCGCGCAGCGCGAGCGAGACATAGACGAGCCCGACCAGGACAGGAACCTCGATCAGCGGTCCGACCACCCCGGCCAGCGCCTGCCCGGAGGCGGCGCCGTAGGTGGCGATCGCGACGGCGATGGCGAGCTCGAAGTTGTTGCCCGCGGCGGTGAACGCGAGGGTCGTGGTGCGCTGATAGCCGAGGCCCAGCCCGGCGCCGAGCGCGTAGCCACCGCCCCACATCACCGCGAAGTACACCAGCAAGGGGATCGCGATGCGGACGACATCGAGGGGATGTGAGGTGATCTGATCGCCCTGCAGGGCGAAGAGCACCACGATGGTGAACAGCAGTCCGTACAGCGCCCACGGCCCGACCTTGGGCAGGAACGTGCCCTCGTACCAGTCTCGGCCCCTTGCCTTTTCGCCGAATCGGCGGGACAGGTAGCCGGCGACCAGCGGGATGCCGAGGAAGATCAGCACCGACCTCGCGATCTGCCACGGCGAGGTGTCGATGGTGGTCTGCTCGAGACCGAGCCAGCCGGGCAGAACGGAGAGGTAGAACCAGCCGAGGGCGGCGAACATGATCACCTGGAACACGGAGTTGATCGCGACCAGGACAGCGGCGGCCTCGCGGTCCCCGCAGGCCAGGTCGTTCCAGATGATGACCATCGCGATGCAGCGGGCCAGGCCGACGATGATCAGTCCGGTGCGGTACTCGGGCAGGTCGGGCAGGAAGATCCACGCCAGAGCAAACATCAGCGCGGGGCCGAGCACCCAGTTCAGCACCAGCGAGCTGATCAGGAGCTTGCGGTCGCCGGTGACGGTGTCGAGTCGGTCGTAGCGGACCTTCGCCAGCACCGGGTACATCATGATCAGCAGGCCGAGGGCGATCGGCAGCGAGATGCCGTCGATCTCCACCGCGCTGAGCACGTCGCCGAGTCCCGGGATCATGTTGCCGAGCAGCAGCCCGGCGACCATCGCGGCGCCGATCCACACCGGCAGGAAGCGGTCGAGGGTGGAGAGTTTGCCGACGACGGCCGGATGGCCCCCGGTGGTCGCTGGCGCGCTCACGCGGTCACCGCGGCGGTGGGATCGGCGTCCGCGAGTGCCGACGAGAGTCGGTGCAGCGCGGCGGGGATCACCCGGTAGTAGACCCAGGTGCCGCGGCGCTCGGAGTCCAGCAGGCCCGCCTCGCGCAGCACCTTGAGGTGATGCGAGATCGTCGGCTGGGACAGATCGAAGGAGGGGGAGATGTCGCAGACGCAGGCCTCGCCGCCGTCGTGGCTCGCGATCAGGCTCAGCAGCCGCAGTCGGACCGGGTCGCCAAGGGCCTTGAACGTGCGGGCGATCTCGTGTGCGTGGCCCTCGCTCAGCGGCTCGCGGACCAGCGGCGAGCATCGCTCGGTGACGTCGGTCAGCGCCAGATCTTGATTCGACATGTGTCTATATTGACACCTGTCGATGTAAAGCGCCACCGCGACTGTGCGCGATCCGTACCCCAGTCGGGGTACGGATCGCGCACAAGCGGCTATGCCGCCTGCACCGCCTGCTCCTCGGCGGACGTGATGGCCGACCGCAGCAGGTCCGCGACGTCGGACACCAACCGCACCTGGACGGACTCGAGCACGTCAGCGGGGACGTCGTCCAGGTCCGGCTCGTTGCGGGCGGGCAGGAACACAGTGCTCAGCCCCGCCCGCTGCGCCGCCAGCAGCTTCTGCTTGGCGCCGCCGATCGGCAGCACCCGCCCGTTGAGCGTGACCTCGCCGGTCATGCCGACGTCCGAACGCACCGGGCGGCCCAACGCCAGCGACACCAGCGCCGTCACCATCGTCACCCCGGCGGACGGCCCGTCCTTGGGCACCGCACCCGCGGGGACGTGGATGTGGATGCTCCGGTCCAGGGCGGCGGGGTCGACGCCCAGTTCCTTCGCGTGCGAGCGGACGTAGGACAGCGCGATCTGCGCCGACTCCTTCATCACGTCGCCGAGCTGCCCGGTCAGGGTCAGTCCCGCCTTGCCCTCGGTGGCGTTCGCCTCGATGAACAGCACGTCGCCGCCGAGCCCGGTGACGGCGAGCCCGGTCGCGACCCCGGGAACGGAGGTCCGCTCGTGTGTCTCGGGGGTGAAGCGCGGCCGGCCCAGGAGGTCCCTGAGCTGGTCGACGCCGATCACGACCCGCTCCGGCGCGGCGATACCCGCGAGCCGGGTCGCGGCCTTGCGGAGCGCCTTCGCCAGCAGCCGTTCGAGCTGCCGCACCCCGGCCTCCCTGGTGTAGTCGGCCGCGATCTCGCGCAGCGCGTCCTCGGTGACCTCGACCTCGTCCGCGGTGAGCGCGGCGCGTTCGAGCTGGCGCGGCATCAGGAAGTCCCTGGCGATCGCCACCTTGTCGTCGGCGGTGTAGCCGTCGACGGTGACGAGCTCCATGCGGTCCAGCAGGGCGGCCGGGATCGACTCCACCACGTTGGCCGTCCCGATGAACACCACATCGGACAGGTCGAGGTCGAGATCGAGGTAGTGGTCGCGGAAGGTGTGGTTCTGCGCCGGGTCCAGCACCTCGAGCAGGGCCGCCGCGGGGTCGCCGCGGTAGTCCGAGCCCACCTTGTCGATCTCGTCGAGCAGCACGACCGGGTTCATCGAGCCGGCCTCGTTGATCGCGCGGACGATCCGCCCGGGCAGCGCGCCGACGTAGGTGCGCCGGTGCCCGCGGATCTCCGCCTCGTCGCGGACGCCACCGAGCGCGACGCGAACGAACTTGCGTCCCAACGCCCGTGCGACGCTCTCGCCCAGCGAGGTCTTGCCGACGCCGGGCGGACCGGCGAGCACCATGACCGCGCCCGAGCCGCGACCGCCGACGACTTCCATGCCCCGCTCCGCGCGGCGCGCGCGGACCGCCAGGTACTCCACGATCCGGTCCTTGACCTCCTCCAGCCCGTGGTGGTCGGCGTCGAGGACCACGCGGGCGGCCGCGACGTCGGTGCTGTCCGTGGTGCGGACCGTCCACGGCAGTTCGAGCACCGTGTCGAGCCACGTGCGGATCCAGCCGGACTCGGGGCTCTGATCGCCCGCCCGTTCCAGCCGGCCGACCTCGCGTAATGCGGCCTCGCGCACCGAATCCGGCAGGTCCGCGCCCTCGACGCGGGAACGGTAGTCGTCCGCCCCGTCCGCCGCGCCCTCGCCGAGTTCCTTGCGGATCGCGGCGAGCTGCTGCCGCAGCAGGAACTCGCGCTGGCTCTTCTCCATGCCCTCGCGGACGTCGTCGCCGATCTTGTCGGCCACCTCGACCTCGGCGAGGTGCTCCTTCGTCCAGTCGATCAACACGGTCAGACGCTCTGTCGCCGAAGGCGTTTCGAGTAGTTGGCGCTTCTGCAGGTCGGTCAGGTAAGGGGCGTATCCGGCGGTGTCGGCGATGGCCGAGGGGTCGGTGAGCCGGTTGACCGAGTCGATGACCTGCCAGGCCTCGCGGCGCTGCAGGACCGCGACCACCAGGTTCTTGTACTCGTGGGCGAGTTCGGTGGTCCGGCCGTCGGGCGCGTGGTCCTCGACGAGTTCGGCCTCGACCCACAGCGCGGCGCCCGGTCCGGTGACGCCGGTGCCGATGCGGGCGCGCCTGCCGGCCTTGAGCACGGCGGCCGGGGCCCCGCCGCTGAGCCTGCCGATCTGTTCGATGGAGGCGACCACGCCGAACGCCGCGTATCGGTCCTCGAGGCGTGGGGCGAGCAGCACGCGGCCGTCGCTGCTGCTGCGGGCCGCGTCGATGGCGGCCTGTGCCGGTTCGTCGAGCTCGATGGGGACGACCATTCCTGGCAGCACCACCGGTTCCGCCACGAACAGCACGGGGAGGCGTTCGGTTGTTGTCATGACCCTGCCCTTCTGAAGTTGAGCGTGTGATGCTCAACCTCGTCGATTAGGGGTCTGTTCCCGCCACTGCGGCGTTTCGCCGTGGGCGGACGCGGCGCCGAAGTGTGGCGCGAGAGATAGGTGAGGCTACCCTGTGTTTCTGTTCACGCTTCGCCCTGTTCGGCGGCGACCTCTTCAGCTTCGCGATCCACGTCAACCTCTGACGCACGCAGCGCGACAAAGGGGCGCCTCCCGGCGGGGAGGCGCCCCCTTCTGCCTGAGTCACGAGGAGGTCGTGTGCCGCCTGGCCGCGTACACCAGCGCACCCACGCCGAGCACCGCCAGCCCGCTGAGCACGGAGGCGAGGGGCAGCGCGAAACCCAGCACCACGCAGCCGAGGGCGCCGAGGATCGGGACCCCCGGCCACGCCCTGCCCTCCGCGCGCGTCAGCGTCAGCGCCGAGCAGTTCGCGATCAGGTAGTAGGCCAGCACGGCGAACGAGGAGAACCCGATCGCGTGCCGCAGGTCCGCGACGGCGGCGAGCACCGCGACGACCACACCCACCATCAACTCCGCGCGGTGTGGCACGCCGAAGCGCGGGTGCACGGCGGCCAGCCCGCGCGGCAGGTGGCCGTCGCGCGCCATCGCCAGGGTGGTGCGCGAGACGCCGAGCACCAGGGCGAGCAGCGCCCCGAGGGACGCGACGGCCGCGCCGACCTGGACGACCGGGCTCCACCCGGCGAGCGACCCGGCCTCGACCACCGCCCGCAGG
>Ga0105243_10002159_pt1 | contig 16617 bp, 11 predicted proteins | sample KBSM34metaG_FD_81525 | JGI IMG/M metagenome (GOLD analysis project Ga0105243, IMG submission 81525) | Miscanthus rhizosphere microbial communities from Kellogg Biological Station, Michigan, USA - KBS M3-4 metaG | ecosystem: Host-associated > Plants > Roots > Rhizosphere > Soil | place... | reverse complement strand
CGGGAGAACGTAAGATACACAAAGTTCAATGCCTTCCCTCCTTTCTCATCACGACGTATATTGTCCGGCATGAGCTTCACATTTGAGTGGGATGAAGAGAAGGCTGCTGAAAATCTCACAAAGCACGGAGTTTCGTTCTCTGAGGCCTCGACAGTTTTTGCGGATCCATTGTCGCGGACAATTCCCGATCCTTTACATTCCGAAGAAGAAGATAGATTTGTTGTCCTCGGCCAATCAGGCTTGCAACACACGTTGGTTGTGGTGCATACCTAGCGTGGTGAGGTTATAAGAATCATTAGCGCTAGAACAGCGACTTCACGTGAAAGAAGAGACTATGAGCGAGGAAAAGAATGAGGAAGTAGAAATACTCGATGAGTATGATTTCAGCAACGCGGTCATTGGTAAGTACGCAAAGCAATATGCAGAGGGCACCAATATCGTAGTCCTTGAGCCCGATGTGGCCAAGGTTTTTCCGGATTCAGCCGCTGCCAATCAAGCGTTGCGACAACTTATCGAACAGCGCTCACGTTAATTCCACGCCGCATCGAACAAGCGTTTTCACCAGGCTCGTCTGTGAGGCGTCTTTATCAAAGTTGCGGCGATCTGGTTAGTACGAAAATTCCAGCTTAAGCGCGTGAGACACGAGCCGCAGGCGAGTGCAGCCCATATGCCACACGTTGGCTTAAGTAACTCCAGCACCTCGGAAATCAAAAGAAAGGAATAGAAGGCGAGGCGTCCTGATAAGACTGATTATGTTCGGGGCTTTGGGGAGAACATAATCCAGTCTTATCAGACGACCGTCCTTATTGAATCTGTATTCCTCAACAGTCTAAAACGATTGAAATTTGCGTGCAGACAATAAGGTATTTATCATGCTCCATGAGCAAACTGAAATCCTCGAAGAATTACCACTCTCAAAGATGGCGCTAAGAAATCCGTTTGAAGTTAGCTGAACTCTATAGCGAAAATTGGCTAGACGACGAAGACCCGTTAACCGTCCACGAAAAAGCGTTACTCGATGCACGCTTGGCCGCTTACGCGAAAGATTCGAACGCTGGTAGCACGTGGAAAGAAGTTGAGGGCCGAATCCGAGCCCGCCTAGTCACCGAGCGAACGGATAAACCGCTGTCTAATTATCAGCGCTGTGGTATGACGACTGCAGCTCGGCCCAGAACTAAATAATCGTTTTGGTCGTGGAGTTGTGTGGGACAGTTAGACACAAAGACTTAAAGCAAGTATGAATTGCTCGCCGACTGGCGTTATCTTCCATGACTCCCTAAAACATCCGACCAAGGCGAGAAATTGCGCTAATGGTTGACAAAAAGCCTGAAGGTCAGTCAGATCTTTTTCTCTAAATTGTCTTCGATGTGTTGATTCCAAATTCAAGATCCCAAGAGTTTTCGCTTCGTAAAGGAGTGGCACTGACATCACGGATTGAATTCTAGGATTAGATTGCACCACCTCACCACTAAAATGCTCCACGTCTTCCACGATGTACGGCTTAATTGCCCTTACAACTTGACCTCCTAGGCTCGTATCTAGCGACAATCGAAGCCTCTTTAGTGACATCGATTCGTCTGTCGTCCAGGCTGTAACTAGCTCGTTTGCGAATAGAATCGACACTGAGGCTTGTCCGCCTAATTTTCTCGCGAGTGTGTTTAGCGCTATCTTGGCAATATCTACCGAACTAATGTGGCCTTTGACTTGGCACTTTATAATCAAACTCTCCATGGCCTCGTGAAAACGAATCGCTTTATTACCTCCTTCGGAATGACTTGGCAAAGCGGTGGCTAGTTTGTCACCCGCCATCTCTGCAAAGAATGTCGCAACCTCAAAATTCATCGAAGGTAAAGGAAATCGTGAAACATCCAGCGAACGTTCCATAAACGCTAGTTTGCTTGGTTGTCCATCCGCTTCCGAGTAAGCGCTTGAGAATCTCGGATCTAAGCAACCTATTTGGGCTGCAAACTTCAAAGCCACAAAATATTCGGCTAGGCTTTTGTGTGCAAACTCATAATAACCAACAGCGTCACGGTGAAGTAGTGTTTGAGCGCGGAGATCGTAATCCCATGTATCAAGTTCGTGCTGATCTGCGATTCGGTCACCAAAATAGGACTTGATTCGTTCAGGTATGGCTCTGTAATGCATTCTTAGTTCATTGGTCTTGAGCATCTCGCAGGCTAGTTCACATAAGAAAAAGACTTTATCCGAAGTTGAGGTAAACGTCTTTTCGGCGGTAATGTTTCTTAGGAGCAACTTGTTAGTCGCGTAAAGATATACTTGAGTTGGATTCTTCAAAACGTCAGGACTAACTTCTTCCAGGGCTACCAAAAGTAGTTCGAGGAGGACAGGTTTGCGAGCCATTTCGGCCAGATTCAAAACCGACATAATTTTATCAGTCACAACTGCACCCTGAATCGAGCCAGCCCTCTTGGCAATGACATCTCTGATTTGTAGGTCGCTTAGTGGTTCTAAGTACAAAACCTCGAATTTTGGAGGTTGGAGAACAATCGTACGACGGCCAAACTCCTCTCCGCCAAAGATCTTTTCCGACTCTTTGGCCCAACGGAAGTATTCGGTGCGGCTAGTCAGGATTACTTTGCTTCCTTCTTCAACTAATTTCGCTAATTCCCAGAAATTATCTACAACTGTTTGGTAATCCACCTTCCGGGCCATTTCGTCGAAGCCATCTAAAATTAGAAGAAGTTTTCCGCTGAGATTCAGGCGTTGAAAGACTTCGTAAGCACTGCCGATGAATGGAAGTTGATACTGCTCAAGCAAGACATCATTGATGAGTTGTTGCGCTGTTGTGGCCTTGCTAAACATTCGCAGGCTTATTAGTAGAGGTAGTCTCTCTTTAGTTGGATTCTTAAGAAAACGTGCGAGCTGAAGATTGGCGTAATGTCTACAGAACCAGGTCTTTCCTGCGCCAAATTCGGCTAACAGTGAGATATGCATCTTTCCACGCTCTGACAACCACTCGTCTATATACGAATCGAGACTACTGTGCCGATCTCTGCTGACAATAGTGTCTCCATCGTCCATTTGCTGTTTGTAACAGTGGAGATCAACATAAAACTCAGAGATTCGATCTCTATTGACGAGTTCAGCGAGGGCCTCAACGTATGGACCCCATATCATCGTTTTAAGAAGTTCCGACAAACTAAACACTTTGAGTGTCTCGTCCTTCTTCACTCGCTGGCGAGCTTCCGCGGATATCCGTCTGTCGCTAATAAGCCAGCCCTGCGGTACCGTTTGATTTAGCTTAGTCAGTAACTGCTGTACATCCAAAACACTGACTTCTCCGCCGATACACCGTACGAGTATTCGCTGCTTGATAGTCCCTTGTTCTAGCGTGGCAACCATGTCAAATGTTCTCAGGTCTTGTGCTTGTGGAACGCTGACATCGTAACGAATTGACTGGAGCCATGTTCGAACTTCGTGGACCATGTCGGAGATAGGGCTAATAACAACGTCGTGAGCCGGCAGGAAGGCATCGCGAATCTCTGCATGTTTATTTAAGTGTAGGATTAAGTCATCTACATCCCAAAACCCTGCCCAGCGTGGAGCGTTCGTGTCATCTTCAGTGAATTCACGAAATGATTTGCTTAGGTTTTCCGTCACTCGAGTATCTGTTACCAAAAGATATCCACGAGCCTTGTGCCGTTTCATCGCGTTTTCCCAAACGCCAACATCCTTATCGCCAATCGCCCTTCCGCTGTGCGCATAGTGCTTACACTGAACTAATACTTTTTCGTTTCGCTGGCCCATAGCATCCTTGAGTGTTCGCTCGACAAGCACATCACGTCCGCCTTCAGTACCAACCGCGGGCCTTTCTAAGATGCGGTAACCCATCGCTTCAAGTAGCTGGCATGTTAGCGTTTCAAATCTGGCACCGTCTTTTGGCAGATGTTTGAAATCACTAGGTGTGAGACCAACTGATACCATGTTTTCTCCTACGAGGATGCTGGTTCCCTTGCAAGGCGCACAGAGGACTTCGTGAGGACGTGCGACAGCATGGAACCTCACGATGACGCTTCACTAAAGATGCTTCGCAGATCCGACACCGTGAGAGTTGGATCCGCGTAGGTATCGAGTAGACCAAAAAGCTCTAACGCTTCTATCAACTTTCAAAGAAACGTCCTGCTCTTGTGCGTCGGCTGCGGTTTGCTTAGCTGGGGCGCTGAACGTTAATGACGTCACAATGTGAGCTGTGTCCGCCGAAGTACAGATAATTACCCAATGAGACGATCAACGACAGCAATTCCAACGCTTCGATGAGTGATGCACCTCCTGCATTTATGGACCTTTTTTCTTAACCTTCGAGGTTAACCGCCAGGCAGACTTTGGGCCCTTCAATTCAGGTATCATTTCTAATAGACCTTCATCTCGCAACTTGTAGAATTCGATCTTTACGAGATTCTCTGAGCGAATACCTGTAATGTCGCGAGCCTGACGGTTTGTGATTTGGTCATTCTTCGCAAGAAACGTCAGAATTGCCTCGCTCGGAGCAGCGAGCGGAGTATGCGGTAGAGTGACTCTCACATAATTCTTATCTTCAGCTATTATCGGCTCCTTCAAACCCCATTCCTTCATCTTTTGGAATGTCGTATTTAGTCCTTCACCGAGATCTTTGTTAGGCGGATTATCATAGCGGTTCAGCGTCCTTACAATCTTCGCGTTTCGAGAGTAGCGCGCGTCAAGGATGTTCTCCGTCGTAACGTATCCAGGCAAACGACCGGGACTGAGAACCTCAATTCGATTATCGAAAATCAAGATTTGAACATCATCAGATATCGAATAGTCTCGGTGGATTAACGCGTTGACAACGACTTCCCAAATGGCTTCGGGTGGATAGCTGACGTATTTCAAACCGTCGACGGTCCAGATCTGAACCGAAGACATTATTCTTCTAATTTCCTCAATCGTTGAATTGATAAGGCTGTACAGAGGACCCTCGATCGTTTCTTGCCCAACGAGATGTTCGCGTTCCGGATCGTCCTCTTTCGTTTCATAGCGAGCAATTTTTACGGCGCACTTTCTTGGAATCACGTTGCTGGGGTTATCGTGAAATAGTAATACAGCGGCGACTCTGGGTGACCACGTCTTCTGATCAATTAGATTCTGATTTACAACGTAGTCTAGAGGGTCAGTCTTTGGAGAGTACGCAGCGAGGAAGTTGCCTAGTTCCCTAGCGTCAACAATTTGATCTGGCGGAAAATCGTTTACTACATGATCCTCGTAAGATGTAGCGCCTTTAGCAAAAGAGAGTTCTGTAATCTTCTGAGGATCCTTTATCGGAAGCGATTGAGCTCCGTATCGCTGATAAACAGTATCATCCGACGTGCGGTGAACTTCCTGACTTTTCTCAATAAGAACTCTCAGAACATAACCAGCTTTGGCCTCATGTTTTAAGAATTCATAGCGCAAATCTAACGTAGGCCGAACATTAAATATGTTCTGGAGATGTGAGTTTAAATCTTCTAATTTTGACACGCCCTGCCATCGCTTATTGACGTCTGGTTCTTCATCATCATCTGCGAGACCGATCAAAAGTTCTCCACCGTCCGCATTCGCAAACGCTACGCAGACTTTTTGAACGCCGCGTCCTGAGACCTGAGCCGACTTGCGCTCATAAAAATGAGATTCATCCCTTGTTGCTAGGACGAGCGCCTCTTCAGCAGTAACAACTCTTGTTTCCATAACTCATCCGACCCTCCTTATGAGCCCATAGGCACGATTAAAACTGTTCAGATTGATTATCATACATGCTCACCAGCGAAACGTGTCCCGACTGCGCTCGAGTTACCAACTAGGCTCGTCACCGGCCAGCGGTACTTTAACGGACCGCGAGTCAAGGTCGAGTATCGCCCGTGTCATCCGAATATGTCTAAGTTCCGGTCGACTCAGGAGATTGTTGACCTCAGCTTCCGTATCAAGCGTTGCGTTTACGCCGAGAATGACTCCTCGCAATGTATCAGGAGGAAATGCAAATAGGTGTACTGTGTCGCCAGCAATCGGCACTGGCCGTGTAGCATCGCGTAAGGGAACCAGCATCCGCCACTCTCTTTCGTATGACCATCTTGTTCCCTTTGTGATGAGAAGTGAATCACCATCTAAGTTCGCTAGCGAGACCGGCGGGTCATCGGAGTAACGCACTTTGCGTACGAAGTAAAACTCATCGTTTTCCGTTCGTCGGCGATTGAAGAAAGCGTGCTGTTCATCAAAACAGAGAACCAAGCCTGTGTGGCTGTCGGCATAATGGGCCCACATCAATTCGTTATCAGGGATTTCTGAAAGGCTGAGTAGGCCAACGTTCTCATTAAAGGCGCGATGAATTGCTTGGCGAACTACGGCCGCGCCATCACGCATCGATTTCAGAAAGATCCTTAAACCTTCGGCAGTCGCCTGCCGAGCATCCTCGGTGGCCATGAAGTCCTCCACGGCACGCATGGCAAAATCTAATGGTATTGCCTTAAGCTCCGGAACCAAGTCATATGCCTGCTTGACCATCGGTCGCAGGTCCACAGGCGTTTCAGGTAAGTTTTCCAGAACGTCCGCCTCTGCAATGAGTGAATCAAAGTGAGGTTGAAGTTCGAAGGGATCATTGAGAGCATCTGGCTGAGTAAAACGGATTTCAAGATTCCGGATAACATCAATTCGTTCTGGGCGAATGTACTTAAAGAGTGTCATAACATTCTCGAGATTAATTGCGTCGTCCCTATGACAGACGATATTGTAGCTCCAATTAATTCTCGTCGCGTAAGAACGGCTCACCATTCGAATTTTTATGGAATTCAAGCCAAAGAACTTTGAAACCATGGTCGAGCAGGATGTGCGCGAAGACATTATTACGCCAATCCTTCATAGGTTAGGTTACGAACAGGATAGTGCGCACAACATTCGGCGTGGGACATCACTCAAAATTCGAGTTAGGAGAAACTACTTTGGTCGGCCGAAGACGAACTCATATGAACTGCGAGGTGAAGCTGACTACATTCTTGAGGCAGGAAGAAAAGTTCGATGGGTGATCGAGGCTAAGTCGCCCCAGGTACGAATCGATGAAGATGCAATTGACCAAGCCTACCATTATGCACGTCATCCTGAGGTGCGCGCCGTTCTGTTCTGTCTCTGTAACGGCCGCGAACTCCAAGTTTATAGAACTGATTACCTTCCCGAAGAGTCACTGCTTCTAAGTATTCCCTATGAACAATTCGAACAACAGTTTGATCGTATTGCCAATGTTCTTTCACCGGATTCGATGCTTCGAATCTGGCCAGACATTTCGATCGACACCGGCAGACCGCTAGCACCAGGCTTTGGGTCATTGGTCAGGATTGCCGCTGGCACTTTTCGCTATACCTCTCTGAACACGGTTGGCGCGGGCTTAGCAGAGCTTCTCTTTACCGTCACGGGTGGCGTAATTCAACGTAATGAGGATGGGAACCTTTTAGCGTACGTAATCACACAATCGCCAATCGCTTCTGCACAGGCTTTAAATGTCAGACTTGGATATGATCGAATGGAACTCATTAGTGACGAGAGTTCGGTGTCAACGAACTCCGATGAGCCAACTGTATTTCGGTCTCAACAGCAGCTTGAGATCCCCAAAGGGGCTCAAGCGGTGGACTTCACATTCCCAGAAACTTATTTGGTTGACACCTCAACGATAGTACAAGGACATCTCGTCGGCCATGAGTTCCAGGGCACTTTCGAGGTCAAAATGCATTATGACAAGCCGTTGTATGTACACGGTGTTCCTCTACGCACGATCACCGGTGTCGGGTCGTTGCAACTCTACGTTGTTTGACGCTTTGCTGTCGTGAACCAAGTACTCTCCCGCCACAAACGTGCAAATTCCATTTCGCAATTGATTGCAAACCCCGAGGCGTCCGAGGGCTAATATTGCAGGTTAGAAATTGAGGTGTTGGACAGGGTCAGAATGTTGCGCAACGGTTGTTGACCCTTCGAGGATTGTTTGTGATACGGTTGCGAGTGCCTCATTTGGCCTTCGCATTATTGTGATTTGCTAGCTCCTCAGATATCCATTGAATGCAACACAATTCTTCTTCGACTTGGTCTAAGCTTGTTATCGGAGTGAAGAGGTCTCACAATGGCAGACGTACACCAAATCGCAGTCGACATACTGATAGTAGCGTCCTTGTTGAGTCTGGTTCTACTTATTCTGAAGTCTCTCGGCAAGGAAGTTGAGTCTACACTGTTGATCTGGATTCGCCTGTGTAAGCGTATCGAAGCAGAAAGGGCTAAAAAGCCAAACAGATTAGCCTCCACGTCTAAAGATGATGACTTCGGGGCTGACCCAACGAGGCCTGTTGGTGTAGATTGTAGACATGAAAGTGTTGGAACTTCAGTTTCCAGAGCCAACCGCTACGAAACTGCAGGAAGCCGCAGAGCGCCTTAGTGTTTCTCCGGAGCAGTTGTTAATCCTGAGTATCGGAGAGAAGCTTGCCCAGCTCGAGGACGAACTCCGCCGCTCGGCTGAGTACGCGCTTAAGAAGAACGCCAACCTCTATCGCCGGCTTGCTTGATGCGCTACCTATCTCTTCAGGAAGTCACATCTCGCTACAATTCCCTCTTAATTGCACAAAGTGGAGGAAGCTCTGGCATAAGGGATCGTGGGGCTTTGTAATCGGCTGTGGCGCAACCGGAGGCTAGTTTTGGTGGCGAGGAATTATATCCAGATCTCGCCAGCAAGGCTGCGGCGTTGGGCCATTCGCTAATTCAAAACCATCCATTTGTTGATGGCAACAAGCGTGTTGGTCACGCCGCGACGGAAGCACTTCTTTTGCTCAAGGCGAATTGATGCATCAGTTGATGAGCCGAAGGAGACCATTATCGACGGTCGAAGCGGTAAGCTTGCGCGTCTGCCACAATCCTGCCACAAATTGAGCTTGCGATAAGTAACACTTGATTGTGGGGAACGATCCTTCTTGACTCGACGCCGTTGGTTCGTTCAGCAATGGACCAATTCTCCTGATTTGACCGAACTTTGGTCCGCCCTTCACGGGTCGATGGTGAGGGTGGGTCGCCGATGTACTCGAGCGTTGTTCGCGGATTGACGTGCTCGGCTAAGTGACTCCCGTACGATCGACGCTGATCCGTAGCTAAAATTCGTTGTGGCAGGATTGTGGCAGGAATAAATGGAAAGTGACTGGTAACGAATGGGACCAGATGTCAAACAACTCAAAAACCCTTGATTTTGCTCGTGGCTGCAACTCGATTCAAAACCAATAGTTAACTTTTCCTACTTCTCTTCATTCGGGACCGTGAGGTCGACGGTTCGAATCCTCTCGCGCCGACCAATCAATTTCAAACACTTACGCGCAAGGCATGCTGCCCGGTCTGCTTTAATGTGGGAACTTCTGTGTTTGCACTAGGCTTTCATTCCGCAAGGAAGTCACGCGGACCGCCTTCAAACTTCCACTCCGCAATGGGAGTCGGTTTTTCAGCATCAAAGGTATCGAGCTTCGCGTCCCAACGGTACACATACTGTCCCATCCATTCGGTAACAAGCACGACGACGGCATGTTCCCAGTATAGGCGTCGCAGAAGATCCTCGAATTTGATAAGCCATTCAGACCAGTCTGCAATTATCGAACTGAACGACCCGCCAAAATATATAACGGGACCACGATATGTCGGTTTCAGGGCGTCGGCGGATACTTGTGTCAACATAGGTGACATAGAGAACATACTCTTCCCAAGGTATGGCCATTTCTCTTCGGTGTCGCTCGGCAGAGCATTGAGTACTTCGCGGTTGTGTTCCCACAATTCGACAATTGCCCGATCAGAGCCCTGAACGTACCACACTTCCTGAATGTGACCGCTTAACGTGTTTCGATGGCCCATGTGCCTAGTCTACCTCAACCATCATCACGAACTAACGTCAATCAACGGGAACTTACGCCAGTGGGTACCACTAGGAGCCGACCAACAGATATGGAAGAAATTTTGAATGCAGTTGAGAGACTGACTCGACGCTACCGCGTTACGGTACTGACCTCATTCAACCGCTGGTCCTAATTTTTGAGGCAAAGTAAAAACACATCATTCCACGTCGTTATTCTGTGGTATAGTGCAAGCACTCCACCAAACTGAAGCGGGCCGACTTGTGGTAGCACCCACAAATCGACCCTAGAACATCAACCTTCCTAAGAAAGGATGAAGCTCATGGCTAGTCATAGTAGCGCAACCGTGCGCGAACACACATCTCACTCAATCAACTCAGTTACAAACAACACACTCAATCAGACGCAGATCAGCGATGTTCTTAGAAGACGCGCGGAGTCTGTCATTAAAGACACGTCGATTGACGCCACCTCACGGGCCATAATTCGGTACGCCCTGGAAATCAACGATCCAATGCTCTCGAAATTAGTGCGGCGGGTAGAAGATGGCGAATACATCGGCGACAACATAGCCGGGGACGAATCTGAAAACGATTCGTCCGAACAAAAGGTCGAAACTCTGGCGGAGATGATCTGCCAGGGTGACGACGCCGGTATCAGGGCCGTCGCTTTGCTGGTGCTGCTGGCAGCAGTGGAGACTGCCGACGATCCTAAATCACTTGCGAAGACTGCGAAGCATTGTGCCTTCAGTCGGTGCAGCGAGCTGAATATCTTCGGGATGGTCGACGTTCAGATCGCAATGCTCGAGCGCGAGTTGTTTACACACAACTCACGTTTGTCCTAACCGTGTGGTCAATGGCCGGTTCCCACCACCGGCTGTCTGGCCCGTTTGTAGTTCGTCGCGTTGAGAAATGTTTGATAACTATTTGAGAACTCTTTAAGGACTCTTCTGCCACTCCTCACTTAACCTGCGCGCGCTTGGTTTTCTCCCGTCTCCCAAATTGTGTTTTTAACCCAGGCTCTGAACTAAGTCCAGAAACTCCCGAGAGAGCACAAAACACCATGACCCAAACATACCGCCGCAAGCGCAATCGAGACACGTGGCATTTCTGCTCGAACTGCACCCATTGGCCCAAATCAAACTACGAATCCAGCAAAGGAAAACCGAAGTCAGGCGAGATGTGCGACCAGTGTAGAGCTAAACGGTCGAACAAGAAGTGCAAATAGAGCCTGACGCGCACGTTGCTATTCACGCGAAACCTGTTAGCAAACGCCACTTGCAGTATGTGATTTGGTGAAGTGCAGTTATCTTCAGCCAAATCTCATATTGAATTTAATAAAGGCTAACTAGTCAGGCGTTTTCCCTAACAAGATCCTCGCAAATAGCAACATGAACGTCCCGGATCATGTTTGAGATCTACGAGATCTTAATTGAGATCTCCCGGGATCATGACGAGATCCGCTGGGATCAATCCATGATCTTCCAAATTCAATAGATGATCCGGCGAATTCAATATTGAATTTTGCTTTTGCAAACAAGATCTGCGGAATTCAAAGCAGTTCTCCGGAGATTCAATATGCAATTTGCCAGACTCCAATTGCATTTTCCGAAGTTCAAGACAGCACGTGGAGGATCTTTAATGCGATCTGCTGAGTTCAATACATCTTTGTCCTCATTCAACTCCCAAATCTAACGGAAAATCTTCCCTAACTCGAAACCCAAGAAGAGGAGAATTTCATGAGCCGAATACGACTTAACTTACGAAGCCTGTCTGTTACAGAAAAAATCGCAAAGGGTCGTCACATCGTGACTTCAATGACTAACAACACAAAGTTTCAGACGCCGAATCCTTCGCTGACAGAAGTAACGGGCGCCCTGGATGAGCTCGACAGGACCCAGGCAGCGGTCCAGGCAGCAAAGTCCGACGTTGCTACCCGGGTCCTCACGCAGGATGAAGCGGAAACAAAAGTAAACCAGATGCTGACACAGCTCGCGGGGTTCGTGGAAAGTGTGGCGGGCACGGATGATACGCTGATCACCAGCGTAGGTATGGAAACGAAATCGTCCCGGTCCGCACCTCAGGCCCCCACCGTGCCACAGGGTCTAAGCGCAACAGCAGGCGAGCACGATGGTGAGATCAAACTCTCGTGGAAAGCGATTTCAAACGCGCGGAGTTACGCAATTGAATCCAGTCAGGATCCGGCGACCTCAACTAGTTGGACGCACCTCGGTGTAGCCACATCGGCAAGCAAAGCAATCTCGGGTCTGACAAGTGGTAAACGCTACTGGTTCCGAGTGGCCGCGATCGGTGCAGGAGGCCAAAGCGGTTGGAGCGAGCACGCGACCAAGGTCGTGCCGTAACCGTGATTAGATCAAGATAGCCTCATACTTCATTGAAGTGTCGAGGCGGGGGCATCGCCGCGCAAGCGAAGGGAGGGGCGGTGCCCTTTTGATTAAGGACAACGTTTATTGAATCGGATCGAATCCAACAAGCTCCTCGTAAGTTTTGGTAGTCTCGGTAATTCCTTAGACCCTTGATAGGTGCTTATCCTATGCACAAGACCCTGATGATTTGTCTGACGTGCCTGACATTGGTTCTAAACGCCGTGGGTCAGGAAAAAACACGCTATCCATTCGCTGAAGAGCTTCAGCGCGAAATCACGTTTCTGCTACTGGACAAAAACATTAGCGACGTAACCAGGCAACTGGACAGTGAGGATGCTTCGACAGTTAATTCCCTGCTCCGGCGCCTCGTTATTTATGAACGGGCCAGCCAAACATCGCGGGTCAGCAAGACTCTGGAACGGTTGGCAGATGCTGAGAACTGGCAGTGTCCGGCAGATTATGGTTTGAGATGGCTGATCCGGAATGCTGCCGGCGGCGATATTGCCACGCGGCGTTTGTACTACGAACGACTTTGCCCCGATGACATCGATGGAGCTGAAGAGTTCGTCAAACTCTGGAGCAGCAACGGCGACCCGAAAGAGCTTGATACATGGTTGGCTAAACGTTCGCCTGGAAATGACGAATGGCTGATACAGCGAGTACGGCTGCGCGCCAAGTCGGGTACCGCGGGCGAGGTGCTGGATGATTTGGCTGCTGAAATACGGGCCAATCCATCTGATTGGGTGCGCATCGATCGTTACTTGAAAGCAAACAATCATGCCGGCAACGTACAGGACGTGAAGTGGCTGGCCGACACTATAGACGTCCGAACAGCCGGCGACTATTTCCAACTTGGCGAACGCTTACGAAACTACTCGCCTCAAGCCGGCGCGAGACTTCTGCAGAAATCACTCGAGCTTCCTTTCACCGACGCGGACGCGAAATTCGTCAACGATCAAATCACTCGATCCCTGTCGGTTGGTCCAGCGTTCAAGGTCAACCTGGAGAAGCAGCTCCGCTATTGGACCAAACGAAGTCTGGCTGAAACGTATCAGCGGATGAATCAATCGCTCGCAGCACAACCTTTGGTGGAAGAGCTCGTGTCCATGAAAGGCGACGACGTATTGCTGCAAGACGTCCATCAGTTAGCGGGCGCGGTGCAAGGTGGTTCGGGACAGCGAGTGGTGGAAACGAAGATTCTTGGTGATGAAACCGCGCGACGTTCCACTTCGGAATACTGGCTGGAGCGCGCACAATACTACGACGGACGCGAGGAGTATGGACTCGAGCGCGAGTCGTACCGGCAGGCGTTGGTCGCACTGGCTGCAAAATCTGACGACAGCAAGGCGTTGAATGAACGTTATCAGGTTGTAAGGTCATTCGCCTTCTTTCTTGCCAAAGAGCATAACGATAAGGAAGACCAAGCCGAGCTTGATAAAATTCTGACAAGCGAATTGAGGAGCGTGCCGCCTGAAACAGACTATGCATTTCAGATAGCGGCACTCATCACCCACGGCGAGCTACAGCTCAACACAGTGCGAAATTCTCTGCTCGCTAAACGACCTTCGTTTTTGGCGCAGTTGCTCGGCGCGCGTCGCGAATGGGACGTGGAGGAAACGTCTGTGATCCAGGGTTTGGTGAATGGAGACGAAGTTCCAGCTGATCTGAAAGAGAAAATATGGTCCAGCCTCCAGCTACTCGTTCGCCATCCTGGCTCAAGCCGCGCCTTTAGCCTCGCTCTGGCGATGACAGGCAGTGGCGAATGGCAACGGGCCATTCCGATTTGGCGGGGTTACATCGAGTCCGCTTCCCTGGAAGATTATAAAAGCCGCGCAATAAATCATCTATTCAGCGCCTACTGTCGGACAAAACAATGGCGCGCGGCCGAGAAGTTTTTGTTGGCCCAACGGGATTCGCTCTGGCATAGTTTGCCGAATGCGTTGGCTGAGGTTGCGGTGGTTGCTGCGCAGCAGAACGCGACCGAGGACGGCATGCGGTTGTGGCGCATGAGCACAAACCTTGATCGACGAAATCTGGAAACACTGCCGCAACTCGCTCAAACAAATGCGCGACCGCAATTGCTGGCAATGTACTTAGACATGAAAAAAGAGGATCCGTTATCTGCAATCCCCGATCTCGCCCTACGCCTGTTGCGGTAATTCCATCGGGCCGAAGATGGTCGATCTGAAGAACGGCGCGCACGTTGGTGCACGCCGCCCGGTCGTAAAAACTACCGCAGTGACCTGAAGCCAGGCAGCTCCGCGCAGCGAGTTACCGCGCCGCCACGGTTTTGATAACGGTGAATCAGGCACGGTAAGGAATCGATTGCGTTGGCGTTTCGTCAGAGAAAACTAGCTTACTAAGCACCACTCCTCTAAAATCGAATCGCACAACTGTCACGTTCTTCGAACTCGTATTTGCTGTTCGATGTCGATCCAAGAAGGCGACTTCATTGCTCACTATAGAATCCTCTCCAAGATCGGGGAAGGTGGGATGGGCGAAGTTTATCTCGCAACCGATACAGTTCTTGATCGCAACGTCGCCCTGAAACTCTTGCCCAGCGAAGTCGTTCAAGACGCTCAACGCGTTCGGAGATTTCTTCAGGAAGCAAAGGCCGCCTCGTCACTCAATCATCCGCATATCGTAACGATTCATGAAGTAGGCCAAGCGAACTCAACCTATTTCATTGCAACCGAATTCATTAGCGGTATGAGTGTGCGCGACGCGATCAAGCGCGACCGGTTAGAGATTGAAAGGATCATTGAGATAGGGATTCAAGTCGCCCTGGCTCTGACTGCGGCGCATGAAAAGAAGATCATCCATCGTGACATCAAACCGGAAAACATTATGGTGCGCGATGATGGTTTCGTGAAGCTGTTGGACTTTGGCCTTGCTAAGCTGGTGCGGCAAGAATCTGGCCCTCCCGAAGCTTCTACTCTTGTTAATACGGCGGACGGCATTGTCCTGGGTACTCTCAGTTACATGTCACCTGAACAGGCTCGTGGTCACGAAGTCGACGGCAGAACCGACGTTTGGAGTCTGGGTGTTGTTCTTTATGAGATGGTCACCGGACGACGGCCGTTCGAAGGAACAACCGCTAGCGATGTGCTGGCGTCACTACTTGATCATCAGCCTGCACCGCTCGCGCGCTACTCGCCGTCAGCACCGGCTGAGTTGGAGCGAATCATCAGAAAAGCTCTGGCAAAAGATCCAAATGAACGCTATCAAACCGCCAGAGGTATGCTGGTAGATCTCAAGGGAGTTAACAGCGATCTCCACAGCGGAAAGTCGAATCAAGATTAGCCACCGCATCACATCATGTAGCAAGCGTTCGTTCAAAGGATTCACTGGCAGCTTTATAAATGCTGAGATGGCCCAGTTTTCATTTCATCAAATGAATATCGCAAACGCTTATCGATCGTCTTCCAGAACCAACGGTCATCCTGGCAACGGAAGGATTTCCGGTGTTCCACGGTGCGCACCGGTCGAGGCAGAACAATGGTGCGCACTGTAATCTCGCACTCGCTAAACTCAGCAATGTTCGATAGATTCTATGAGTACGCAGTGATCGGCGGGACGTGAAGAGCGTCGTTCCGGTTCAGTAACTCGACGTACTTCGGAGCATCGTATGAAACTAAAAAGTTCATCAGCCCTATTGCTGTTTTTCCTCCCTTTCTTATTTACCGCGGACGCCGTCGGCCAAGCTTCATGCTCTGATCAAGCATTGCTGTTGACTGGTCCCTCTGAATTTAGGCTACTGGCCACCGATGTTACTTACGGTGGACAAGAGGATGCTCCTTACACAACCAGACAAGCCGAAGACTTGCGCCGCGGAGTGATGACAAAACATACCGTTTACTACGACGCTTCTGGTATCGGCCTCGGTTTCAATCATGGGGGATTGGCTGCGGAGTCCCTCTCTAACTCTTCCTGGCGTGTATATCCGATGTTCGGTCTCGCTTTGTCCGCCGGTTGGTATAAGCCAGAAGGTAATGAGGCAGACGGTGGTTACCCTGAGAACATCAGAGGCTTGTTCCGCGTGGGAAACACACTGTGGATGGGAAGCGACGGCGTGGGAATAATTACCTTCGACTTGAAGAAGAAAACTTGGAGCCGTTTTGATCTTAAGGCTAATCCTATTCCCGGCCATCATATGAATCTGATGCGCGCCGATCAGGAGTATGCATTTATTGGAGTCGGTGAGTTCCCTGGTGGCGGCCTGTATGTATACTCCATGAAAAAAAGGAGGGCGCTGCGTTTGAGAGCGGTTCCGACGGCCTGCGTATCCAGTTATGGTAATAACTCAGGTGAGATGGTTCAGGTGGGCCTGAATCACCTCTCCAACGTAAAAGATGGATTTCT